>Ga0160445_100872_pt1 | contig 10734 bp, 5 predicted proteins | sample HID1972M_E1MG_FD_108215 | JGI IMG/M metagenome (GOLD analysis project Ga0160445, IMG submission 108215) | Enriched pill bug-associated microbial communities from UW Madison campus, WI, USA - HID1972M_E1 MG | ecosystem: Host-associated > Arthropoda: Insects > Digestive system > Unclassified ... | reverse complement strand
TATTCTTATCGCATCCTTTACAATTACTTCGTCTTATGCACAAATCGCTAATTCGAGATGGAAGGCTACACTGAATATAGAAGGGCCTGTAAATGTGATCTTTGATTTTAAAAAAGATACTGTTTCGCTATACACAGTTGCGGACAGTACCATTATAGAAATCATGACTTACACTAACGATGCTACCTCGCTAACGGTTACAAAAATTGAGGGGCAAAGCGATTGCGACAATAATACGCCGGGTAAGTACAGCTATATAATACAAGGTGATGTTTTGCTCATCAAAGTGATAACAGATGGTTGTGAAGACAGATCTTCAGCAATTGATTCAACCAGGTGGACGAAGTGGAAAGATCCCCACGAAGTGAAAGTGGATGACGCCATTTTAAAACAATATGCCGGCGTGTACCAACTCGACGAGGCGCATCCTATTACAATTAGTTTTGAAGATGGAAAACTATATGCTGAAGGGCCAAATAACAGGCTTCCGAAATCGTCCCTAATGGCAGAAAGCGATACCAAATTCTTTTTGAAAGTTGCAGGCGTTCGCTGGGACTTTTTAAAGGACACGAATGGTAAGGTTACCGGGTTCATCTCTCACGAAGAGAAGGATTATGAATTGAAAAAGGTAAAGTGATATTTAAATTTACCGTGTATTTAAGGGCGACTCAAGAATGATAAGTAGAATCGTTATAGCGGGGTACAGCATCTTCTTTTTGCCGGCTTTACTGTGTAACGACCGTTCATCCAAAATTTCGCGTCAGGTGTAACTTAATTCAGATCGTTCCGTTTAACTGCCTGATAAAACTTAAATACACAACATCATGAAAACTTTACTGACTGCAATTCTTGCTTTTGCAAGCATATTCGCTCTTGCCCAACCCTGGCAAACCATCAACGGCAATGGAAATGCCGGAAAAGAAACACGCTCTGTAAGCGACTTTACAGGTGTGTCATCTGCAGGCTCTATAGCCGTACAGATCTCTTACGGAAATTCTAATTCAGTGTCTGTTGAGGCAGATGAAAACCTGTTACCATACATAGAGACCAACGTAGAGAATGGCGTATTGCAGATTAAAGCCAAAAAGAACATGAACCTGAAGTCAAAGAACAAAATAAGGGTGCAGTTGTCGCTGACAAGACTCACTTCCCTAAAACTGAGCGGAAGCGGAAATATAGACGGGGAAGGCGATTTTAGCAACAATGGACGTACTGAAATCAGTGTCTCTGGTTCAGGTAACATTAACCTTGATTTCGGCAATATCAGCGAGTTGAAACTGGCTATTTCGGGTAGCGGAAATATAGACCTGGATGGCGACCAATGCAATAATATTGATGCCTCCATTGCCGGCAGCGGAAATATAGATTGCAGCAATGTGAGGTGCAACGACGTGTTTGCCAAAATAAGTGGTAGCGGCAACATAAGGGTGAATGCCAATAAAAGTATAGATGCCAAAGTAAGCGGTAGCGGAAACGTTTATTATAAAGGCGACGCCAGCACGATTAACAGCAAGACCGCAGGTAGCGGCAAGATCGTGAGAATGTAATGATCAGATATATGTAAAAAAAGCCGGGCCACTGCGATGCCCGGCTTTTTTTATTTACCATTGTTTGTCTTTGGCGTTTCTGTATGTAGCATGCACCAGGTAATTGCTGCGAATAAAGGGGCAGATTGTTAAAATAATATTTCATATTTGTAAAGAAGAATATGTTGTGTATTCTTTTATCGTTATTGAAAAAGTTGTGCTTCTAAGCTGCGGCTCATGTTGGTCTTTAGACTTTCCTGCAATTGCCGTATGCTTTTGAAATACACACCGGCTTCACATTTATAAACTCTAACTGTTCTTATAATATGAAAAAACAAACGACTAATTATTGCCATTTGATGACAAGAAATCATTCTTCAATTTTTGCGTGCTTATTTCTGCTTTTCGCTGTTCATACGGCAGCTATATCGCAGGAACAAACAACCGATGTTTTTAATCGTAATTACATTAAAGCAACCATGCTAAAGGTAACAGACTGGCAGCTAAAGCATCCCAAGCATACCCCTACCGACTGGACGAACGGCGCTTTCTATGCCGGTGTAGTAGCGGCTTACCAAACCACTAAATCAAAGGTTATACTCGATTCGCTGCTTGCACTTGGCGAACGCACAAACTGGAAGACCAGTCCCAATTACGACCATGCGGATAATATTGCTATCTGCCAGACATATGTCGATTTGTACCGGCTTAAAAAGGATCGTAAAATGATACAGCCTACAATTGATACTGTTCAGAAATTGCGAACTATTCCCGGACGTGAGGTTCAACGGCACAATATAACCTGGTGGTGGTGCGATGCGTTATTTATGGCACCCCCTACACTTGTTAAATTGGGGGTTACGTTAAGAGATCCATCCTATTTTGCAGTTAACGACTCCTTGTTCAGGCAGACCTATGATCTTCTCTATAATAAAAATGAACACCTTTTTGCACGTGATGCGGGCTACCTCGTTAATGAGCAAGGCGAAGGCAAACGTGAAAAAAATGGCAAACTGGTCTTTTGGTCACGTGGCAACGGATGGGTGATGGGAGGCCTGGTTCGCATACTCGAAGAGCTGCCAAAAAACTACTCGAACAGGGAGTATTACCTTACCATATACCGCGAGATGGCTGATAGAATAATATCGCTTCAGCAGGAAGACGGTCTATGGCGGGCAAGTTTACTTGATCCCGCTTCTTACCCCGGCGGTGAAGGGAGCGGTTCAGGGTTTTTCTGCTACGCATTGGCTTGGGGTATTAATAAAGGTATATTGAACAAGGAAAAATATCTTCCGGCAGTACAAAAAGCATGGAAAGGTTTAAACACGCTACTATCTGACGAAGGCCGGGTCGGCTGGGTGCAACCTATTGGCGCAGATCCTCAGAAAAACTTTAGTGCAGAAAGTTGGGAAGTGTATGGCGCAGGTGCGTTTCTGCTTGCCGGTTCTGAAGTGATTAAGATGAAGAAGTAGAGAAGGGAAGGCATTGAGGCAACAAGGCATTGAGTCATTGAGAAAGTTTTTAAAGCAAATAGCGCTTCACGGGCGCTATTGCTTTAAGACAAATTTTTTCATCGGGAACCGTTGTGAGGTTGGCAATGCTTTGGCACGTTAAGGTGTTAAAGTATTTTTTAGGCTATATTGCATTTTTCCGAATTGTGAAAATTCAATTTTAAACTGTTACATGGAGTTATATTATTCGTTCTCGGTACTTATTGTTCTGGCATCATTTTTTGCTTATTTAAACCTTCGCTACCTGAAGTTACCGTCTACCATTGGTATCATGGTCATTGCCATGTTTACCTCTGTAATGATGGTTATCACAGGTCATATTTTTCCAAAAGCTTTCAACCATTTTTCCAACCTCCTGCAGGATGTTGATTTTACAGAAGTGCTCATGGGAGCTATGCTTAATTTCTTGCTTTTTGCCGGTGCCATCCATATCAACTTAAAGGATCTTAGAGAACAACGTTGGCCTTTCATCACCTTTTCTTCGGTAAGTGTTATTATTTCCACTTTTGCAGTAGGTATGTTGTTGTTTTACCTCACGCCGTTTTTAAATATTCAATTGCCTTTTATATACTGCCTGTTGTTTGGTGCGCTCATTTCACCTACAGATCCTATAGCTGTTATGAGTATTCTTAAAGAAGCCAAAGTAAATAAGTCGTTAGAGACCAAGGTTGCCGGGGAATCTTTGTTCAATGATGGAGTAGCGGTTGTGGTTTTTGCGGTTATACTTCAGCTTGCACAGAGTAGCAGTAGCGAGATATCTTTCGCTGCTATCTCATGGCTGCTTGTTAAAGAAGCACTTGGTGGATTTGTGCTGGGTACTTTATTGGGCTGGGGCGCTTCAAATGCGATGCGTAAAATAGATGATTACAAAGTATCTGTACTTATTACCTTATCTGTAGTGATGGGCGGTTATCTTATTGCACATAGCATGCATATCTCCGGTCCTTTGACCATGGTAGCAGCAGGCATCGTTATTGGTAATTATGGAAAGCGTACCGCTATGTCACCTACTACAAAAGATTACCTTAATAAGTTTTGGGAGCTGATTGATGATATACTCAACGCCATCCTCTTTCTCTTTATTGGTTTCGAATTGCTGATCATACAAGACATCTTAAATTACTGGCTGATTGGCACAATATGCATTGGCGTAGTATTGTTCGCTCGTTTTTTATCGATTTACATACCGGTGTTTTTAATTCCATTTAAAAACAAGTTCAGCAAGGGGACTATTAAAATTTTAGTTTGGGGTGGTTTAAGAGGAGGCGTATCCATTGCCCTGGCGCTTTCTATAGATGAGGGGCCTTACAAATCCATATTAATAGCAGCGACCTATTTTGTAGTAGTATTTTCAATAATTGTACAGGGCTTATCTATAGGTAAAGTTGCAGCAAGAGTTTTATCGAAAGAGGAATTATAAAAGAGAGCAGTTCTACTTCTTTCCTTGAAATTTTTGATGGTGCTGTAGGTTGAAAGGCTTGAGTTGCATTGTTCGTCATCTGAGACCACTATGAGTTGCAAGTCTTTTTTAGAATAGAAATGCTTCTTCTTTTTAAAGTTAGGAACGTGGCAATCTATTTTTATTCTATCTTCTGGTATGATAAAAAATATTTCTATCCTGCTTCATTAACTAAATTTTAAACAATGACAGCACCTACAGACAGACAAACTTATGAAGGTGAGATTGTGACTTATTGGTTTGATGATGGCATATTGGTCTCACTTTCGAAAAGCCCCAAACGAACAGTCGAAAACATAACAGGCAATGTGGCGTTAGTAAAACGGATCACTAACAACAAGAGGGTTCCGCTATTAATTTATTTATCCAGCTCTCCGGTTCCCGACAAGGAAACACGACAGTTTGCAAAAGAGCAGTTACCTGTTATTTATTCAGCAATGGCAATGATTTCAAAACCAGGACTCGCAAAATGTAGCATGAACATACTGTTCATGCTACAATCTCCTCCCATTCCTATGAAAAGTTTTACTGATGACGCAGCAGCTAAAGAATGGCTGAAAAAATTTCTCTGACCGCAGTTGTCAAGAAGCAAGAACATTTTTCTCTTAATTATTGTACGACGTGTGGTCCGATATTTAAAGGAAGTACTTACAGGCCGCGGTCTCTATAGCTCAAAGGCGTTTCTTTTCTCGTACACTTACTGTTTTAAATCGCTGATTAATGATTTGCCGTACAAGTGAGTGACACAACGATGATGCCATGAAAACCAATGCCGGTCCCCACAAAAAGATTATCCAATAATTTGAACTAACTGTGCCTTAAATCTATAACTTAGTGAGGCATTGTGTACACTCAAAAACTTTACCGTCGTGCAGCTTGTTGCAAAACAAACAGGGAGAATCAAGCGGTAAAGTATATTCAACATATTAAAATTAATACTTGCTATGAGAACGGTAAAAGACATCCTCGAAACGAAAGAGAAACCATCAAATATTGTATCACCGGCAACAGTTGTCATCGATGCGCTCGAAAAGCTTATCTCCTTCAACCTTAGCTATGTGATAGTAATGGATGGACAAGATTTTATTGGTATTTTTTGCGAGAGAGACTATACAAGAAACCTGGTGATACAAGGGCGCTCAAGCAAGGATACGATGGTGCGTGATGTAATGACAACCAACCTGCCCATTGTAGGACTTTCAAAAACTGTGGAAGAATGTATGTACCTGATGAACAAACGTGGCACCAGGTATCTCGCTGCTTATGACGACGACCAGTTTGTTGGCATCATCACCATTCACGATCTGTTGCGAGAGGTACTGGCAACCAAGCATCGCGTGTTCGACGACGAGCTTACCACTTCTTTATTAGACAATGACGAAAGCGGCAAATTCTTTTAACTACTCCCCAACTTCTATTTTATTGCAGCGACACGCCTCTTAACAATACTACTTTCGTAAGGTGTGTGAGCTGCAATAATTCTTATGTGACCAGCAGAATAACTTACATCAGCATCGTTGTGTCACTCACTTGTACGGCAAATCATTATTCAGCTTTGCTTAAAAATTGCTCGCGGAATACGCGGAAAGCCCAGAAATAAATTGAAACCTTTCTTTCTCACTTATGTAATTCTATTATCTGCATCAGCTTTGCTTAAAGATTTCTCGCAGAATATGCGGAATACGCGGAAAGAAAAACTTCTTTTTCTGCGCTCTCTGCGTTTTCTGCGAGAAAAAAACTTCTCTTTCTAACTTATGTAATTCTATTGCCTGCTACATCTTATACATGTAAACCTGGTATTTCATTTAAACTTTATGACGTTATGGGCAGGATATTATTTATGAGTTGTTTTGTGTTTACAGCATTCTTTTCTGTTGCACAAACAAAAGAAGCTTTATATCAACAACAATGGAAAGAAATAGACAGCCTGGTTTTTAAACAAAATTTAAGCCGGTCGGCGCTTGAGAAAACAGATATCATATACAAGCAGGCAAAAGATAAAGGTGAACAGGTACAAATGATTAAAGCTTTATTGTATAAGCTCAATCTTGAGCAAAGATTCCAGGAGAATAACATTAATAAAGAGATTGACTTTTTAATAGCAGAAAGTGAAAGTGCAAAAGACGTCGCTGCTAAAAGTATATTGCAAAGCCTGGTAGCACAGAAATACAAAACGTACTTTGAAAACAACCGTTGGAATATTTACCAGAGAAGTAAAACGACTAATTTCAAAAAAGAAGATATAGCCACATGGAATGCGGATGATTTTCACGCAGCAATAACGCAATGGTACCAGCAATCGCTGCAGCATCAGGACGTTCTTAAAAAGATTGATATTAGTAAGTACAATCCTGTTCTTACCATCTATAATACAAAAGTTTATCGCCCTGTTTTATACGATCTTCTTGCTCATCGTGCCCTCGACTATTTTAAAAGTGATGAAGCATATATTAGCAAGCCAACGTATGCCTTTACTATAACAGAAGCTGCAGCACTTGGCAACATCAGCACTTTTACAGATCATACATTCACCACTAAAGATTCGCTTTCAAATGCATGGAAAGCTTTATTGTTGTTGCAGGATCTGATGCGTTTCCATGGGGATAGAAAAGATACAGCGGCTTTAATAGATGTGAACCTTGAAAGAATAGCGTTTGCAAAAAGCAAAGGCTCTATCGCTAAAGAAGATTCCTTGTATTATTCTTCCATAAAAGAAACCGCAGAAAGATTTGCAAACAACAGGCACTCCGCACAAGCATGGTATTTATTAGCTGCGTGGCATGCCGAAAAAGCATCACAATACAACGCCATCAGCGACACAAGTAACCGCTGGGAAAATGTAAAGGCGTTGGAGATTTGTAAAAGATTTGTTCCCCTAACAGACAGCACAGAAGGACATTACAACCTGTTCAATTTATATCACTCCATTGTGGCTTCCAGCCTTCATTTTAATACTGAGCAGGTTAATATTCCGCAAAGTCCTTTTAGAACATTAGTTACCTATAAAAACGCAGATACACTTTATTACAGGATAATCAGATCAACTAAAAAAGTGGAAGATGCCATTAACGATGCAAAAGCAGCGAATGGATGGGATTCTTATTTTAATATTATTCCGTCGTTTCCTTATCTCTTACAGCAACAGGTAAACCTGCCGGTTGCCAACGATTACCAGCAGCATTATGTAGAAATAAAAATTGACGCATTGCTGCCGGGTAAATATCTGTTACTCGGATCTACAAATGCTCATTTCTCCGACACCTCAAGGCTGGTGTTGTCTACTTTCTATGTGTCAAACATCAGCTTTGTAAACAACGGTCAACACTACTTCGTTCTTAACAGAACTTCCGGCCAGCCACTTAAAAATGCGTCGGTTCAAATCTGGGAAAACGACTACAGCAGCCGGAAAAGAAGGTATGAAAGAATGCGGAAAGAAAGCTACGTAACCGATGAGAACGGATATTTTAAATTAACCGTAAAAAAGGATAACAATCGAACTGTAGAATTGCAGATAAAGCATGACCAGGATGAACTGTTTATGGAAGGACAACAATACGTTTCTCCGTTGTCCTATTCTTCCAGCGAGGATGCCGATGAATATGACAGCGATGAAGAATACGAAGAAGATAAATCGCAGGCGTTCTTTTTCAAAGACAGAAGCATTTACAGGCCGGGCCAGGTGGTATATTTCAAAATGCTTGCCTTAACCAAAGATAGGAAAACTAAAAAAACAAAGCTCTACACAGCCATTGATCCCGCAGACAGCATGTATGTTTACCTGGAAGATGTAAACGGGAAAAACATTGATTCGTTATTGATAAAGTTGAATGAGTATGGCTCTTTTGCCGGCAGTTTCAAACTGCCCGTTAATACCCTTACCGGTGAGTTTTCTTTGATCTCTCATTTTAATAATGATAATAATGGTGAGTTCTCGGTAGAAGAATACAAGCGTCCAACTTTTTATGTACAACTGGAAAAGCCAAAAGGAACTTACAGGTTAAACGACACATTAACCATTATAGGTACAGCCAAAGCTTATGCAGGCAATACAGTAGACGGCGCCAGTATTAAGTACAGGGTTATAAGAAAAGGAAGGTTTTTATATCCGTGGCTTTGGTATAGAGGCATACGGCCGACAGCAAGCGAAACAACTATCACTTTTGGTGAAGCTACAACAGACGCAACGGGAAAGTTCACAGTAAAGTTTGCTGCATCTCCGGATATTACAATAGCAAAAGAAACCTTGCCTGTTTTTGATTACGAAATAAATGCAGATGTAACAGATGTAGCCGGAGAAACGAGAAGCAGCGCTACTGCCATTTCCGTCGGGTATCATTCTTTGAACCTGAAATTGACTGTAAAAGAAATGGCTGAAGCTGATAGTTTACAAAGCTTATCAGTAAGTACAGAAAACATTGCAGGCGATAAAGAACCGGCAATCGTAAAAGTAAATATATACCCTCTGCAATCTCCTGCTAATCTCATAAGAAAAAGATACTGGCAACAACCCGATCAGTTCATGTATACTTCTGCAGAGTACAAGCAGTTCTTTCCAAATGATGAATACAAAGATGAAAGTGATAAAGCAAAGTGGCTTAAAAGTGACGCTGTTTTTACAACTACAGTCAATACGAAAGAAAGCGGGAAAATAGAACTGCCAAAAGGCAAGCTGACATCAGGCTGGTACCTTGTAGAAGCAACTGCAACAGATAAAGAAGGTCGTGAAATAAAAGACGAAAAGTATATGCAACTGTACAGTACAAAAAAAGGGCAATTTAAGGCGGCCAACTATTTATTTACTTCTATCAACAACAATGTTACTACTCCAGGAATCCCTGCGTCTTTCCTTATTGGAAGTAGTGCAGAAGATGTGCACCTGATACAGGAAACGCAACGTAAGCCAGCAGGGAAAAGTACAGATGTTCAAAGCAGCTTTACCTTTCATCAAATTAATAAAACGGTCAAAGAAATAACAGTAACTCCAGGTGTTGAAGACATTGGAGGAATGGGTGTAAACTTTGTATTTGTAAAAGATAACCGGGTGTATAATTATAACCAGTCGGTACAGGTGCAAGAAGAAAACAATGATCTCAACGTAGAGGTATTGACTTATCGCGATAAAATAGAGCCAGGCAACCAGGAGAAATGGACAGTGAAAATAACCGGCAAAAATAAAGAAGCGGTAGCGGCAGAAGTATTAACGAGCATGTACGATGCTTCGCTCGACCAGTTTAAGCCACACGCATGGCAAATGCCTTCCGATTACCAGCAGATATTTTACAATAACGGCTGGGATAATAATAATGGTTTCACCCAGGTAGCGGGCAATCAAAATAATATTGAAACGCCAAATAAGTATTTCGCGAAGCAGTATGCAGATATTGATGTGGGGTTAAACCAGGTTTTCAATAAATATAGAATGCAGCAAAGACTTATTTTACAAAGGGCACTTTCTTCTAAGGCTGAAGAGAAACTGATGGGTAGAGCACCGGGAGTTCAGGCAAATTCTCAACTTGATGAAGTAGTTGTGGTAGGTTATGGTACTGAGATCAAAAAGAATCTTACCGGATCTGTAGCATCTGTGATGGTGCGTGGCGCTTCAACTCTTACCGGGAACAACGTTCCGCTGTATGTGGTTGATGGTAAAATTGTTACTTCTATTGAGGGATTGAATCCGGATGATATTGCCAGCATGGAAGTATTAAAAGATGCAGCAGCAACTGCACTTTATGGAGAAAGAGGGGCAAATGGCGTAGTGGTCGTTACAACCAAAAAAGGCTCCGGCGAAGAAGAGCCTGTACTAAAAGTAAGAACAAACTTCAATGAAACAGCTTTCTTTTTCCCTCAATTGACTACGGACAAAGACGGTAGTTTGTCGTTTACATTTACCCTTCCTGACGCTTTAACACAATGGAAATGGCAAATTCTCGCATACAATAAACTGGCAAATTTCGGGTTGAATCAAAAAACAATTGTTAGCCAGAAAACATTGATGGTTCAGGCAAATGCACCGAGGTTTATGCGTGAAGGAGACAAGATGCAGTTCAGCGCCAAGATCAGCAACCTGAGCGATAAAGAATTGAATGGCAAAGTTACTTTGCAACTACTTGACGCAATTTCTTTAGAACCCATAGACGAACAGTTTACCAACATATCTTCTATGCAGGATTTCTCTGTTCTGGCCGGTCAAAGCACCGCAGCTTATTTTAATATCGCTGTTCCTGCCAATTTTACTAAT
>Ga0160445_100868_pt1 | contig 10794 bp, 3 predicted proteins | sample HID1972M_E1MG_FD_108215 | JGI IMG/M metagenome (GOLD analysis project Ga0160445, IMG submission 108215) | Enriched pill bug-associated microbial communities from UW Madison campus, WI, USA - HID1972M_E1 MG | ecosystem: Host-associated > Arthropoda: Insects > Digestive system > Unclassified ... | reverse complement strand
CATAGATACGATGTTCATTTCGGCTTTATCGATCCCTGGCTTGCTGATCTCTATTCCCTTATTTTCACTGTTCGTTATGTTGAAGTTGACCGGTTCCATTCTAACCTTGGTCCTCATCTATATTTTTACAAACGTACCTTTCGGCGTGTTTCTGCTCACTGGATTCTTCTCCTCGATTCCGAAGGAATTGGAGGAATCGGCCGCGATCGACGGCTGCGGTCCAATTAAAGCCTTTATACGAATCATTATGCCGATTGCACAGCCCGGGATACTGACGCTTACGATTTTTAACTTTATGTCCGTTTGGAACGATTACTTTTTTGCTCTCATATTTGCGAATAACGAAAAAACGCACACGCTTGCTCTCGCACTTCAATCTATCGTTAACGGATATGCCAACACCGGCAATTATGCAGGGATATTCGCGGCGTCGATGATTGTGTTTTTGCCTACGTTTATTTTGTATTTATTCGTATCCGGCAAGATCGTGTCCGGAATTACGATCGGCTCCGTGAAAGGATGAAAAGAATGTCAACAGCAACGATTGGGAGTATTTACGAAGGCTTCTTATCTCCTCCGCCGGGTTATGGCGAAGTCCCTTTTTATTGGTGGGTAGGAGAGCCGCTAACGAAGGAACGGTTGGAGTGGCAGCTGGAGCAGCTGAAGGATAGCCATATCTCAGGCCTGCAGATCAACTACGCGCATGACGATCACGGCGGAAACTCATACGGGCTTACGTTTCCGAGCGATCCCCCGTTATTCTCCGAGGAATGGTGGGAGTTATTTGTCTGGTTTGCCCAAAAAGCGGCATCGTACGGAATGACGGTAAGCTTAAGCGATTATACGCTCTGTACCCCCGGGCAAGGGGGATATACCGATGAGATCATTAGGCATCATCCGGATATTGCGGGCGCCGTTCTTTCCTATCGGGAATGGGAATACGACGGGGACCGGGAATACAAACTTCCCGACAATACGATCAGTGTTACCGCTTACCGGCTTGGGGTCGATAATGAACCGGGCAGCGAAGTCGAGGTTCTGCAGGGGTTGCCCTTTAACCGGGATGAGGGAACGCTGATTTGGCGGAAGCCTGAGGGCGAGTGGAAACTCGTCGCCGTATTTGCGGAGAAGAACCCTTGTTCAATCGATGTCATGCATCCGCAAAGCGGGGCCAAAGTCGTCGAATACTTTTTCCAGCGCTTCGAAGACAGATTGGCCGGCATTCCCGGCGTGCGGCTTGGTTTCTTTTTCTCGGACGAGCTTGATTTCGGCATTCGCGGCCAACTGTGGAACGATCGATTCCAGGAAGAGTTCATACGCAGCAAGGGTTACGACATTGTGCCGGAAGCCGCTGCATTGTTTGTCGATATCGGTCCGCGCACTTCGAAAATTCGTATGGATTACGGAGATGTAATGGTCGCGTTGTCGGAAAAACATTATTTTCAGCCGGTATACGAGTGGCATCAGGCCCGAGGCATTATCTTCGGATGCGATCATGGCGGCAGAGGCAAGGAAGTTGCCGAGTTTGGCGACTATTTCCGCACGCAACGATGGAATCAGGGCCCGGGCTGCGATCAGCCTGCTTTGTCTTGTGATTTGGTCAAAAATAAAGTGGCAAGCTCCATCGCCCATCTCAATGAGCGGCCGCGCACTTGGTTGGAAGGGTATCACAGCAGCGGATGGGGAACGACAACCGCCGAATTGGCGGATGCGACTTTCCGGAATTTCTTGTCAGGGCATAATTTGCTTTCCCTGCACGGACTTTATTATACGACTTATGGCGGCTGGTGGGAGTGGGCTCCCCCGTGCAACCATTTCCGAATGCCGTATTGGCAGCATATGAAATCGTGGCTGGCGTGTACGGAACGTCTTAGTTATTTGCTAAGCCAGGGCGTGCATGCATGCGATGTCGCGGTTATGTACCCCGTAGCCGCGATGGAAGCCGGGATATCCGGCGAGGCTTCCGTGGAAACGGCTTTCGGGGTCGGCGAATATTTGTATCGTCGGGGCATCGACTTTGATTTTATCGATTTTGAGTCGTTGGACAAGGCCGATCTGACAGGGCGGGAAATCAGGGTTGCCGGCGAAGCGTATCGCGTCCTGATCCTTCCGGCTATGCGCGCGTTGAGATACTCGACGCTTATAAAGGCATTAGCCTTCTATGAAGCGGGCGGAATCGTGATTGCCGTCGGTCCGTTGCCGGAAGCAAGCGACCGTATGGGGGAGGCAGACGCGGAGGTGGATGCCAAAGTACAAGCGTTGTTCGGACTGTCGGGCGCTCATGCCGCCAAACTGGAAGGCGTCCATATTAATCGTAACGCGGCGGGGGGCGCATCCGCGGTCGTTCGCAGCTATGCGGAAACCGCGGCGTTCATTCAGGGGCATTTCCCCGGGATTTTGTTTGCATGAGAGAGCCGGAGGGCGACGAGTTTCCCTACGTCATGCATCGTAAGATGGGGGACCTTGAGTTATATGCGGTTTATGGAGCAGAGTTTCATTCGGAATGTTTTTTTCGCTGCCATGGATTCATCGAGTTATGGAATCCCTGGGATGGCACGTCCGAGCGGATCGTCGCGCATAAGATTACGCCGGAAGGGACCTTCGTTAAACTTCCACTCGGTCGGGACGAAATTCAGTTGATTGTGTTTCATCGGGATCAAGAAACGAATCCTTCGTTAGACGATGATCCCGGGGTGAAATCGGTCCGTTCGACCGAATCCGGAAGACAAGTCGCGGATATTCGACTGGACGGCAAATGGACGTTTGAATTGCTGCCGACGATGAACAACCGTTTCGGCGATTTCCGATTGCCTCCTACCGAAGGCTGCATCGGCGCCGAAGCCCGTCGTTTCCGGTTTGCATGGGAGCAGGATGGGGGGGACGTGGCGATCCCTTGGAGTCGACCCGAATGCGATGACTCCGACTGGCCTCTCGTAACCTATGGTTACGGACCATTCTTCTGGAAGCTCGGTCCGTTGCCGGATCGCATAGATACGGATGTTCTGGAGGCGAATCTATCCGGATTACAGTCGATTGCGGAAGGGGATGCCGTGAGGATCGGGAACGATGAGAACGTATGGGAAACCTACGAATTCTCGATGAGATTCGGCATTGAGGAGGATCCCGGTCACCAAGGTTTTCATGGGCTTAAGGGCGAGATCACCGACGACTTCATCGCGCTTGGACGCAAGCGGTTCACTTGGACCGGGACGGAATATGAAGCAGAAGAGACGGGGCGTCTCGCTTATTTATGGTCTTCCTTCCATTGTGACAGGGATATGACGATAACATTGCTTCTCGGAGGAATGGGTCCAAGCCGAATATGGCTGAACGGGCGTCTAATAGAGCCTGAGGCCGGGCAATGGCCGGTCGTTGCCGGCGTTAATCGGCTTCTGCTGCGATATGATGCGGTCGGTCGGGGGCATGTCGTCGTGGCCTTGCCGGAGGCGATATCGGAAAGTTGCGAGCCATTGCCTCTTGCGATGAGTTGGTATAACAAGCCGGGCCTGCTGCCGTACGACATATTTCCGGAGCGGGATGATCCCGCAGGCTGGTATCGATTCACAGCGCCTCCGGCACTGGAAGCGATGGAGGTTACGGCTCACGGTGAAATAAAGGCATGGGTGGACGGCAACGAGTGGCCGATCCTGAGCGCAACGATTCGCGAGGATGGCGCAACCGTCTATCGGCTTGCCTCTGATAGCAGCTGTCTGGAATCTAGCGCAGTCGCCATCCGCGTCGTTTATGACAAATCGGCATATGCCGGGGCTGCGTTGCCGGAGCCCATTCGGCTAGAATGCGGCAGGGGACTCCTTGCGCTTGGAGACTGGTCCGATATTGACGGACTTATGTGTTATTCCGGCGGCGGGATTTATCGCAAAGGAGTGAATTGGAGCCTTCCGGAGAATCCCGTTGATTGCCGTGTCCTGTTGGATTTAGGGGATGTCGCCTCCTCCGCCGAGATTCGGGTGAACGGCGGGATTGCGGGGACGCTGACGGCTCCTCCATGGAGGAAGGATATTAGCCGTTGGTTACGGAGAGGAGATAACGAAATTGAGATTCGCGTCTATAATACGTTGGCCAATCATTACGTTACGATCCCGACGCGTTATCGAGGAGATTTAACCTCAGGGCTGCTTGGGCCTGTCAGACTGGATATATGGGCGGCAGAGACAACATGATCGGTATAGGAATCCTAACAATTGAAAGGGTGTGTATTCATGCAAGTCTCGCATCGTTACAAAAGTATGATTACGGGTATGATGGTGCTGATTCTTATTTTATTATTTTCCAATCAGGCAAGCGCCAACAATCCTGCGACAACGTACACAAACGATTTCTCAACAGATACAACGGGCGATTTCATTGCTCTTACAGCCGATGACAGAGGCGAATTAACTTATAATGTATTTAATCAGCATGTTCGCATTTCAGGCAATGATCTGGGCAACGTGGTAAAGATAGACACCAAGAGTCCAGTCATTAAGGATGGCATTGTCAGTGCGAACATTAATATCACGGATACCGACGATGCGCGCACGGGTCTCGTCTTCCGGGCTGTAGATTCGGATACTTATACGTGGGTAGCGGTCGAGAATGGAACCGCATTGCGGATCCGCGAGCGGATTGGCGGCGTTATGTCCGATATCATACATGACGGTCTGACGTTGGCAGAGGGTCCCACGACGTTGAAGGTAACCTATATTGGGGATAATCTGAAGGTGGAATATGGGGATGCCGTCGTTTATGATGGGTTCAGACCGCATCGCGCCAATAATATGGGAACATCCCCCGTACCGGGGCAAATAGGATTTGTTGCTTGGGCGATAACCGACGTCACTTATGATAATTTGCAGGTCATAAACAAGGATATTAATGTGACGGATATCCTTGATGCCTCTTTGGCCCCCCAAACGAAACCGGCAGCGATCGATTACGTGGGCAGGACCGTAACCCTATTTGTACCGGTCGATTCGGATTTATCGGCACTAGAGCCTTCCTTTACACTCCATAATGGAGCTGTTATTACACCGGGGGCTCCACAAGACTTCACAGCGGGACCGATAAACTATACGGTAACTCACGGCACCGAGCAATCGGCATGGAGCGTGTCTGTCGTTCTTGACGATCGGACCATGATTCATAATGCCTCCTTGGAAATTGAGACGAGGGCAGCCGTAATCGATAAGGTTGGCAAAACCATTACTTTGTTCGTAGCAGAGGAAGAGGACCAATCAGCGCTTGAGCCTTTCTTTACACTTTATGACGAAGCTGTCATCACACCGGATACGGCACAGGATTTCACAGCGGGACCGGTAAACTACACGGTGACTGCCGGTTCGCGCCAATCGGTCTGGCGTGTTTCTATCGACACCGATAATCATGCAACGGTTATAGGGACCCCGGACATGCAGGTTACATTGGATAAAACCTATCCGCAGGTTCTAAACTACAAGTTGACCGGTGGCGGCGTGATCCAAGGGGCCTCCATCTCCAATTCCGGCGCCCCCGCCATTACGATTAATGGAACGGATTATCCCGTTTCAGTTGTCTATAACGAAGCGGCTGCAGACACAGCAACATACACTGTAACCGTTGCCGATGTTTCGATTAATGGAACACCGAGAACAGTGACCCTGGACTATCGTTTCCAGGTAGTCGGCACAACATTGATTAAAACGCTTACAGGAATTACGGGCGATGAGGAAGACGCCCCCTTTAGAGTGATTCTCAATTCCCCGGTATTAAGGGTCACGACAGATATGGCAGGAGCGGGTGTTGCGGCTTCTAATTATTCGGAGAATATTGGTCTATTGGAGGATTTGGATGCTTTCAGTATGCCAGAAGCGTCATTCGGATTCGTGTGGAACAAACAAGCGGTAGGTACGGTATATATCCCAAGTTCGTTTGACAAATCGCTAAGCGTAACGAATGCTGACGGCGAAGCAACCATATTCGAGACAGAATATCAACATAGACTTTCAGACGGTTCCAGACCCGTCAAAGAAACCTCATTGAATATTTTAAAGCCGTTGGTTTATGAGAGCAGAGTCCATATCGGCAAGGATTCCAATCATAACGATAAAATAGACTGGCAAGATGGCGCCTTATGGGTGAAGGCCCAACTCCCTCAATTGCCGGCTGAGCTGAAAACGTTTTTTAATGGAGGCGGTTGGAGTCAGACACATGGCGCCTTCCCTGGATATGCAGGGGATGCAAGCTACTTTAAAGGATTTACGGTTGTGTATTCGACGCTGGATCAATTGGTGGAGATCCAAAGACAAGTGAATAACATGACGGATGGAGTCGGCAGGCAGTCCTATGAATATGTGGGTTGGAATGGCAGGGGCCATGATTACGGCTGGCCTAGCATCAATGAGATCTACTACAACCCTGCGCTTGGCACGCCGGCATCGATGCTTGCAGCGAAGAACGCCATGGCCGGTTATGGGGGAGATTTATCCTTCCATATCAACATGAGCGACATGACGGATATCAGCGATGCCTATTTAAGAGATACGACTCCGAGTATATATGGTGATCGAAGCAGCAGTACGGGGAAAATTTCGTATTCATCCAGTGTATTTGGTTGGGATGCTTATCAGATCAGTCATTATACCGATGTGAAGAATGGTTATCCAGTCAACAGACAGAATGACTTTGTGGAGAAGTACTGGGCGCCTCTGATTATGTATCAAGATGTCATGCTGGATTACCCCTACAACGGTTATGGCAAAGCTGAAGAACGTTATGCCAAGAGCAGGGAGATTGATCATTGGAGGGCGCTGGGAACCTATACAGCTACAGAGTTCTACGCTGCGGAAGCGAGAATGAACGGACTATTCATGTTCAAGAATTACGTCAGTCCGACCCTAATTGACAGTTTTATGAATGCGGGTATGTCGATCATGCATGCTACGCGATGGTACGCTACACAGCCGGCGGATTATATTTGGGGCACGCTTGTGAGCGATAATATTCGTAATGGCAATTTGAATGTCGCCGAAGCGAGTAATCAAAGTTCGGTCGGTCTCACAAGAACGACATTTCTTTATAGCCTATTGAATGGATATATTGCCAATAGCGGTTTAGAGGAATATGTAGATGAGGCCACGAGAACCTATACGCGCTGGGGAGAAGATATTATCTATGAAATCGATAAGAGCACGCAGGCAGTCACAGTTACGGATGGGGATGTGACAATCGCCAAGGGACAAGATCGATTTATCCCTGCAATCGATGGAACGAACAGAATATTTGTGTACAGTGTGGAAGGAAATACGAATACATGGCGGCTTCCTGCTAACTGGAGAACTCAAAGTCAGCTTAAGCTGTATGAGCTGACTGCAGATGGCAGAAAGTTTGCGGGTACAGTTCATGTTGTTGACGGTAATGTTACTCTTGCTACGGATGCGTTACGCGCCTATGTGTTGACGCCGGATGAATTGGACACGGTAAGCGAAGTGAATGCGGCATTGACAGCAACCATTGCGGCATCCTCCAATTCAAATGTATTGTATAACACGTCTACTCATATGTATAACGGGATGGAGTACAGATATATTACGAATGATTCGGCTCCCGATAACGATTGGACCACTGTGCTTAAGAAGATGACTCCCGGTGTTATGATTGACAGTGAAGGCACCATCAGGTATGAGATGCCTATTGTCGCAGGATTTACTGCTGATGGCGTGGCAAACACCTATTGGTCGCCGAACGCCGATCCTTCCCGCGGGCCGGTAGATATGGCCGATGGGGAGGCGTGGCTGGAATATTCGTTCCCGAACAAACTTAGCCTTTCCCGAATAACCATCGTTGAAGCTGACGGAGCGGACAATGAGTTAACCTCATTTAAATTGCAATATTGGAACAATAACGTTTGGTTGGATATGTACTCGGATACCAAGATTCCGACGGAGGACATCCATCTATCCAACAAGTCGACATCCGAGGTTCGTCTGTTATTTGGCAGTGCGGAATCAAATAATCCGCGTATTGCTGAAGTGTCTATCTATGGGGAACCGGTGAATGACGATGACGGGAATGGGGGCGGAGACGGCAACGGAAACGGCGGCGGAATCACGTCTCCGGGAGCGGGTACGGAGAGTTCCCGCATGGCTGTAACAGCGAACGGCAAGCCCGCTTCATTCGCTGTCGGAACCGTCAGAACGGACGAAGAAGGAACGCATACAACGATCCAAGTCGATCTTGACAAGCTGTACGAAATTCTTACGCAGGGCCACGGACAGCAACTGGCGATACAGGTGCCGGACGAGGGAGAAATCATTGTGCAGGGTTTAACGGCGGCATCGATTCGGAAGCTTTCCGATGCTGGCGCGACGCTGGACATCGGCAATCTGCTGGCTGCCTATTCGCTGTCAGCCGGACTTCTGGATCTGGATGCGATCGCCGGCAAGTGGGATCAAGCGAAGCTTGAGGATATTGCTGTGAACATAACGATCAAGCGCTCCCCGCAAAAGCAGGTGACAAGCGCCCAGAGGCAAGCTGTTGCTCTAGGATATGAATGGGTCGTTTCGCCAGTTACACTTGATCTGGTCTTCTCGTTTAACGGTCAAACGGTTCGCCCAGAGCGGTTGAACGGTTATGCTGTGAAGGAGATTGTATTGCCTGAAGGCGTGGGATTAGATGGGGTAATGACAGGCGTTGTTATCCATGCGGACGGAAGCATATTTCATGTGCCGACTGAGGTAACGAAGGTCAATAACCGTTACGTAGCTCGCATTCATGACATGCGCGGCTTCGGAGCTTACGCCGTCATTCGGAATTCGAAGGAATTTGCAGATTTGGATCGCCATTGGGCGCGCACAGAGATCCTGGATATGTCTGCACGACTTAATCTGGAAGGTACAGGCGGGAATTATTTTTCCCCGAATCGCAACGTGACACGCGCCGAGTTTGTGAGCATTTTAATGCTCGGTATGGGGCTGATGGAACAGAATGTGCCGGCCAGTCGCTTTGAGGATGTGCAGGATAACGCTTGGTACCGCGACGCTGCGGCGTTAGCGGATGTCTATGGCCTTGTCAATGGTTACCCGGATGGCAGTTTTAACGGAAGCGGAATTCTTACGCGGGAGCAAGGAATGAGTATACTGGCTCGCGCATATCGTCTGATTGATCCGCAGGTTGCGATTCATCAGGGCCAGATTGACGCCTCGCTGGCGAATTTCAAGGATGGTGAGAGCGTGTCGGCCTGGGCCAAGGGGGATGTCGCGCTGCTGATCGAAGCGGGATTGGTGCAAGGGAACGGAGGCAAGCTGCTCAATCCGAAATCGGAGATGACGCGCGCCGAGGTAACGACGCTGGTCGCAAGAATGTTGAAGGAGAACCATCTGATCGATCTGTAAATCATAGTTCCGCCGTAAGTTGCAGAAGGCGCTTGTCGTGCGGATAAATGCAAGAACCTTTCATCCATTATCAAGGATGGGGGGTTCTTCCTTCGTGGTACTGAACCAAAACTCAAATAGCTTGCTTATTTATTCGGTATGACCATTAAATTTAAATAAGCGCTTATGCTATAATATAAAATATTTACTGGATCTAACTGTTGCAGAAGGGGGATACATATTGTGAATCGGTTGTACACAGGGAAGACAAAAGATGTATATGAGCTGGAAAACGGGGATTATCTGTTGAAGTTTAAGGATGATGTAACGGGGGAGAATGGTGTATTCGATCCTGGTGCCAATACAGTCGGGTTAGTCATGGAAGGTGCCGGGCGGGCAGGACTCCGCTTAACGAAGTTCTTTTTCGAGAAATTAAATGCGGCGAACATTCCGACGCATTACATCGATGCGGATATCGAGAGAGCAACGATGACCGTTGCTCCCGCCTCTGTGTTCGGCCAAGGGCTTGAGGTCATATGTCGCTATCGCGCGGTAGGCAGTTTTCTACGTCGTTATGGCCTGTATGCGCAAGAAGGGCAAACACTGGATGCCTTTGTGGAAGTGACGTTAAAGGATGATGCGCGTCAAGACCCTCCGATCAGCAAGACTGCTCTTGAAATGCTGCGTATTTTGTCAGCCGAAGAGTATGAGGCGCTGGAAAAATTGACGAAGCAAATTAGTCAAGTCGTGAAGGACGAGCTAAGCTTAAAGGGCATCGAGCTGTATGATATCAAGTTGGAATTTGGCCGATTGAAAAAGGACGGGCAAGTTGTTCTTATTGATGAAATATCTGGCGGAAACATGAGAGCATTCAAGGACGGAGTGTACGTTGAACCGCTTGAGCTGGAGAAGCTCATGCTGGCTGGCGAATAAACCGATCGCATAAAAATAATTCATCGTAAGCGACCTACTTAAAAATCGTTTTTCTTCCAGTTTGTTTCTGGAACGAACGTTTTTTTGAGTAGGTTTTGTTGTTTAAGGATATCAACTTGTCGGATACTATAAGAATATCGAGGACATCAGGGTAGTTAAAAATGTTATAGTTGATGTATAAACGCGACTTTAAAAAGATTAATCTTCGAAGGACGAGGAGGATTCCGTTATGATAAGCGATTTGGATTTAAAGCACCTGCGACGTTCGATTGAATTGGCAGCAATTTCGCTGGAGAAAGGCGATGAGCCATTTGGTTCAGTCCTTGTTTCCGCCGAGGGAGAAGTGCTTGCAGAAGACCATAACCACGTTGCAAGCGGCGACCATACCCAACACCCGGAATTTGCTTTGGCGCGATGGGCAGCCTCTAATCTGACACCTGAAGAAAGAAGCAAGGCGACAGTATATACCTCTAACGAACATTGCCCTATGTGTGCGGCGGCTCACGGTTGGGTT
>Ga0160445_100867_pt1 | contig 10811 bp, 13 predicted proteins | sample HID1972M_E1MG_FD_108215 | JGI IMG/M metagenome (GOLD analysis project Ga0160445, IMG submission 108215) | Enriched pill bug-associated microbial communities from UW Madison campus, WI, USA - HID1972M_E1 MG | ecosystem: Host-associated > Arthropoda: Insects > Digestive system > Unclassified ... | reverse complement strand
TCGCTTACTTGTTGACTGCGTCAGTCAGGCCTTTGGCAACAACCAGCTTGATCACTTTCTTGGCGGCGATTTCGATGGCAGCGCCAGTCGAAGGGTTACGGCCAGTACGGGCAGGACGCTCGGTCACTTTCAGCTTGCCGATACCTGGCAGGGTGATTTCGCCGCCATTTTCCAGCTGGTCAGCGACGATTTGGCCCAATTGGTCGAGAGCGTTGCGCGCGGTGGTTTTAGGCGCGTCGATAGCTTCTGCGATATCGGCGATCAATTGGTCTTTAGTCAGAGCCATGGTGGTGTTCCTTCCCTATCAAATTCATATGGATTGCAGAGTGCAGTGTCAGCCATCGAGCCCGATCTTCTAGATCTGGCACCCTCGGCGATAACCACGACGAGTCGGGTTATAGATACCGAAATCAGGGTTTGGTTCGACCTGACAAATGCTGATTGCACGCTTAACGCAGTGACTTCGCGTAAGACCGGGCAAAACTAGCACAGAGACAAGGAAATATCCGCCTCTAGCTACCCATTTGGTCAGCTTTATTGCTCTAAACCGCGAAAAAACTGCATAAGCCCGGTCGCACGCCCCGGTTTTGCCCTACAACCCCACGTTTACGCTGCCGCTGACGCGGTTTCCCGCTTATGTAGGAGCTGCCGCAGGCTGCTCCTACAGGAGGCCCGTGCCGAGAATCGGGTACACTTAGCGCTTTTTCGGGGGAGCCTGCCCTCCTCCCTTCCAACAGCCGAGAAGCCCATGCCGATCCGTCATTGCATCGTCCACCTGATCGACAAAAAACCCGACGGCTCGCCCGCAGTTCTGCACGCCCGTGACACGGAACTGGCCGAGTCCGCGGCCATCGAGAACATGCTCGCCGACCTCAACGAAAGCTATAACGCCAAACAGGGCAAAGCCTGGGGCCTATTTCACCCGGAATCCGGCGCGTTCCCGTTCAGTGGCTGGCTGAAGGAATACATGGAGGGCGGCAAGGACTTCACCGCATTCAGCAAAGTCGCGGTCGAGCACCTGCAGAAGCTGATGGAAGAGTCGAATCTGTCGGTCGGCGGCCACGTGCTGTTCGCGCATTATCAGCAAGGCATGACTGATTACCTGGCGATCGCCCTGCTGCACCACAGCGAAGGCGTGGCGGTGACCGACGAGCTGGACGTGACCCCGTCGCGCCACCTCGACCTTGGCCAACTGCACCTCGCAGCGCGGATCAACGTCTCCGAGTGGCAGAACAACAAACAATCGAAGCAGTACATCTCATTCATCAAAGGCAAGAATGGCAAAAAGGTCTCGGAATACTTCCGCGACTTTATCGGCTGCCAGGAAGGCGTCGACGGCCCGGGCGAGACGCGCACGCTGCTCAAGGCCTTCAGCGATTTCGTCGAGAGCGAAGACCTGCCGGAAGAGTCCGCGCGCGAGAAGACCAAAACCCTGGTCGATTACGCCAGCAGCCAGGCCAAACTCGGCGAGCCGATGGGCCTGGAAGAACTCTCCGAGCTGATTGACGAAGAGCGCCCGAAAGCCTTCTTCGATCACATCCGCAATAAGGACTACGGCCTGTCGCCAGAGATTCCCGCGGACAAACGCACTTTGAATCAATTCCGCCGCTTCACCGGCCGCGCCGAAGGCCTGTCGATCAGCTTTGAAGCGCACCTGCTGGGCTCGAAGATCGAGTACGACGAAGAAGCTGGCACCTTGGTGATCAAAGGTTTGCCGACGTCGCTGACCGATCAGCTGAAGCGGCGCAACTGATGCTCGCCAATGTGCTGAAGAAGGTCGCACTGGTTCTGCTGGTGGTCGTGGTGTATCAGAACTGGGGCAAGATCGAGCGGGTGTTCAATCCGTCGCAGATGGTTGCCGAGCAGACGCGGGCGCAAGCCAACGTCGTGCTCTACGCCACCGACTGGTGCGGTTACTGCAAGCAGACCAAGCGTTTTCTCGACAGCAAGGGGATTCCGTTCAAGGAGTTCGATATCGAGAAGGATGCCGAAGCGCGCAAGGCGTATGAGGCATTGGGTGGACGCGGGATTCCGTTGATTGATGTCAACGGCACGTTGATTCGCGGGTTTGACCCGGACGAAATCCTCGCCGCCCTGAAATAAAACTCTGTAGGAGCAAGGCTTGCCCGCGAAGAACGATAACCCGGTTTGTCAGAGATACCGCGTCATCGCTCTTCGCGAGCAAGCTTTGCTCCTACAGATTTAGCGGGCTTCGATGCGGAAGCCGAAGCGTGGGAAGTGCACGTGCACCACGCCGCCACGCTCGTCTTCGCGACGAATGATCAGCTCTTCGCTACCGGCAAACAGCAACTCACCGACCACCGGATCAACACCGTAATCCGTCGCCGAGATCGCCACTTGCTGGCCTGCCTTGAAACCATTCGGGTCGATGAACTGCTCTTTCGGCAGATCCGCTGGCGTTGCACTGCGTGCAACTTCCAGCGCTTCCTCAGAAGTCATCGCACTCGCCGCGCCATGGCCAAAGCCCAGCACTCGACCCAACCAGGCAGAAACAGCCGGATACTCATCCACCAACGGCGCGGTGACGTGAGTCGCTTTGAGGAACCACAGCGGATGCGCCAGTGCGAAGTCGGCAATCGACGGCTCGCCGAACAGGAAGTCGCCCTGCTCGCGCTGCAGTTGTTGCTCCAGACGCAGCATGATCGTCGGCCATTGATGCTTGGCCTGCTCAGCGGACAGACGTGTGGCACTGCCACCCGAGAACAAACCGGCGCGGTCAGCCATAAACGCCTTGATCGCTTCCGGCGGCAGCTTGCCGAAACGCACGGCTACCGATTCCGGCTGAAACACCAGGCTCACCGCATGTTGAAACACCACCGAATCAACCCAGGTGGCGAAACTCGCGGTGGTCATTTCCTGGCCTTCAGGGAAGAAGCTCGGCAGGGCTTTTTCCTGCTCCAGGCGACGGGCGATCAGTGAAGTGTCGCAGTAGATGTCGGCGCCGATTTGCAGCACCGGGGTTTTGCGATAGCCGCCAGTCAGTGCGGTCAGATCCGGCTTGGGCATCACTGGCGAAATGTGCACCGAGCGCCACGACAAGCCTTTGAAACCCAGCAGCAGGCGGGCCTTCTCGGCAAATGGAGAGGTCGGGTAATGATGCAGAATCAACTCGGACATGCTCGGCTCCGCCGCTCAGAAAGTGAGCCGGCAGCTTAGCGTGCATTTGCTTAGCAGCCTACAGATCTGGCTGATGGGAACCGATCAGTCAGATTGATAAGACGCGACCAGGCATTCCTTGGCGCTCTTGCGCAGTTTTTTGATCAGCCGCTCCTGACGCAATGCATCGCTTTTATCGCGACAAAGCTCGGTGTACACCAACGCCATCGCCGGGCTGGAAAGGAAGAACCTCGCGCCTTTGCCGCTTTGGTGCTTGGCGAAACGGCGCACCGGGTCATCGCTGATGCCGCAGTACAACGAACCGTTGGCCGCGCGAACCAGGTAGACGAACCAGGACTTGCTCACCGGTTCGGCCACATCGACAGATTTTTCGCTAAGGCTGGTCACTTCGGGATCAAGACGTGTAGGAAACAGGCCGCGATCTTATCAGCGACCGGCCTGAAATGCCTTCAGTCCCTTCAACGCCTGCGCACGCACGGCGCTGCGTACCAGAGGAGTCCAGCCCAGCAGCAGACCTTTGAAACCCAGAGCCTGACGCGACCAGCGCCACAGATCGAAATGGTCGTGGTGCTCGCAGATCTTGCCGTCACGGAAGACGAAACGGGCCTGGATATCGTTGATCACGACGTTGCCGGTCTGGCTGAACAGGTAGGTCGCAACCCAGTGCGCGCCGCCGCTGCGCTCATCGGCGCGGACGTTGTCGAAGGTCAGGGAGAAGTCTTTGGCGCGGGTGGTAAGCATGCGCCACATGTCGCCGGCATCGCGCCCGCGCAGTTCGCCGAAGGCCGGATCGCTGAACACCACGTCATCGGTGTAGCACGCGGCCATGGCCTCGGCATCCAGACGTTTGAAGGCTTCGTAGAAGCGGGTGATCAACGCGCTGTGGGCTTCGCTCATGGGCAATCTCCAAAATAGGTACAGATTGCCAGCACGATAATCCGCAATACGAAGAAACACTATCGGCATTCGCACACCGAATACGGCAACACACAAAACCCTGTAGGAGCTGCGGCACGCTGCGATCTTTTGATGTTGATTTACCAAAGATAAAAATCAAAAGATCGCAGCGTGCCGCAGCTCCTACAAGTATCAGATTCTTTCGCTTTGCACTTGCACGTACAGCGCTCGCCCGGCGCCGAGGCCGGCGATGATCGCGCCGGTGCCGATGATGCCGAAGATCCAGCCCACCGCATTCCAGCCGCCCGTCCAGTCATGCACCACACCGACCGCAAACGGCCCCATCGACGCCAGCGTGTAACCGAAGCCTTGGGACATGCTCGACAGGTTCGCCGCGACGTGCGAATCGCGCGAACGCAAGACGATCAACGTCAGCGCCAGACTGAACGTACCGCCCTGCCCCAGGCCCAGCAGAATCGCCCAGCCCCACAAGCCTTCGATCGGCGCATACAGGCAACCGAACAGGCCACCCAGGGTCAACGCCATCACCACGACAATTGCCAGTCGCTGATCCTTGCCGCGAGTGGCCAGCCAAGGCGCGGCCAGCGAACTGGCGAGCTGGATGATCACCGAGCCGGACAACACCAGCCCTGCTTGCGTCGGGGTCAGCCCGCGACCAATCAGGATCGACGGCAACCAGCCAAAAACGATGTACGCCAGTGACGATTGCAGGCCCATATACAACGTCACTTGCCACGCCAGCGGATCACGCAGCAAACCGCGCACGCGATAGGCGACGTTGTGTGCACCGTGTTTCTGCCCGACCTGTGGCAGCCAGAACAACGCCGCCACCAGCGCCGGGATGACCCAGAAGCCCAGGCCAATTGTCCAGTCTCCGCCAAAATGCTCGCTCAACGGCACACTGGTGCCCGCCGCCATTGCCGCACCGAGGCACAGCGCCATGGTGTAGACGCCGGTCATGGTGCCGGCGTGTTTGGCGAAGTCGCGTTTGACGATACCCGGCAGCAATACGCCGACAATGCCGATGCTTGCGCCGCCCAATACGCTGCCCGCAAACAGGCCGATTTCACCAAAGCTGCTACGCAAAATGATGCCGCAGGCCAGTGTCAGCAGGATGCCCAGCACCACGCGTTCGGCGCCAAAACGTCGCGCCAGAATCGGTGCCAGCGGCGCGAACAAGCCGAGGCACAGCACCGGCAGTGTGGTCAGCAAACCGGCCTGCGCCGCCGACAAGCCGAGGCTTTTGGAAACGTCGCTGAGCAGCGGCGCCATGCTCGACAGCGCCGGACGCAAGTTCAACGCCACCAGAATCAGCCCCAGCAGCAACAGCCACGGGCGGCGCACCAGCGGATGGCTTTGTTGCACCTGCTCGTCATCGGCCTCGGCGTCGATCAACAGCTCTTCAAGCTCTGCCGTGCGTTTCGGGGTTGTGGATAGCTCACTGCGGGACATGGATTTCTCGGTTTCAAGGTTCATTGATCAACTGCCTCGACAAGGCTTTGGCCCGTTCCGGGTCGCGTTGTTCGACGGCATCGAGCAACTCGATGTGCAGGTCGAACACTTCCTGACGGCGCGGGACGATGTTCAGGGTCTGGCGCAATTGCGCGCCGACGATGCTGGAGAAATAGCGATAGAGCTCGCTGAGGGTCGGGTTGTGCGCGGCGTCGACCAGTCGGCGGTGGAACACCAGATCGCAGGCGATGTAGGTGTCGAGATCTCCGTGGTAGTGACTGCCACTGGTGCCGAGGGCTTCGCGCAATGCGGCGAGGTCTTCATCGGTGCGACGCAACGCCGCCAGGCCGATCGCCTCGACTTCGAGGATGTGCCGGGTTTCCCGCGCCTGCTCCAGCGAGCAACGCGACAACGCTTTCAGCGTGTCGAGCGGATCAACCAGCGCGCGCAAATAACTGCCGTCGCCCTGGCGAATCTCGATCAATCCGGAAAACGCCAACACACGCATGGCTTCGCGCACGGTATTGCGGCTAATGCCCAACTCAGCGCAGAGCTCGGGTTCGGTCGGCAAGCGCTCGCCGACCTGCCAGGCACCGCTGTTAATGCGCTGGCGGAGTTGATCCAGGGCCTGATCGACCAAGGATCGTTTAATGAGTGGAGAAATGTCTGACATAGGATTCGCCCTTTCATCCAATCATAGGATGAATTTTCCGACATGTTAGTCAGACCCATGTAGGACGGCAACCACCTAGGGTCAAAAGGCGACACATGGAGCGGCATTTTCGATTGGTCAAAATTACCCTTTAAGGGTAATTTCAGGGACAGGGTTTTGGTTTCTTATGGAAAAGAACACACCCCATTACGACTTGGTGGTAGTGAAGCAACAAGTCATCAGACTGGGCGCTAAAGCATTTACAGGAAGCGCGATGAGCTCGGGCAAGGGCATGGGGTTAAACCTCAAACGTATGCAGCAAGCCATCTGCTCGCTGGATCGCCGGATGTTCTACAAGTCCATGACTTGCTACACCAACCACAGACACTGGCAGGATGTTTACCACATTGGATTTCACGACTTGGAGTTGTATATCAAAATCACCTACTGCCCCAACGGCGGTCCTCCCGTGATCTCTTTCAAGGAGAAGAATTTATGAATACACGGCAATGCTTGAGCTGTGGCACTCAAGAGTCGATGCAACATTTCGAACGTCGCAGTTTGACTGTCAACTACAAGGATGTTTCACGTTGGGTGCACGGCATTGCAGGGTGGGAATGCAGAGCCTGCGGCGAGATCATTTTTGATAACGATACTGACAGCGCCGAACGCTATTCTGACGCCGGCGATAAATTGCTCGAAGAGTGCTTCCACGTAATGGGCGCCGAGATGAAACGCATCCGCCGCAAATTGCATCTCACCCAAAAAGAAGCAGTTAAATTGCTATCCGGCGGAGGTCACAACGCTTTTTCCCGCTACGAACGCGGCGAGCTTTCACCGCCTCAACCGTTGTTCAATCTTATGCGTCTGCTAGACCGGCACCCTCACCTGCTCGCCGAAATACACGCGATGAACGAAGGCAGTGAATTGCGGCGATTGCTCGCCGCGCGCTTTCCGGAACAGGAGACGGCACCGGTGCCCTGACAAAACCTGGAAAAAATAAACCCGGAACGCGGTCCGGGTTTATTTCAGAACGTAGGTCAGATCAATGCAAAATCTGACTCAAGAACAGCTTCGTCCGCTCATTCTGCGGGTTGTCGAAGAAGTCATTTGGCGCCGCCTGTTCAACGATCTCACCCTTGTCCATGAAGATCACACGGTTCGCCACAGTCCGCGCGAAGCCCATTTCGTGAGTCACGCAAAGCATGGTCATGCCGTCTTCCGCCAGGCCGATCATGGTGTCGAGCACCTCTTTCACCATCTCCGGATCGAGCGCTGAAGTCGGTTCATCGAACAGCATGATTTTCGGTTTCATGCACAGGGCGCGGGCAATCGCTACACGCTGTTGCTGACCACCGGACAGTTGCCCCGGGAATTTATGCGCCTGCTCCGGAATGCGTACGCGCTCCAGGTAATGCATGGCGATTTCCTCGGCCTTGCGCTTGGGCATCTTGCGCACCCACATCGGCGCCAGGGTGCAGTTCTGCAAAATGGTCAGGTGCGGGAACAGGTTGAAATGCTGGAACACCATGCCGACTTCGCGGCGGATCGCTTCGATCTGCTTGAGGTCATTGGTCAGTTCCACGCCGTCGACGACGATGCGGCCCTGCTGGTGTTCTTCCAGACGATTGAGGCAACGAATCGTCGTCGATTTGCCGGAACCCGACGGGCCGCACAAAACGATACGTTCGCCCTGTTTCACGTTGAGGTTGATGTCTTTCAGCACGTGGAACTGGCCGTACCACTTGTTGACGCCCTGCATCTGAATAATGCCTTCAGGGCTCACAGGCTTTTTGATTACTTCACTCATCTCAAAACTCCTAACGCTTGTGGCCAGTGTCGAGCTTGCGTTCCAGATGCATGGAATAGCGCGACATACCAAAACAGAAAATCCAGAACACCAGGGCGGCGAACACGTAGCCTTCGGTGGCCATGCCCAGCCATTTCGGGTCGGCAGCGGCTTGTTTGACGCTGTTGAGCAGGTCAAACAGGCCGATGATGATCACCAGACTGGTGTCCTTGAACAGCGCAATGAAGGTGTTGACGATGCCCGGGATCACCAGCTTCAGGGCTTGCGGCAGAATCACCAGGCCCATCGAACGCCAGTAACCGAGGCCCATCGCTGCGGCCGCTTCGTACTGACCTTTGGGAATCGCTTGCAGACCACCGCGCACCACTTCAGCGACGTAGGCCGACTGGAACAGGATCACGCCGATCAGCGCCCGCAGCAGCTTGTCGAAGTTCATTCCCTCGGGTAGGAACAGCGGCAGCATCACCGAGGACATGAACAGCACGGTGATCAACGGCACGCCGCGCCAGAATTCGATGAAGGTCACGCAGACCACCCGAATCGCCGGCATGTTCGAGCGTCGACCCAATGCCAGCACGATCCCCAGCGGCAAGGCGCCGGCGATACCGACGGTGGCGATCACCAGGGTCAGCATCAGGCCACCCCATTGGCTGGTCGCCACCTGTGGCAGGCCGAACACGCCGCCGTGCAGCAGGCACCAGGCAACAATCGGGTAGATCACCAGGAAGCTCAGCCCGTATACCGCTTTACGCGGGAAGCGCGAGATGAACAGAGGCGCCACGCCGATCACCGCCAGCCACACGGTCAGGTCGACGCGCCAGCGCCATTCAGCCGGGTAATAGCCGTACATGAACTGGCCGAAACGCTGCTGAATAAACACCCAGCAGGCGCCGTCCTTGGTGCAGTCGGCGCGGGTGGTGCCGACCCAGTTGGCATCAATGATTGCCCAACTGAGAATCGGTGGCACGACGAGGTAAATCAGGTAGAACGCAAACAGGGTCAGCAAGGTGTTGAGCCAGCTGGAGAACATGTTCGCGCGCATCCACGCCACCACGCCGATGCTGCTGTTCGGTGGGGGCATGTCGGGTTTGAAAGTATGAGTACTCATGCGCTTTTCCTTACCGCTCGATCAGCGCAATGCGCTTGTTGTACCAGTTCATCAGCAAAGAAATGCTGATACTGATCGCCAGGTACACGCTCATGGTGATGGCAATCACTTCGATCGCCTGACCGGTCTGGTTAAGCACGGTGCCGGCGAATAGCGAAACCATTTCCGGGTAACCGATACCGGCCGCCAGCGAAGAGTTTTTCGCCAGGTTGAGGTATTGGCTGGTCAGCGGCGGAATGATCACGCGCAGGGCTTGCGGAATGATCACCTTGCGCAGGGTCGGGCCGTTGCGCAGGCCGAGCGAACGCGCCGCTTCGGTCTGGCCGTGGCTGACCGACTTGATCCCCGAACGCACGATCTCAGCGATGAACGCCGCGGTGTACACGGTCAGGGCCAGGGTCAAGGCAAGCAGTTCCGGGATCAGCACCCAGCCGCCAACGAAGTTGAAGCCTTTGAGCTCAGGCATTTCCCAGTGCAGCGGCGCGCCGAAGATCAGTGCGCACAACGCCGGGATCACCAGCAGAATCGCCAGGCCTACCCAGAACTTGTGGAACGGGACGCCGGTCGCTTCAAAGCGTTTGTTGGCCCAACGGCACATCAGCACGATGCCGACGATGGCCACCACGACGCTGATCACGAACGCCCAGAAACCATCAGCGGCCAGCGCGGCCGGCATGTTCAGGCCACGGCTGCTGACGAAGAAGGTGTCGCCGAAGTTATGGCTGTTGCGCGGCCCCGGCATGGTCAGGAATACCGCGAAGTACCAGAACAGGATTTGCAGCAGCGGCGGAATGTTGCGGAAAACTTCCACGTACACCGTCGCCAGTTTGCTGATGATCCAGTTCTGCGACAGCCGTGCCACACCGATGATGAAGCCGAGAATCGTCGCCAGAATCACGCCGATCACTGTCACCAACAAGGTGTTGAGCAAACCGATAACGAAGACGCGGGCATAACTGTCCGCTTCGGTGTAGTCGATCAGGTGTTGAGCGATGCCGAACCCGGCACTGCGCTCCAGAAAGCTGAAACCGGAAGTGATGCCCCGGTGCTGCAGGTTGGTTTGAGTGTTGTCGAACAGAAACCAGCCCAGCGAAACCACCGCGACAATCGTGATGATCTGGAATAGCCACGCACGCACTCGTGGATCGCTGAGGCTGAGCCTCTGCTTAGGTGCGCCGATTGAATTTTGCATGAAGTGCCCCGCAAAAAATGGAACAAGAACATCACCCGGCGGTTGGCCCGCCGGGCGATAGAACCATTAGCGCACTGGTGGTGCGTACTGAATGCCGCCGTTGTTCCACAGGGCGTTCAAGCCGCGGTCGATTTCCAGCGGAGTGCTCTTGCCGAGGTTTTTCTCGAAGATTTCGCCGTAGTTACCGACTTGTTTGACGATCTGTACTACCCAGTCTTTCGGCAGTTTCAGGTCTTTGCCGTATTCGCCGTCAGCACCGAGCATACGAGCGACGTCCGGGTTTTTGGTCGACTTGGCTTCGGCTTCGACGTTTTTCGAAGTGATGCCGGCTTCTTCGGTGTTGAGCAGCGCGTAGCCAACCCAACGCACGATGGCCAGCCACTCGTCGTCGCCATTACGTACGACCGGGCCCAGGGGTTCTTTAGAAATGGTTTCCGGCAGAACCACGTAGTCCTTCGGCGCTGCCAGCTTGCTGCGCTGGGCGAATAGCTGGGACTTGTCCGAGGTCAGCACGTCGCAACGACCGGATTCCAGCGACTTG
>Ga0160445_100866_pt1 | contig 10814 bp, 7 predicted proteins | sample HID1972M_E1MG_FD_108215 | JGI IMG/M metagenome (GOLD analysis project Ga0160445, IMG submission 108215) | Enriched pill bug-associated microbial communities from UW Madison campus, WI, USA - HID1972M_E1 MG | ecosystem: Host-associated > Arthropoda: Insects > Digestive system > Unclassified ... | reverse complement strand
TCGTGAATCAGCGATTGAATCTGGCCCAGCATCGCGTTGAACTGATTGTATACGTAATGAAATTCATCCCGGTTGACGTGATAGACTCTCACGCCGAGATCGCCTTTCTCGACTTTGCGGAATGATCCGATCAACCTTTTGATCGGTTTGTGTATCAGTTGATGAATCCAATAGGAGAACACAATGACAAGCAGCAAGGCGATCACCGATACAATCCCGATCCAGTTGCGATGTTCGCTGAGCGGCTGCATGACCGTCTTCGCCGGGGTAAACACGGCAAGCGTCGCCCCCAGCGCCGGTGAATACTCATGCGCCGTGAAATAGGCTACACCGCCGGAAACCATTTGAAGTTGCCCTCTTTGCGGCCATTCGTTGCCTTCATACGATCCTAGGCCGTCCGCCAGCAGCTCCAGCAGTTCGCTATCGGTATTTGTCGAAACCTGCCATCGTCCGCTGGCATCAATCCAGGCCACTCCTCCCTGCCCGCCCTCCGACATGGCGGACAACGTCCGAACGATCTCGGCACGCGACAATTCGATCTCCATCGCCAACACCGGGGCGCGATCCGCGTAGACGGAATCGGGATATGCGCCGCTCATCAGCAGCCGGCCCTGTATCCCGAATAACGCTGATCGCATTCGCTCCGAATCGGTAATCGCCTCCAGCTCACCTTCGGTAATCTGATAATCAAAGTTGTTGGCATTAATGCTTCTGTTCAAAGCCGGTATATAGAGCGTGACATTTTCTACGAACGGACTTGAGCTTTTTAGCAAATAGAGCTTGTTTTTGATGGACAAAATGGCCTGCGTCCGCTCAAAGTCGTCCAGCCGCTCAGGCGTGTTGGCAAGCGACAGCAAATCGTCATCATTAAGATATTCCCACTTTAGACGAGTAAGCCGGGCGAGCTCCGTCTCCAGGGAAACCGTATAAAAGTGTACACGGGACGCCATGGAATCGGAAATTTGCGTCTGTACGATGTCTTGCCCGGAACGATTCATCATCAGGCTGGAAATGTAAATCGGCACTATAACCAGCAAAAAGGACAAAACCAGCTTTGGATAAATCGTAAGCGATTTCAAAAAATCAGGCATGCGGCACCTTCCCTCATACAACTTGACCCTGCATAGGCTAAAGCATACACCGCCTTGCTCCGAGAGGACAACAAAAAGAGAGGCCCTAAGCCTCCCCTATTACATTTCCAACAAAAACTGTATCGTTTTGTCTTCGAAAGCCGGCAATCTCTCGTGAACAAAGTCAGGATAAATCTCCATTCGTTTCTCGGAGCCAATGGCATTGTAAGCGGCAAATTGCGTCGACGGCGGACAGACGGTGTCCAGCAATCCGACTCCCATCATCACTTTGCCTCGAATACGCGGCGCAAGATGTCTCACATCGATATATCCAAGCTTCTCGAAAATTTCGGTTTCGCGCAAATGCTGGGGATCGTGATGGCGGAAAAACGTTCTCAGCTCTTCGTATGCATCCCGCGCCAGATCCATCTCCCACACTCTTCTGTAATCGCAGAGAAAAGGAACGCTGGGTGCGGCACGATTAACGCGGGGTTCCAGAGCCGCGCATGCCAGGGCAAGTCCTCCCCCTTGCGAACCGCCGATCGCAGCCACGCGTTCGGCGTCGACCTCGGGCATATTCATGACAATGCCGGCCAGCTGCGCCGTATCCAGAAAAATTTGGCGAAACAGCAGCCGATCGGGATGATCGTCCAGACCTCGTATAATATGACCTTTATGCGTCGTGCCTTTGATGCCGCCCGTATCCTCGGAATTTCCCCCTTGACCCCGGCAGTCCATTGCCACCACGGTAAAGCCCACTGACGCATAAATCAGCTTATCCGCCCAATCCGCCGAATGATGCGCATAACCATGGAATTGCAAGACTGCAGGATGCGGCTTCTGGGCATGAAGCGGTCGTACCAGCTTCGCATGGATGCGTGCTCCTCCCGTCCCGTTAAAGTATAGATGGAAACACTCGGCATACGGAACCTGAAATTCGCTCCGGACAAGCTCGACTTGCGGATCTGTTTCTTGCATCGCTGTAAGCGCCCGTTCCCAATATTCGTCAAAATCGTCCGGACGCGGATTGCTCCCGGTGTATTGTTTCAATTGATCGAGCGGCATGTCGACCAGCGGCATGGGTATGCACCTCCAAAACAAATGATTGCGGATCGAAGCCCGACATATAGTACAATATTTGCATCAAATTTGATTTACATTGAATCTAAAACATTTCCGCTATCGTGACAATAGCAAAATATTGAACGGGAGGTAGTATTATTTTGCTTAAAACCAATTATGATTTTCGGTATAACGATCAGAACAACCCGTTGATGGCCATTCGATCGATCGGCTGGGAAAGCACGGCCAGCGAAACTTATCGCTGGGACGGCATGGCAAGGGACGACAAATTTGTGCTGTTCCAATATACCTTGGCTGGCGAAGGGCATCTGATCTATCATGGCCGTCATTACACGGTGCCGAAACATCACGGCTTCTTCCTGCACATCCCCGATTCGCATTGTTATTATTACAACTCTGCTTCCAAAACGCCATGGGAATATATATTTCTGGTCGCAAGCGGCACGCATGTTTTTCCGCTCTGGCATGATCTGATGGCAAAAGCGGGCCCCGTCGTCAGCTTCAAACCCCAGGCTCGTCCCATCTCCATGCTGTGGGATATGATGCAAACTGCCGGCGACAACGGATTAAGGGACAAATACGAAATCTCGCTTTCTTTATACGATTGGATTCTGTCCTGCTTGCGGCTAATGGACGGCATGCCCGACGCCGGCAAGCCGCTCCCCGAATCCATTCAACGCGCCTTGCAGCTCATGGAGACTCAGTACCACCGCTTGCTTACCCTCGATGAAATTGCGGCAGCCGCCGGCGTTAACAAACATCATTGTTGCCGATTGTTCGCCAAACATATCGGCGCAACGCCGATTCATCAGTTGACGAAAATCCGTATCGCCGAAGCTTGCCGACTGCTGCGACAGACAGATGAAACCGTGGTCGCCATCGCGACATCCACCGGATTTGACAACAGCAGTTATTTCGGAAAAGTATTTCGCAAATTGGTCGGCGCGTCTCCTCAGCAGTTCAGGGAGCAAGACGGAAGCCTTACGTCGAACAATCAATTATTTATCAACTAGAACAAAAAAATATCCAAATTGGATAATCGAATGTTCAAATCGGACTCTAGCAGCGCGTTTCTCCAGTTGTTATTCTTGGCATGTCAAGGGATATCAAGAATAACTTAAGGGGGAAACAACGCTATGAAAAAACAGGCAGCAATCGTTTTGGGTTCGATTCTTCTGTTGATGTCGGCTTGCAGCTCACAGCCAAATTCAACCGCTCCGGAAACCGCCAGCCCGGGACCGTCAGAGTCCGACAGTGTCGCACCGGAGAAGAAGATTGATTTAAAGGTAGGACGTTATTCATTGCCTACATGGGGTTATCCGGAAGGAGACGACTTCGCCAATAATATCTGGTACCGACATTATGCCGACAAATTCGGTCTCAATGTTACGCATGAATGGACGTCCTTGCAAAGCGAGTATAACGAGAAGCTGAACATCGTCATCGCCTCCGGCTCCATTCCCGACATGCTGATGGAAATTTCAACCAATCAGCTGGAGACGTTGGTAGAAGCCGATATGGCGGCCGATTTGACCGATGTATTTAACGAACACGCCTCTGATTTGACCAAAGAAATTTTGTACGGAGATGGCGGCTTGGGCATGAATTCCGCTACCTTCGATGGCAAGCTTATGGCATTGCCTTATATGACCTCGGTTATTTACGAGCCCAGTTTGCTGTGGGTACGGCAGGATTGGCTCGACAATCTGAATTTGCCGGTGCCCCAAACGATCGACGATGTAATGGCCGTGGCCAAAGCCTTCAAAGAACAAGATCCGGACAAAAACGGCAAAAATGACACTGGCGGATTGGCATTCAGCAACTGGCTGTTCGACGGCATTACGTCCCTGACCGGATTCTTCAACGGTTATCACGCCTATCCTCAAACATGGCTAAAAGGCAATGACGGAAAAATTACGTACGGCAGCATTCAGCCGGAAATGAAAAATGCGATTGCAAAGTTGAGCGAAATGTATAAGGCCGGACTTCTGGATTCCGAGTTCGGCATGAAGGACACGCCGAAAGTCGTAGAGGAAGTCACCGGCGGTAAATACGGCATCACTTACGGACGCAACTGGAATGTGTACATGTACGGCGCGGGCCTCGAAGGCCAGCCGGAGATGATCTGGACGCCGCTTGTCGCCCCGAGCGCCGACGGCAAAGATGTGTTTGCCAATGTAGGCACCACTGTAGTCAGTTATTATGTCGTCAACAAAAACTACGAACATCCGGAAATCCTGATTCAATTGTTGAACGAATACAACGAAATGGCTTACGGTCCAAAACGAAATGATCCCGAAGTGAAAAAATTCTTTGCTTTCGAAGACGGGCAAACGATTGTAGAACAAGGTCACTTGTCGCTTGTTCGTACCCTGACGACCGATGAGGCTACCTTGAAGTCGTTGGAATACGTCATTGAGGCCATTGAAAAACGCGATCCTAGCAAACTGGACGAAGCGCTGACCGAAACGGGGAAATACGAGCCAAGCGTCGCTTATCTGGACGGCAAGGGCACCGGCTACATGGAGTACCATCAAGTCAAGGGCTTCCAGACGACGATCGAACATTACGGTACGGATCGGCTGATCCCTCAAGCCTATAGCGGAACTACGGACACCATGAGAGACAAGATGGGCATTCTGGGCGATTATGAGCGCGAAATGTTCACGAAAATAATTATGGGCGCGGAACCGATCGATGCATTCGACACTTTTGTTGCCGAGTGGAAAAAACAGGGCGGAGAGCAGATCCTGAATGAGATAAATGCCGTAGCAAAATCGAATTAACAGCAAAGCCAGGTCGGCCTTCTTCGTTGCAAGGAGGCCGGCTTTCGATGAAAGAGGTGACATCTTGTGAAAACATCGTCAGATACAGCGCGAATGCCTGTGCTCGCTCGTTTGAGGATGCGGTTTAAGCGCGAACTGCCGTATCATCTTTTTTTAATTCCGGGCATTATTTTGGCTATTTTATTTTGTTATATTCCCATGATCGGAATCGTAATGGCCTTTCAGAAATTCACCGTGTTTAAAGGGTGGTTTGACGCACCCTGGGTGGGATTGGCCAATTTCAAATATGTCATATCCATGCCCCGCTTCGGGCAAGTCATGTTTAATACGGTATACATTTCCGTACTGAAAATCATCTTCTCCTTGCTCGTGCCCATCATCGTGGCGTTGTTGCTGAACGAAATGCGAAACCGCAAGATGAAGCGTGTCCTCCAGACGGCCATGTATTTGCCCCACTTTCTTTCCTGGATTATTTTGGGCGGCATTATTCTGGATATTCTCAGCCTCGAGGGCGTCGTTAATAGTATCATTAGCGCTTTCGGAGGACAGCCGATCGGCTTCCTGTCCAGCAACACTCTTTTTCCCGGTGTGCTGATTACGACGGAAGTGTGGAAAAGCTTCGGGTTTAATACGATTATTTATATGGCTGCCTTGACCTCTATCAACCCGGATTTGTACGAAGCGGCCGAGATCGATGGCGCCAGCCGGTGGAGGCAAATCTGGCATGTAACGTTGCCCGGCATTCGTCCCACCATCATTTTATTGGCCACCCTCAGCCTCGGCAACGTGCTGAACGCAGGGTTTGAACAAGTGTTTATTTTGCTGAATCCACTAGTCATGGACTCCGGCGATATATTGGATACGCTGGTCTACCGGCTGGCCTTCAATCAGGCCCAATACAGCGTAGCTACGGCGGTAGGTCTATTTAAATCGATCGTATCCGGCGTGCTAATTGCGGTGTCCTATTATCTCGCTTATAAGCTTGCCGATTATCGCATTTTCTGAGCAGGGAGGATCATGATGAACTATCGTATGGATGGCAAAAAAATATTCACCATTTTAAATTATCTATTTCTTATTGTATTGGGATTGATCTGTATCGCGCCGCTGCTTAACACCTTGGCGATCTCTCTCAGTTCGGCGTCGGCGGTCGCTATGGGCGATGTGCTGTTTTTCCCGTCCAACTTCTCGCTCGACGCCTACGCCTTCATCGCTACCCGTTCGGAATTTTTAACGGCTTTAAATGTTTCCGTGATGCGTGTCATCGTGGGCAGCATTTTGCAAATGCTTGTCACTTTTATTTCGGCCTATCCGCTTTCCAGGGAAAACCGGGATTTCAGAATGCGAACCGTCTACGTCTGGTTTTTTATGTTTACGATCCTTTTCAGCGGGGGCATTGTTCCTTTGTACATGCAGGTGAAAACCCTGGGCATGCTGGACAGCATGATGGCGCTTGTCCTGCCAACCAGCCTGGCCGTCTTTAATATTGTTCTGATGATCAACTTTTTCAGAATTCTTCCGAGGGAGCTGGATGAGTCGTTTCGTATCGACGGGGCCGGGCACTGGACCCTATTATGGCGACTGTACTTCCCCTTGTCCCTGCCTGCTTTCGCAACGATTTTGCTGCTTGCCATGGTAGGACACTGGAATAGCTGGTTCGATGGCATGTTATTTATGAATCAGACCGAAAACTACCCGATCGCCACCTATTTACGATCCATTATCGTCAGCTTTGATTTCAGCAATGTACGGTCCGAGGACGCTGCGCTGCTGGCCAGCATTTCACCGCGTACGACCAAAAGCGCGCAAATCATATTGGCTACGCTGCCGATCCTGTGCGTATATCCGTTTTTGCAGCGTTATTTTGTCACCGGTCTCGTTCTGGGCAGCGTAAAGGGATAGTCTAACATTCATGATGAAGGAGCAAGAAAGATGAAAAAAATAGCCAGCGGGATTTATAAAATGACCTTCGGTACGCCCGAAGCCATTACGCCTGTTTCGGTGCTGCAGCCCGGGACCCGCTTCGAGGCCATAAATGTTTTAAAGGATCATCCGCTTCCATTCCTGCAGGGAGATATTGGATTCGGGCCGCGCAAAGGTTCGGTTCTATTGGACATTCCACTGGAGCCGAATGAAGAGGTTTACGGTCTCGGCTTGCAGCTCAAGTCGTTCAGGCAAAGCGGCAGCAAAAAGAAGCTGCGCACCAATTCCGATCCGGCAGCGGATTTGGGAGATTCCCACGCGCCCGTCCCTTTCTATGTCAGCACTGCCGGCTACGGCGTTCTGATCGACACCGCCCGTTATGCTACCTTCTTCTGCGGAGGCTGCAAGCGAGTCGGCAGTCGGCAGGATGAGGAAGGTTTTAAGTCGGCCGGCACGGAGAAGGGGCACTGGGAGGTCAAAAAGGGGAGCGGCAATATGCTTGTCGACATCCCGGCGGCCGAAGGGGTCGACATTTATATTTTCTGCGGCGACGATATGAAGGACGCGGTCTCCCGCTACAATCTGTTCAGCGGCGGCGGCGCACTGCCGCCCATGTGGGGACTTGGCGTTTTATACCGGGCCGATTGGCATGCCAATCAAGAGGATGTGCTGAAGCTCGCCCGTCAGATCAGGGAGGATGATATGCCTTGCGACATCTTTGGTCTGGAGCCGGGCTGGCAAACAAATGCCTATTCCTGCACCTACGTTTGGGACAAAAGCCGATTCCCCGACGAACGGGCGCTTATCCGCGATTTAAATGAAATGGGCTTCCGGCTTAACTTGTGGGAGCATGCATATGTGCATCCCGAAAGTCCGATTCATAACGAATTGAAGCCCTATTCGGGAGACAGCTATGTGTGGGACGGCTTGGTGCCGGATTTCACGCAACCGCAGGCCAGAGAAGCATTTGTCGGCATTCATCAATCGACCATCGATGCCGGGTTATCCGGCTTCAAGCTCGACGAATGCGACAATGGCGATTACATCGGCAACTGGGGATTTCCCGATTTTGCCCGGTTCCCGGGAGGAGCGGACGGCGAGCAGATGCACAGCCTGATGGGGCAGCTTTATCAGCAGACGATGCTGGACCCGTTCGTAGCCGCCGATCGCCGCACCTACGGGCAAGTGCGTGCCTCGCACGCGCTCGCGGCTCCTTATCCCTATGTCCTCTACAGCGATCTGTACGAGCATAAGGATTTTGTGCGGGGCATGGCGACGGCCGCATTCTCCGGACTGTTGTGGTCTCCGGAAGTCCGGCAAACCGCAACCAGAGAAGAACTTCTGCGCCGGATTGGCGCCGTCATCTTTTCGCCATTGGCCGTCCTTAACTGCTATATGATCCCTTCTCCTCCGTGGAAGCAATACGATCACGACAAAAACCATGCGGGCGAGTGGCTGGAGGACTGGCCGCAGTTGACGGAGCAATGCCGCCAGTTGCTGCAGCTCAGAATGCGCTTGATTCCTTACCTTTATGCGGCATTCGGCAAATACAAGGTACAGGGTGTCCCGCCCATTCGTCCCCTTGTGCTCGATTATCCCCATGATCGCGAGGTGTTCGATTGCTTCGATCAGTTTATGGTCGGAGACGATTTATTGGTTGCGCCTGTTGTCTACGGCAGCGGCGATATCCGCAACCTTTATTTGCCGGAAGGCCTCTGGTACGAATGGTCTGCAGGCCAATGGATCGATGGCGGCCAATGGATTACGCGCCAGGTGCCGGTAGATCAGGTGCCGATGTTTATTCGAAAAGGAGCGCTGATTCCTTGGGCGGCGCCTGTCTCGAACGTGGAGGATGGCGGCATGCTGGAGCTGCATCCCGTATTATACGGTGCGGACGAGGGGAGCTGTTCCCTGCTATGCGACGATTCCACAAGCTATGCCTATCAAAGCGAAGGGTTAACCTTCGGTACTATCAACGTATCCGGAGACCGTACAGTGAGCGCAGATGCTGTCATCTCCAGACGATACACGATCGGGGACGTGACATTCGTCAAGGACGAGGCGTAAACGACTGGCGGATCGGAATACTAGATCGGATCACCGGATCTGATTTCCGGATCACCTCATCCACGAAGCGGGCACCCTCACAAGTCTTGTAGACTTGCAGGGTGCCCGCTTCTAACATCTTTATGATTGATTACTCCATAACCGGCTCCAGCTGCCGGATGTCGAACCTGGCGCTGCCTTCGCTTACGAATATGCCCCATCCGCCGCTTTTAAAGTCGTACAGTCTCGTGCTCATGGCAACTTCTCCGTTTACATAGACCACACATACTTCGCCCTCCAGATAAATCTGCAAGGTACACGGCTTCTCCGGCGCCAACTGCACGGGACGTTCCATGCCAACCGCATAGGGAACATCGCCCTTGCGCGGCCACTGATCCACAACAATTCGGCTTCTTGCCGGCTCAAGACGAATCATGTAACCTTGCTCCAATGTTTCATCCGTCCGAAGAATAAATCCGCAGCTTCTCGTGTTGCTGTCAAACTCAATCTTGGCTTCCAGCTTGATCGCTCCTACCGGCAGCAGGCCGCCATAAGCGCAAGCAAAATGATCGGGAGCGTCAACCGTTGCAGAACCTTCGGCAAAAGCCCACTGCCCGAGAACCTTGCGCAAAGCAATGTCGCTCTCCAAGGAAAACATCCCGTCCACCGTGTCCGGAGCTTTCACCGTCAAAGCGCCGTCCGGCTGCTGCCGTATTTCGTGCACGACCAGATTGCCGCCCCATTGCCAGGTGCCGCCATCATGCTCCCCTTCCCGGGTCGGGTTCCACCCGAATGCGTATCGCCGCTCGCCGTCGCTCCACGTCTTGGCCGCATAAAACGCCCGCGTGTCCAACGCGTCGTTGTCCGGCGCCAGCCACGGCCCCTCCAGCGACCGGCTCATCCGGTAATGGGTTACCGTACGATCGGAGAAGGTCGAATAGATCAGATACCACCAATCTCCCATACGGAACAAATCGGGGCATTCGTGAGTGGTATACAGATACGGCGCCCAAAACGGATCGCGCACCTCCCAAGCCGTCAGATCCTTGGAGGCGCACAATGCAACACAGCCGCGGCGATTGGCCGGACCTTCCTTGAGCCGGGCTGCAAGCAGCATCCAGTATTCCCCCGCCTCCTCGTTCCAGAATACAAAGGGATCTCGCCAATCGTGCACTTCGTAGCGGTCCCCAGGCGCAAAAAAAGCATCCTCCGGCTTCTTCTCCCAGTGCAGCATATCATGGCTGACCGCATGCATGACCGCTTGCTGCTTCTTGCCTTGCGCCGGATAATGGAAGTTGTTGCCCGTATAAAATATATGGTACAGGTCGCCTGCCTTCAAAATGCAGCCCGTATAAATATACAAATCCTGTTCCGACTCGCCGCCTCGCGGCAACACTTCGCCATACTCCTTATAATGAACAAAATCTTTGGTTCCGAGCAGGAACCACGGCGTGCCTTCGCCATACTCCTCCCTGTTGCGCCAGTCTTTTAAATAAAGCAATCTGAATTCCCCATCCTCATAAAAGGGAATAACGTCAGCGAGCCAGCCGTCCTCCGGCTTGTAGAATAGATTGTTCATTGTTCATCTTCACTCCCCCATATTGGCTTAAAGCCTATTATAAATAGGGGGGAACGGGCTATCTACTCGCCAATCTTCACTTTTGACTATCCGGTTTGGACCTGCTTTACTTCCGATCAACCCTCGGAGGGATAGGTTGCCTGCAAATAATCAACGGTAGCGACGATCAGCCGCTTTAGCACATCGAGATCGATATCGGCCAGCTTGTTGACGTAGACGCAAGCCGCCCCGGTCGTATGTTTGCCGAGCGCCTTCAGCAGCTCCTCGCGTTCCGGCTCGCATGCCGTCAAGTAGAGGCTGATCTTCGCCTTTCGCGGGGAGAAGCCG
>Ga0160445_100865_pt1 | contig 10851 bp, 9 predicted proteins | sample HID1972M_E1MG_FD_108215 | JGI IMG/M metagenome (GOLD analysis project Ga0160445, IMG submission 108215) | Enriched pill bug-associated microbial communities from UW Madison campus, WI, USA - HID1972M_E1 MG | ecosystem: Host-associated > Arthropoda: Insects > Digestive system > Unclassified ... | reverse complement strand
TAAGGAAGAATCGCCGCCCAGGGACTATTGATCAAATTCAAATTCGTGACCAGAACGAACTGCGGGATGAGCGTAAGAATGCCCGGTATCATTAAGAAAGACAACAATATCATAAACAGAGCAGATTTAAGCGGAAAATCGAATCGCGCGAACACATACGCACTAAGACTGGAAACAGCCAATACGCCAATGACCGTGCCGCCGGAAACAACTAAAGAATTCTTTAAATAAACGCCGATTTTGGATGCTGCATCGATGATAAATTCCACATGCGGGGTCAAAGGAAGTCCAAAATAATTGATCGATAACTGATGATTCGTTTTGAACGCCGTTACGAGCATGAAATACATGGGGAACAGTGTGAAAAACAACAACGCGAACAGGAACACAATGACAATGATGCGCGAAAATCTTTGGCTATTCATCTGCGTTACCTCTTTTCCCGCATAAACTTCATATTCAGCAAGGTCAATCCAAGCGTAATCACGAATAGAATGACGCCGATTGCCGAACCGGTTCCGAGCTTGCCGTAAGTAAATGCGTTATTAAACATGTACAATCCAGGAACCATTGTGTCGTAACCCGGACCGCCCTTGGTCATGATAAGCTGATCGCTGAACTGTTGCGTTCCGCCGATTAATACCAATACAGTCGTCAATCTGATTTGCGGCAAAATCAATTGCAAGTCCACGGTCCAGAAGATTTTCCATGCAGATGCGCCGTCTATTCTGGCTGCTTCTCTTAAAGACTCGTCGATATTTTGAAATCCGGCCAAATAGATGAGGAATCCCAGTCCGCTTACCCACGGAAATCCTTTCATCATGATGGACAACATCGCCGTTAATTGGCTATCGCCCAGCCAAATTTTTTGCCAATTTTCCAAACCCAGCAAGCCGAGCATATGATTAAGCATCCCGTTTCCAGGTTCGTAGAAGAAAAGCCAAAACATCGTTGTGACCATGCCCGGAAGCACCATCGGAATCGTGAAGGAAACTTTAAAAAATCCGGCCAATCCGGTATTGCCCAGGTAGTTGATCAGGTACGCCCCCAAGATGGATGCGCCTTGCAGGATGATAATGTTCCACAACAGAAAGGCCAGCAGAATAATAAAACTGCTTCGGAAGATGGGATCCTGCAACAATTCGACATAATTATCCATGCCAGCGAATGTCGGATTCAAATAATTGGTCATGTTCCAGTCCAGAAACGACATTCTGAAAGCTTCTACAGTCGGGTATAACAGGAACAAGCCGACAAAGAAAAAAGTAGGAAATAGACAAGCGTAAAGCCACATATAGCGCATCGTCTTGCTCATGACTGCCTCCTCGTCCTAATCCGGCGCGATCGGCATACCATACATCTGCCGATCGCGCCGGAAACGATCCCAAGTTCAAAATATTACTGCGCAGCGTTCCATTCCGGATGATTTTTGACGGCTTCTTCAGCGAACTTTTTCAAGTCTTTTCCAAAGTCCTTCAAGAATTCATCCGCCGTCACCTTGCCCGCCAAAAATTCCTGCTGTTTCTTCAACCATCTGTCTTTTTGCTCCGGTGTGAATTCATGGGCGTGGAAACCCATATTCTCGTCATTGCCGAAGGACTCTACGATGGGCTTCAAAATTTCAGGAACTTCAACGCCCGATACGACCGGAATGAGGTTAAGATCCTCGGCGAGCACCTTGGCCCCTCCATCGGGGGCAGTCAAGTATTGCAAGAATTCGACGGACGCACCTTCCGCCTTATTGTCTTTTGCGTTTCGGCTGACGGCAAAGCTCGGCGTCGAACCGATCTTGTATTTATAGCGGACATCTTGACCGAACTCCGAATAAGCAGTGTCCAGATAAGGCATCGGCGCCACGCCATAATTGACCGGGTAGCTACCTTGCTGATGTTGATTCGGATACCAGCTGCCGTTAAGCACCATCGCGGATTTTCCGTCGTTGAATATCCCCTCAAACTCCCAGCTAGCGCTGTTGAAGCCTTCGTTAAAGAAAGGTTTCAAGTCGTTCATTAGCCGCAAGTATTCTCTCAATTCCGGGCTGTCCTTCGTCACTTTGTCCGCAAGGACGGCTTCTGCCCATTCCTTCGGTTCCACTTTGCCGGAACCGTTCGTATCCAGTTCGGCCAAGCGCGATTTCCACAAGTAGCCGAATACGTCAGAAGCCAGCCAACCCAGGTTCCAATCCATGGAATTTTGAATGCTGAACGGGATATAGCCCGCATCCTTTGCTTTCTGCGCGACTTCAAGGAATTCCGAAATAGTGGCTGGTGGCTCCGTAACGCCGATTTCATTGAAAATATCCTTGTTGTAATACAAGTTCACCGTGACGACCTGCGTCGGAATGCCGAACAGGCGGGGGTTATTCGCATCGGTCATATCCGTCGCCGACTCGATCAGCCCGGGAAGGAACGATTCTTTCCATGGCTTGTTCGTGTAAGGGCTGACTTCGTCCAAATAAGGCAGCAGATCGACAATCCAGCCGTTCTTATATGCGTCAGCAAACTTCGAGGTACCGCTAACAACTTCAGGCTCGGAACGAGCGATGAATTGGGCTTGCAGCCAGCTCTCCGATTCCTGCGCCGGAATGTACTTCAAGGTTGCATTATTCCCGGACTTTTCATTGTAACCGGCTACAATCTTTTCGTAGGAGGGCCATGCGTATTCGCCTTGATTATGAACGACTGTAAAGGCAACAGGCGCCGAACTGACGGGCGAAGCGGAGGTCTCGGACGGAGTCGGAGTTCCGCTAGAACCGGAATTACCGCTGCATGCGGACAAAGTCGTCACGATCAGCGCTAACATCAAACAAACTGTGCTGGACTTTTTCATTGGCTATCATCCCCTTATGAATTGTGTCTCTTGTCAATCTTTTCTTTGTTGCCTGGTATGATACTGATCAATTACTGTCGCTCTTTGCTGCCTCTCCTTCTCAATTGATTAAAATGTTAACGTTAACACTGGATTGATCATATCAGCAGCAGAAAGCGTTGTCAATATTCTCAACATAACATTTAGAACAGAAAATTCAAATGATTCTTCTCCCAAAGACTTGTATTTTTACGCCATAACGCATAAGCTTAGTAAAGAAATGCAACACGTTTAAATATAAATGTTAACGATACCAAATATAGATTGGGGTTTCCACGAATGGCTAGTACAATTACCGACGTTGCCAAATTGGCTGGCGTTTCGGCGCAAACGGTTTCCAGAACGATTAACACCCCTGAACTGGTCAGCAAAAAAACGTTGGACAAAGTTCAACGCGCCATCAATGCGCTCGATTATCATCCAAATATAACCGCACGTCTTCTTGTCAACAATAAAGCGCGATCGATTGGTCTTTTTATGCCGTTCTCGAGCGATCAGGTCAAACAAAGTCTGTTTTTTTCCACCCTTTCGGCCACCATCTGCCAGTTTTGTTCTCAGAATAATTTGATTATGCAGATGTTTACGTCCATGTCGCGAGAGGATTCCAGCCAGTTGTTCGTAAAGTTGTTCAAAGAGCGGCAAGTCGGGGGGCTGATCTTAACTTGTCCCTCAGTCAGTAACGAAGAATTAATTTATCTTCTATCAGAGAAAATTCCGTTCATCATAGTCGGTCGGCCAGGTATCCTTACCGCACAAATTCCCTACGTGGATGTTGATAACGTTAAAGCCGGTACAATAGCAGTAGAGCATTTAATACAGTTTGGGCATCGACGGATCGGTTTTCTGAATGGGCCTTCCAATATGACGCTTTCGATCGACCTCCGCGAGGGTGTAACTGCCATTTCCCGATCTTTCCCTGAGCTTGAAATTTTGGAAGCAGAGACGAATCTGACGTTGGAATGCGGCTATATCGAAGCGCTAAAACTTTTGCAAACGGAGAACCGCCCTACAGCTATTTTCACTGCGGACGATCTGCTAGCTGTCGGAGTCAAGAAAGCGGCCGACGAATTGAATCTTCGTATTCCCGAAGACCTATCCATCATCAGTGGCGTTCAAAACGGTTGGGGACATATTTTGCCTTATAAATTGACGCATGTGGATACGCAATTCGAAAAATTAGGCGATATTGCAGCCCAGCACATGGCACGCTATATTTTACATGAGGAACCCATTAATCTTTCTACGTTGCTAGAAGTCCGTTTGGTGGAGGGCCAGTCTTGCGGATACGTTTCTTAAGGGCTCAGCGCCAAAGACCAATTCGAAACATCCCCGCCTTACTCGCCGTATAACTTATCACCTGAAAAACATGGGAAAGGCGGCGTGTATATGGAACTTTATTTCAGCGATCGTTTCTTCAGCGCGGGGACAACGGATATTATGAACGAGGGTGGGATGTCGGTAGGCAGGATGGATCTGGAGAGCATGCTGACTGCAACACTTTCGATCTATCGGGATGATTCGCGATTGAGTTATTCGGGGAAATTCCGATTCTTCTCCAATAAGTGGGAGGTGTTGGACGGCGCAGGTAACGAGATTGGCGTGTTGAGAGCCCGTTTCTCCATGTTCAGCAAACGTTACGAATACGATGCCGGACATCGGGGAGTCTATCAGATCGAGGCTCCCGCCTTCTCGCAGGAATATACGATTCTGGATGAAAGGGAGTCCACGGTCGCTACCTTCCAGAAGGTTAGCAACTGGCTCCAGGCAGGCGCCTTCCGACTCCTTAATCGATCGCCTCAGCTTGACGATTACGAGTTGATCGCGGTCGTCATGGGCGTGCACAACATGCAAAAACGCGCTCGCAACGCAGCCACATAATACAAGAGGGCGACGGGCAAACCTCTTTGCCCCATTAGCTCTTTGCTCCATTTGCGTAACAAGACCGCGCGAATCACGCGCGGTTTTTTACTCTAGATTGTTCGCCTCCATATGCGTCTCTCCCCAGGAACACATAGCGTCCAGAATAGGCTTGAACGACCAGCCATACTCCGTCAACGAATAGATGACCTTGGGCGGCACCTGATCATAAACCGTCCGCTTCACCATGCCGTCGTCCTCCAGCTCGCGCAGCTGCTGGGTCAGCATCTTCTGCGTAATATTCGGCATCAGTTTGCGAAGCTCGCTGGTCCGCTTATCCCCTTTGTCCAGATGGCACAAAATAACAACCTTCCACTTTCCCCCGATCACATCGAGCGTCGCCTCGACCGGAATATTGTATGGCATTTTGATTCCCTCCCTTTCACACTTGGCAGGGTACTTTTTAGTGCCTATAGCACTTGAAAGTACGTACTTACCAAAGCATACTGTTAGGCTTATACTAACATCCATGCAGCGAACTGCACAAGCAGCTCACGTGATGATGAACGCACATTAGTCGCTGCGAATTACACTTATTCCTGGGAGGGAACATAGATATGGCACAAACAGTTGTCCGGGAGTCCTCGGTAACGAAAAGCAAGCAGTCTTCGGGATCGCTGGCTCTGTTCGCTCTGGCCGTCAGCGCGTTCGGAATCGGAACGACGGAGTTCGTCCCCGTCGGACTGCTTGCATCCATTGCCGGCGATTTGGATATCGGCATCACGCTTGCGGGTCTGCTTATTTCCGGCTACGCCATCGGGGTGGCCGTGGGCGCCCCTATCTTAACGGCGTTAACGAACCGCATGAATCGCAAAACATTGCTAATGACGCTAATGTTTGTCTTCATCGTGGGCAACGTCGTGGCTGCATTATCGACCTCTTTCGCGCTGCTTATGGTCGCACGGTTCATTACCGCGTTTTCGCACGGCGTCTTCTTCTCCATCGGCTCGACGATTGCCGTCCAACTCGTGCCCAAAGAGAAACAAGCCAGCGCGATCGCGCTGATGTTTACGGGATTAACGATCGCCACCGTGACCGGCGTGCCGTTAGGCACTTATATCGGCCAATCATTCGGTTGGCGCTCTACATTTTGGGGAGTAGCCATTCTTGGCATAATCAGCCTGCTGGCCATCGCCAAGCTGCTTCCGGTTAGCCTTAAACAATCGCCGCCTTCCAGGTTTGCCGATATGCTGCGCATTCTTGCGAATCGCAGTCTGCTGCTCGGCTTAGCCATCACCGCTTTGGGATACGGCGGCACGTTCGTCGCTTTTACCTATTTGACCCCGATCCTGCAGGATGTCATGCATCTGAAGCCAGGCACAGTGGGACTTGTGCTGCTGGTCTACGGAATCGCGGTCGCCATCGGCAACGAGATAGGCGGCAGATGGGCGAACCGCAATCCCATAGGAGCGCTGTTCCGGATGTTCGTCATTCAGACGCTCGTACTCGTCGCAATGTCCTTTATGATTCCCTATCAAGTCGCCGGACTAATCGCCATTGGTCTGATGGGATTGTTCGCGTTCATGAACGTGCCCGGTCTGCAGCTATACATTGTCCAATTGGCTGAGCGCTATGTACCGTCGGCTGTCGATGTAGCTTCGGCGCTGAACATTGCGGCATTTAATGTCGGCATCGCTATCGGCTCCATTACCGGCGGCATCGTCGTAGACAGTATCGGCTTGCGTCACACGCCATGGGTTGGCGGCATTATGGTTCTCATCGCCGTGTTGCTTGCCGGCGTATCAATCCGTCTCGGACGGAAAAACTAGACTATTGATAAATTGGAGGCTTATACAAATGACTATTGCAAACCAATCGCAGCAACCAGCCGCGTCGCTTCAAAGCACAATAACGCTTCATAACGGCATCTCCATGCCGTGGGTAGGTCTTGGCGTCTTCCAGGTGGAAGAAGGCCAGGAGCTCGTCGACGCCATTCGTTCCGCCGTCCGTCAAGGTTACCGCAGCATCGACACCGCCGCCATCTACGGCAATGAAACCAGCGTTGGCGAAGGCATTCGCCAAGCGCTCGCCGAAAACAATCTGACGCGCGACCAATTGTTCATTACCTCCAAAGTATGGACGGCCGACATGAGCTACGAGGCAACGATAGCTGCTTACGAGACGAGTCTGGGCAAGCTTGGTCTGGAATACCTGGATCTGTATCTGATTCATTGGCCCGTCGAGGGCAAATACAAGGACACCTGGCGCGCCATGGAGAAGCTGTACAAGGACGGTCGGGTCAAAGCCATCGGCGTGAGCAACTTTCAGACCCATCATTTGCGGGATTTGATGGACTCGGCCGAGTTCAAGCCCGTCATCAATCAAGTGGAATTCCATCCACGCCTGACGCAAAAGGAGCTCCTCGCCTATACACGCGAAAAAGGCATTCAGCTTGAAGCATGGTCGCCGCTCATGCAGGGGCAGCTTCTGCAAAACGAAACTTTGGCGCAGATCGCCGAGAGGCACGGAAAATCGGTTGCGCAGGTCATTTTGCGCTGGGACTTGCAGCATGGCGTCGTGACGATACCGAAGTCGACCAAACCCGTCCGGATTGCCCAGAATGGAGATCTGTTCGACTTCTCCCTCTCGCAGGAAGAGATGGACGCGATCGATGCGCTTAATGAGAATCGCCGAGTGGGACCGGACCCGGACAACTTTGACTTCTAATTCGATGCATGCGCTGTCTGCGGGCGTTGAGAATAGTTTCCATTTTTTTGCGCATACTAGGTAGGCTGCCGCGAACTTCAAGGCGTATGTTGGACACCTGCGGCAGATACTACGACTCGTATGCGGAGGTACACATGAATCTACTAGCCATAACAACGGCGCTGATGCTTTTTTTGCATCCCCAGGCGCATGAAGCGGCTGCCCATGCAGGAGAAGGCGGCGAGGCGCCAAACGAAGCGATCTCGATCATCAATACCGAGGGACAGACGATCGGTCAAGCCGTATTGACGCAAAAAGGCGACAAAGTCGTGATCCATCTGGAAGCGGAAAAGCTGACGCCAGGCAAACACGGCATCCATATCCACCAGTTCGGCAAATGCGAAGCGCCGGATTTCAAATCGGCAGGCGACCATTTTAACCCGCAAGGGAAGCAGCATGGCTTCAACAATCCGAAGGGCTTCCACGAAGGCGATCTGCCTAATATCGAGGTCGACGCGAACGGCAAAGTCGCCATCGATATCACGACGGCCGTCGTGACGCTCCAGCCCGGCCATCCCAACTCCATTGTGAAAGCGGACGGCGCCTCCCTGATCATCCACGAGAAAGCGGACGACTACGTGACCGACCCGTCGGGCAATTCCGGAGCGCGTATCGCTTGCGGCGTGATCAAGTAGGTAGAGTCAATCGCAAGTATCCATCTGCGTTCACCGCACTCGAGCAAGTTAGGCGTATGGGCTGGCGCGAAATAAAAACGCATCTCATGTAAAAAAGCATCTCCACCAGTCTCTTCAGGACTCGGTGGAGATGCTTTTACGTTTGAGGTGACGTTACTAATGGTGTTTTCTCCCTTTAATTATGCCGGAATGCCTCCCCTGCCAACAATAGATGGAAAAATGCCCTCTAAATCCGCTAAAATGGAGCTCCACTATGTTCATTGGATCAATTAGAGGGCGATAATCCCTTTAATTGATCTAATTCATGGAAAATCATAGAAATTAGTTGGCGTTTTTCCGCTTGTTTGTTACTCGTTCGACTTAGCATGCGGCTTGGCATGCGGCTCAGCATGCGGCTTAGCATGCGGCTCGGCATGCGGCTCGGTATGCGGCTCGGCATGCGGCTCGGCATGCGGCTTAGCATGTGGCTTGGCATGCGGCTTAGCATGTGGCTTGGCATGCTTGGCGTGCGGCTTGGCGTGCGGCTCGGAGTCGGTTTAGGATGATGCCATCCCCCTGTTCCGTTCCCCACTCAGCCCGAGCATTTAGCACAGGATGACTACAGCTCGCCTACTCCAACGGAGCCAGATACGCGCCGTCGATAACCGTAAAGGCGGAGCTGCCCGGCGTCTTCCAGCCTACAGCGAGATGATCGCCGCCGCCCTCTTCCTTGTGCAGCACCTCGACGTAATAGCGTTGACCCGCGGTCAGCGTGATGGAGCCGGATTGCTGGCCCGGATTCTGCGTAAAGCTCAGCTCGTTCACCCAGTCGACGACTTCGCCGATTTGCACTTTGTTGCCCGGCGTATGGTCCGTGCTGAGGTACAACACGCTGTTGTTGTCTCCCGCGACGGAGAATTGGTACGTGCCCGTCACCGTCAGCACGATATAGCCGCGAATGCGCGTGCTGTAATTGTCGCCCCAGTTCGACGGCGCCTGGAAGCTTGTAAGCGTGCTGGTGCCGGATGGCGTCGTCGACAACGGAATGCTTGCTACCGTCGGTCCCGTGATTCCCGTCCAATATTCGCGAGTAATGGAACCGGTCGGCGTCGTTCCGCCGGAAGCATTCGTCGTGACGCTCAGCGCGGAGCTTGCCGCGGACAAGTTGCCCGCCGCGTCCTTCGCCTTCACCGTGAAGCTGTACGACGTGCTCGCCGACAACCCCGTCACGGTATAGCTCGTTGCGCCGGTCGTCGTGCCTGCCAATGCCGATCCGTTGTAAATCTCGTAGCCCGTCACGCCTACGTTATCCGTGGACGCCGTCCATGACAAGCTTACGCTGATCGAGGTTTTCGATGGAGAGGCCAGCCCTGTCGGAGCCGTCGGCGCTTGCGTATCGCCGCCACCGCCTCCCCCTCCGCCAGTCGCCATGTTCACGAAACAGGATTTGTATTGGCCGGGCGCCGCGTCTCCAAACGTATTGTTGGAGCACATGACGCCGTTCGTGTACGTGCCGTAATTCCAGCTGCTGCCTGCCCCGTAGCGCACTTCCTTCGTGCCCGTGAAGCTGCACCAGTTGTTCTCGCCCGCGCAGAGCTCCCATACCGGCACCGGCGTGGAATCCGTCGTGACGCTAAGCGCCGAGCTTGCCGCCGAAAGGTTGCCGGATGTATCCTTCGCCTTGACCGTAAAGCTGTAAGCCGTGTTCGGGGATAATCCCGTCACGTTGAAGGAGGTCGTGCCGCCGCCGATCATCGTGCCGACGAGGCCGCCGTTCGCGTAGATTTCGTAGCCGGCCAGACCGACATTATCCGTCGATGCCGTCCATGTCAGCGCAACGCTCGTGTTCGTCTTCGAAGGCGAAGTCAGATTTGTCGGCGTCGTCGGCGCCGTCGTATCAGGCGGACCGGCAACGACCGTGATCGTCTGTTCCTTCACGTGCGCGCGCCCTCCGTTATCCCATACGCCGAGAATGACTTGATACGTACCCGGATTCTGGTAGGTATAAGTCGGGCTGACCGTCGTAACGGGCAAGCCTTCGCCCAGATCCCACAGATTCTCGACGATCGTGCCGTTGTCCGTGGACGTGTTCGTAAATGTCACCGGTTGGCCAAGCTGCACCGTCAGCGGCGCGGTAAAGTTCGCCACCGGCTTCGGATCGCTGAATCCTCGGCTTGTCAGCTGCGTGTCCGTGCCGTTGCCGCTGACCGTATTGCCGCTCCACTCGAGATGCGAAGCGGACGTCGGATACTGATCGATGGAAGGCCCCCCGTTGCCGGTAATCGTATTGTTGACAAAGCTCAGACGATCCGTGCCGCCGGCCGTCGTGATCTCGATCGCTTTTCTGCCGTTGTCTCGAATGATATTGCTGTCGAACGTGATGTTCTGCGTGTTGCCGTGGATGCGGACCGCGTTGCCGTCATAACCGGGATAAGCCGCGGAAGGGTGGCCGATGGGACCGTCTTCGAAAGTATTTTTGTAGAAATATTGGAATTGCTCCGTCTGCCCCGTGCCCTCGCCCTGCAATTGCATGCCCCACATGACCATGTTCTGGATCGTGTTGTAATTCCAGAGCTGGTAGCCCGTGCCCGGCGATTGCTGGATGCCGACCTGCTGGCCGCCGTCGACGAGGTTGCCGCTTGTCACGCCGTGGTCGACCATGACCTCCAGGCCCATGTTGCCGACCGTGCCGTCCGTCGCCCTGACGACGTTATTCCGCACGGCGATATAAGCGGAGCGTACGGCG
>Ga0160445_100864_pt1 | contig 10889 bp, 12 predicted proteins | sample HID1972M_E1MG_FD_108215 | JGI IMG/M metagenome (GOLD analysis project Ga0160445, IMG submission 108215) | Enriched pill bug-associated microbial communities from UW Madison campus, WI, USA - HID1972M_E1 MG | ecosystem: Host-associated > Arthropoda: Insects > Digestive system > Unclassified ... | reverse complement strand
GATCACCTGTACGGGATGCATGCTGCCCATGTTATTTCTTTACCTTGTCTTGCATAGACGGAGGCCACATTACTGGCTGCGCGTTCACAAACGGAACAATGCATGGCAGACCATCGATGTAGGTACAAAAACTGTTCATGAATACCTCAGCCTACCTGCTTGGTGGGGCTGTGGTAGATATCAGCGAACATGTCAGCCATGGCTTCTTCGCTGGGTTCTTCCTGCATTTGCACGCTGACGGCGCGGCTGACCAGTTGATGACGGCGCGGCAGATGCAAATCATCCGGAATCCGTGGGCCATCGGTCAGGTACGCGACCGGCAATTCATGACTGATCGCCAGGCTCAACACTTCGCCAAGGCTGGCCGTTTCATCCAGTTTAGTCAGGATGCACCCGGCGAGCCCGCAACGCTTGTAACTGTGATAAGCGGCGGTTAGAACCTGTTTCTGGCTGGTGGTTGCCAAGACCAGATAATTTTTTGAACGGATGCCACGCCCGGCGAGGCTTTCGAGCTGCATGCGCAGGGCCGGATCGCTGGCTTGCAGGCCGGCGGTATCGATCAGCACCACGCGTTTGCGCAGCAATGGATCCAGCGCCTGCACCAGCGACTGGCCCGGATCAACGTGGGTCACCGGCACATTGAGAATGCGGCCCAGGGTCTTCAGTTGTTCCTGCGCGCCGATGCGGAAGCTGTCCATGCTCACCAGCGCGACATTCTGCGCGCCGTATTTCAGCACATAACGTGCGGCCAGTTTCGCCAGCGTGGTGGTCTTGCCCATGCCGGCAGGGCCGACCATGGCGATCACACCACCCTCTTCCAGCGGCTCGACTTCCGGCACGGCAATCATTCGCGCCAGATGCGCGAGCAGCATGCGCCAGGCCTGACGCGGCTCTTCGATGTCGCTGATCATCGACAGCAGATCACGCGACAGCGGGCCAGACAGACCGATGCGTTGCAGACGGCGATACAGATTGGCTTGCGCCGGACGGCTGCCCTGCAGTTGATTCCAGGCCAGCGTGCCGAGCTGCACTTCCATCAGCTCGCGCAGGCTGTTCAATTCAAAACGCATCGAATCCAGGGCGCGTGGATCGACGCCGCCGGAGGACTGCGCCGGTGCCGGGGCTGGACGCGCTGGCGCGGCGTAGGTCGGCTCGGTCAGCGGTTCAGCGGCGGTCAACGGCAGGCCAGCGGTGAGTGGCAGGCCGGCAAAGATCTGGCGATTGCTATTGCCATCGGCTTCGCCACGCAGGCTCAGCTCGGCCTGGGCAGTGACGATGCGCGACTGGGTCTTGCGCAGCTCGTCTTCGAGTTCCATGTTCGGAACCCGTGGCGCCAGCGCCGACAATTTGTAATCGAGCGCAGCCGTCAGCTCGACACCGCCGGCAATGCGGCGGTTGCCAATGATGGCGGCATCAGCGCCCAGCTCATCACGAACCAGCTTCATGGCCTGACGCATATCGGCGGCGAAAAAACGCTTAACTTGCATGAACCACTACCTCAGCCGTTGGGCCCTACTGTCGCAACAATTGTCACTTGCTTGTTGTCCGGTATTTCCTGGTAGGCCAGCACGTGCAATCCAGGGACTGCGAGGCGGCCAAAACGCGAGAGCATCGCGCGCACCGGGCCTGCTACCAACAGGATCACCGGCTGACCTTGCATCTCCTGACGCTGCGCCGCTTCGATGAGCGAACGTTGCAGCTTCTCGGCCATGCTTGGCTCCAGCAGAACGCCCTCTTCCGAGCCTTGTCCTGCCTTCTGCAGACTATTGAGCAATATCTGTTCCAACCTTGGTTCCAGGGTGATCACAGGCAGCTCGGACTCAGTGCCTACAATGCTTTGGACGATGGCGCGCGATACGCCAACCCGCACCGCAGCCACCAGCGCGGCGGTATCTTGACTCTTGGCAGCGTTGTTGGCGATGGCTTCGGCAATACTGCGGATGTCACGCACCGGCACGTGTTCGGCCAACAGCGCTTGCAATACTTTAAGCAGTTGCGACAACGAGACCACGCCCGGCACCAGCTCTTCAGCCAGTTTCGGCGAGCTTTTGGCCAGCAATTGCATGAGTTGCTGCACTTCCTCGTGGCCGATCAGCTCACTGGAGTGTTTGTACAGAATCTGGTTCAAGTGCGTCGCGACCACGGTGCTGGCGTCGACCACGGTGTATCCGAGGGACTGTGCCTGCGCGCGCTGGCTGATTTCGATCCACACCGCTTCCAGCCCGAAAGCCGGATCTTTGGCGTTTATGCCGTTAAGCGTGCCGTATACCTGCCCCGGGTTGATCGCCAGTTCGCGATCCGGGTAGATCTCGGCTTCGGCGAGGATCACGCCCATCAGGGTCAAACGGTAGGCGCTTGGCGCCAGGTCGAGGTTGTCGCGGATATGCACGGTCGGCATCAGGAAGCCCAGATCCTGCGAGAGCTTCTTGCGCACGCCCTTGATCCGCGCCAGCAATTGACCACCCTGATTGCGATCCACCAACGGGATCAAGCGGTAGCCGACTTCCAGACCAATCATGTCGATTGGCGTCACGTCATCCCAGCCCAGCTCCTTGGTTTCCATGGCGCGGGCCGGCGACGGCAGCAGCTCCTGCTGGCGTTTGACCTCTTGCAGCGCTTCAACCTTGGCGACGTTCTGCTTCTTCCAGAACAAGTACGCGCCGCCAGCGGCCAGTGCCGCCATGCTGAGGAACGAGAAGTGCGGCATGCCCGGCACCAGGCCCATCACCGCCATCAAACCGGCCGCCACCGCCAGCGCTTTTGGCGAGGCGAACATCTGGCGATTGATCTGTTTGCCCATGTCTTCCGAACCGGAAGCACGGGTCACCATGATCGCCGCAGCTGTAGATAACAACAGTGATGGCAATTGCGCCACTAAACCGTCACCGATGGTCAGCAAGGCGTAAACCCGGCCGGCATCGCCGAAGCTCATGTTGTGCTGGAAGATACCGACGGCCATGCCGCCGATGAGGTTGATGAACAGAATCAGCAGGCCGGCGATGGCGTCACCGCGCACGAACTTGCTGGCACCGTCCATCGAACCGTAGAACTCAGCCTCTTGGGCGACTTCCTGGCGGCGCATCTTCGCCTGGTTCTGGTCGATCAAACCGGCGTTAAGGTCGGCGTCGATCGCCATTTGTTTGCCGGGCATCGCGTCGAGGGTGAATCGCGCGCTCACCTCGGAAATCCGCCCGGCACCCTTGGTCACCACGACGAAGTTGATGATCATCAGGATCGTAAACACCACGATTCCGACCACGTAGTTACCGCCGATCACCACCTCACCGAAGGCCTGAATCACCTTACCGGCGGCGGCGTGGCCGTCCTGACCGTGGAGCATCACCACCCGTGTCGAGGCGACGTTCAACGCCAGTCGCATCAACGTCGCGACCAGCAGAATCGTCGGGAACACCGCGAAATCCAGCGGCCGCAGCGCGTACACGCAGACCAGCAGCACGACGATCGACAACGCAATGTTGAACGTGAAAAACACGTCGAGCAGGAACGGCGGGATCGGCAACATCATCATTGCCAACATGACCAGCAGCAACAACGGCACGCCCAGATTGCCTCGCGAGAGGTCATTCAGGTTTGTGCGGGCACTGTTGAGTAACTGAGAGCGATCCACCGGTTTTCCCCGTTCCTTTAAAGCAAACTTTTGACGCCCAGAGCAGGCGCACGGCGGCTATTGCAAGAAGCCTTCCAACTTTTGCACAGACAAAAAAGATCGCAGCCCCGACGCGCTCCCTGTAGGAGCTGCCGAAGGCTGCGATCTTTTGATCTGGCTTTTTGAAAATCAAAAGATCGCAGCCTTCGGCAGCTCCTACAGGAAGGCATTCAATTTCAGGCACAAAAAAACCGCCACCCCGTTCAATCGGGGCGGCGGTTTTTTATTTCGTCACGGTGCCAGCTTACGGAAATGCCGGATTTAACCAGCCTCGTGAATCAGCTCCGCGCCAATATCACCAAACGCTAACTCGCGCCCAATCACATACTGCGTGCCGGTATACATCGGTTTCCCCTCCACCGACACCAACGGCTCCTTGCCATACATCAGCACGACTTTGGTCTCGGATGACTTGACCCCTGAATAAATCGGCTCACCTAACAGCAAATTCAGTTGCCACTGAAAAGGGATGATCGGCAGATCGCGGATCTGAATCTGTCGACCACCGTCCAATCGATAGTCTACCCGTGCAGTGACGTGCAACTGCCCGTCAATCACTTCGAACACCGGCACGCCGTAACGAATCTCCAAGCCTCCCGTCGACCACTCTGACATGTAGTACTCCGTGCGAGTGAAAACCTCGAACAGCGCCTCATTCGTGGAGATCTTGCCCGCCGCACCCAATAAATAGTTGTACGCGTAGTGATAGGCCAAGCCGTCCAGCTCGGGCCGGATCGCATTGAGCGGGTTATCCAGAAAGTTGGGAATGTGCTGATTGGCGGCAACTTTGAAGTTAAGAAAATCGAGACTCAGTTTGAATTTGGCCGAGTAGCCAATCGTCTTTTCACTTACATTCTCGTCAAGCCGTGCCGAGACGAACTCCAGCTTCATTCCCGGAAGATGTTTGTATACGCGCTCTACCATGACGACTCTCCCTGAACAGATCCGAGCATCTCGAACGCTGTCAGGCCCTTGCCCAAGCGCATCCACGGCGAGACCTCCAACGGGAACATTCCCGGCGCTATGAGTGCGCTTGAAATGGAAAGCCGTCTACTGTCAGAAATGTCAGGTATCACAGGTTTTCAGACGGAAGGTTCGCTCCACCCTCTGTAGGAGCAAAGCTTGCTCGCGAAAGCGGTGTGTCAACCGACGAAAGCGTTGAATATGCCGGTGCCTTCGCGAGCAAGCTTTGCTCCTACAAATTGGGGCAAGCCACAAAATATGTGATCACCACAAAACCGTAGGAGCAGAGCTTGCTCGCGAAGGGGCCGTCATTGCCTGCAGAAACCGCACGATGTACGCCGTGACCGCCGACTTCAAAAACGAAGAATTATTGGCCAACGCCTGCGAAACCCTCGCCTCCGCCAGAACCATCGCCAATGACTTCACCAACCTCATACCCGCCTCGCAGCGCAGGACGCTGCAGGGTATTGCGCAACTGATCATGCTCGGCGAACTGCCGTGAATCGGGCGCTGGATAATCTGGAGTTGCCGCAGTAGCAGCCCCCCGGTGATCGTTCCCACGCTCTGCGTGGGAATGCCTCAACGGACGCTCCGCGTTCGGTTCTGGAAGGGACGCGGAGCGTCCCGGGATGCATTGCCACGCGGAGCGTGGGAACGATCAATTGGGGCAAGCCACCAAATATGTGATCACCACAAAACCGTAGGAGCAGAGCTTGCTCGCGAAGGGGCCGTCATTGCCTGCGCCCGATTTCTGTTTTTAAACGGCTATGTTTAAAAGACACCTCCAGACACGCCTCAAAGGCTACACATCCTTGCGCCTTTGCCTACAGCTAAGCCAGAATCGGCCGGCTTGTGCGCCTTGGGGACGGGTTCTATCGTGGGTCGGTCGCTGATTGTTCAGTGATCGGGTTTAGCAGCTCGGCAAATCTCAAGACACGCGAGTCCCGCCATTACGTTATGGCGGCTTTGCGTGGGGCACTTCGGTGCGCCGGGATTCTTGAGCCTGGTCTGCTAACCCGCGTACAGCCGCCACCCTCTTCGTTTAGCAGCGACGGTTGACGGCTCCATTTCTCAAGGAGCTTCACCAATGATCAAACCAACACCAAACCCACCCGAAACCGATCCCACCTCCCCCTACGAATCCCTCGATTCAACAAAGCTCCACGAAGCCGCCGACCGCGCCCTCGATCACTACCTCTTCCCGGGCGCCACGCCACCGCCACGCCGAAACCGCACGATGTACGCCGTCACCGCCGACTTCAAAAACGAAGAATTATTGGCCAACGCCTGCGAAACCCTCGCCTCGGCAAGAACCATCGCCAATGACTTCGCCAACCTCATACCCGCCTCGCAGCGGAGGACGCTGCTGGGCATTGCGCAACTGATCATGCTCGGCGAGTTGGCGGTGAATCGGGCGCTGGATAATCTGGAGTTGCCGGGCTGACCTGTACCGGAGACCCTGTGGTGAGGGGATTCATCCCCGCTCGGCTGCGCAGCAGTCGTAAATCCTGAGCACGCGGTATTCCTGAAAGATTGAAGTCACAGGTTTTGGGGCTGCTGCGCAGCCCAGCGGGGATAAATCCCCTCGCCACAATGATCTCTGTAAGGCCTGGAGTTTCATTGGGTCAGGTATGAAGCCGCCCGCGCTGAATAATCTGGAGTTTCCCGGTTAAGAAGTCAGGCAAGAACCTGTGGCGAGGGGATTTAGCGAAACGTCGCACCGCCCCGCTCGGCTGCGCAGCAGTCGTAAATCCTGAGCACGCGGTATTCCTGAAAGATTGAAGTCACAGGTTTTGGGGCTGCTGCGCAGCCCAGCGGGGCGGTGCGACGTTTCGCTAAATCCCCTCGCCACAATGATCTCTGTAAGGCCTAGAGTTTCATCGCAGTAACGTCAAGAATCGCGGCGCAGATCCGGCGGAATCGGCAGGTCATCCTTAAGCGGATCCGGCCGTTTGCCTTTGCCCGCGCGGTACTGACGGATCTGGTAGACGTACGCCAACACCTGCGCCACCGCCAGATACAACCCACCCGGGATTTCCTCGTCGAGCTCAGTCGAGTAGTAGATCGACCGCGCCAACCCCGGCGATTCCAGCAGCATCACATTATTCGCCACGGCAATCTCACGAATCTTCAACGCGAGGAAGTCGCTACCCTTGGCCAGCAGCAACGGCGCGCCACCCTTTTCGGAGTCGTATTTGAGCGCGACGGCGTAGTGCGTCGGGTTGGTGATGACCACGTCGGCGTCGGGAATCGCCGCCATCATCCGTCGCTGGGACATTTCGCGCTGGGTCTGGCGGATGCGCTGTTTAACCTCCGGCCGACCTTCCTGATCCTTGTGCTCGTCGCGCACTTCCTGCTTGGTCATCAACAGTTTTTTGTGCGCTTCCCAGAGCTGCACCGGCACGTCGACCGCGGCGATGATGATCAGCCCGCAGGCCAGCCACAACGTGCTCCAGCCGACCAGCGTCACGCTGTGAATAATCGCTGACTCAAGCGGTTCGTGAGCGATGCGCAGCAGGTCGTCGACGTCGGACATCAACACCATCAGCGCCACGAACAGGGTGATCACAAACTTGGCGAGTGCCTTGAGCAACTCCACCACAGCCTTGAAGGAAAACATGCGCTTGAGGCCGGCGGCCGGGTTCATCCGGCTGAACTTCGGCGCCATGGAACTGGCCGCGAACAGCCAGCCGCCAAGGGAGATCGGCCCGACCAGCGCGGCAATCAACAGGGTGATCATGATCGGCTGAATCGCCACCAGCGCCATCTTGCCCGACTGCATCATAAAAGCGCCCATGGAGCCCTGATCCATGATCACCTCGCGCGTCAGCGTGAAGTTCAGACGCATCAGTTCCATCAGGTCTTCGGCGAGCATGCCGCCGAATATCAGCAGCGCGCCGGCGCCGGCCATCATCACGGCGAGGGTGTTGAGCTCTTTGGAACGGGCAATCTCACCCTTCTCACGGGAGTCCTTTTTCCGTTTCTCCGTGGGGTCTTCTGTTTTGTCCTGACCGCTTTCGCTCTCAGCCATGACTCAGCGCGCCCGTGCCAGTTCGCGTAGCAACTGCAAGGCCTCGGTGGCCAGCGGCTGATACTGATTGAGGATATCCGCCAACCCGACCCAGACAATAAACAGACCGAGCACCAGGGTCAGCGGGAAACCGATGGAGAAAATGTTCAGTTGCGGCGCCGCGCGGGTCATCACGCCGAACGCGATGTTGACCACCAGCAACGCGGTCACCGCCGGCAACACCAGCAGCAACGCCGCGCCAAGTACCCAGCCGAGTTTGCCGGCCAGTTCCCAGTAATGCGCGGTCATCAAACCACTGCCGACCGGCAGCGTGGTGAAGCTTTCAGTCAGGACTTCAAACACCACCAAATGGCCGTTCATCGACAGGAACAGCAAGGTCACCAGCATGGTGAAGAACTGCCCGATCACCGCCACCGACACGCCGTTGGCCGGGTCGATCATCGAGGCGAAGCCCATGCCCATCTGGATCGCGACGATCTGCCCGGCCACCGCAAACGCCTGGAAGAACAACTGCAAGGAAAACCCGAGCACAGCGCCGACCAGAATCTGCTCGGCGATCAACATCAGCCCGCTGAGATCCAGCGGACTCACTGCCGGCATCGGCGGCAGCCCCGGCGTGATCACCACGGTGATCGCCACGGCAAAATACAGGCGCACACGGCGCGGTATCAGCGTGGTGCCGAACACCGGCATGACCATCAACATCGAGGCGACGCGAAACAGCGGCAACATGAACGATGCCACCCAGGAACTGATCTGGGTGTCGGTCAGCTGAAGCAGCGATTGCATGGCTTAGCCGATGACCATCGGGATGTTTTTGTACAACTGGATGATGTATTCCATGAACGTCTGCACGATCCATGGGCCGGCGACGATCAACGTCACCAGCATCACCAGCAGACGCGGCAGGAAGCTCAGGGTCTGTTCGTTGATCTGCGTCGCGGCCTGGAACATCGCCACCAGCAAACCGACCAACAGGCTCGGGATCACCAGAATCGCGACCATCAGCGTGGTCAGCCACAGCGCTTCACGAAAGATATCGACCGCGACTTCCGGCGTCATGGCGAGACACCTCCAAAACTGCTGGCCAGGGTGCCGATGATCAGCGCCCAGCCATCCACCAGCACAAACAGCATGATCTTGAACGGCAACGAAATGATCAGCGGCGACAGCATCATCATACCCATCGCCATCAGCACACTGGCGACGACGAGGTCGATGATCAGGAACGGAATGAAGATCATGAAGCCGATCTGGAACGCGGTCTTCAGCTCGGAGGTGACGAACGCCGGCACCAGAATGGTCAGCGGCGCTGCGTCTGGCGTCGGGATGTCGGTGCGTTTGGACAGGCGCATGAACAGCTCAAGATCGCTGCTGCGGGTTTGCGCGAGCATGAAGTCCTTGATCGGCACCTGAGCTTTTTCCACCGCTTGCTGCGCGGTGAGTGTCTCCGCCAGATACGGCTGCAAGGCATCTTTGTTCACGCGATCGAACACCGGCGCCATGATGAACATGGTCAGGAACAGCGCCATGCCGGTGAGGATCTGGTTCGACGGCGTCTGTTGCAGGCCGAGGGCCTGACGCAGGATCGAGAAGACGATGATGATCCGGGTGAAACTGGTCATCAGAATGACCGCCGCCGGAATAAAACTCAGCGCGGTCATGATCAGCAGGATCTGCAGGCTGACTGAATATTCCTGCGCGCCATCGGCGTTGGTGCCCAGCGTGATCGCCGGGATCGACAACGGATCGGCGGCGAACGCCAGCGGCGCCGCCAGCATCAGGGCCAGCGTCAAGACGATGCGTAGCGCACCCATTACTTCGTATCCTTCTGATCCTTGCCGAGTATCTTCAGCAACTGCTGGGCAAAATCCGGAGTGGCTTTTTCACTGGTGCTCGGCACCGGCACCGGTTCTTTGAGCACGTGCAGCGCGGTGATGGTGCCGGGGCTCAAACCAAGCAGAATCTGCTCGTTGCCGACCTGCACCAGCATCAAACGGTCACGTGGGCCGAGGGCGCGCGAACCGATCAACTCGATCACCTGGCCCTTGCCCGCCGGCCCTGCCTGCTGCACCCGGCGCAACAGCCAGGCGAGGAAAAAGATAATCCCCAGCACCAGCAGCAAACCGAATACCAGTTGCGTCAATTGCCCGGCAATGCCGCTGTTGACCACCGGCGCGGCGACGGCGGCCGTGGTCGCCACCGGCTCGGCGGCCAATGCGCTCAGTGGCAACGCGAGCAACGCCCAGAGAAACCTTTTCACTCAGCGCAGCTTCTTGATGCGTTCGCTTGGGCTGATCACGTCGGTCAGGCGGATGCCGAACTTCTCGTTGACCACCACCACTTCACCGTGCGCAATCAGCGTGCCGTTGACCAGCACGTCGAGCGGCTCACCGGCCAGACGATCGAGCTCGATCACCGACCCCTGGTTGAGTTGCAGCAGGTTGCGGATGTTGATGTCGGTGCTGCCGACTTCCATGGAAATCGACACCGGAATGTCGAGGATCACGTCCAGGTTCGGACCGTCCAGCGTCACCGGATCGTTGTTCTTCGGCACGCTGCCGAACTCTTCCATCGGCAGACGGTTGGAGCTCGCGGCGCCAGCGTCGGCGGCCAGCAGGGCGTCGATGTCAGCCTGGCCGGCATCACCGGTTTCTTCGAGGGCGGCGGCCCATTCATCAGCCAGTGCCTGATCGTCCTGGGCGTTCATATCGTCGTTCATCATGTGTCCTCGGCGGGCAACAATTCAGTTAGTGCAAAAAAGGGGGTGTGGCGCCGTTTCAGCGGCGCTCGATCGGCTCGATAACCTGCAACGCGAGGTTGCCTTTGTGCGAGCCCATCTTGACCTTGAAGGCCGGCACGCCATTGGCGCGCATGATCATTTCGTCCGGCATCTCGACCGGGATCACATCGCCTGGCTGCATGTGCAGGATGTCGCGCAGTTTCAACTGACGACGAGCGACGGTGGCACCGATCGGCACGTCGACATCGAGCACGTCCTGACGCAGGGCGTTGACCCAGCGCTCGTCCTGATCGTCGAGATCCGACTGGAAACCGGCGTCGAGCATTTCGCGCACCGGCTCGATCATCGAGTACGGCATGGTCACGTGCAGATCGCCGCCGCCGCCGTCCAGTTCGATGTGGAACGTGGAGACCACGATCGCTTCGCTCGGGCCGACGATGTTGGCCATGACCGGGTTCACTTCCGAGTTGATGTACTCGAAATTG
>Ga0160445_100863_pt1 | contig 10911 bp, 11 predicted proteins | sample HID1972M_E1MG_FD_108215 | JGI IMG/M metagenome (GOLD analysis project Ga0160445, IMG submission 108215) | Enriched pill bug-associated microbial communities from UW Madison campus, WI, USA - HID1972M_E1 MG | ecosystem: Host-associated > Arthropoda: Insects > Digestive system > Unclassified ... | reverse complement strand
TCCTGTACCCTTAACTTTTGACGGAACTCCTCCTCTTTCCTTTACCCAAGTCTTTATTTGTTGATGATCGTGGGTTTGTTTAGATGTGCTCATAATTATAAATTTTTGTTAAAGTGTCTCTATATTAATGAAATAAAGGAAAAGGAAGCAATTCAGTTGAATCGGCTTCCTTATACAATATGATATTAAAGCTTATTGGGATCGTTAATATCTTCATCAAAAGGGCCTTCATCAAGAGGGTCTTCGTTTATTCTGTCTCTATTTCCTGTATAATCCAAATTGTCAGTTTCATTTAGAGTACCCGTTTCATCCAAATCCTCATCAATATCTCCCGTTCTATCACCATAAGCTTTTCTATTATAGAAACGATCTTCGTCAAAGTCTTCGTTATTGTAAAACGATTCACTATTATATGATGTATCCATCGTTCCTGGTGCAACTCCTCCGGCGGCAGAGCCTAAGAATGTATTGCGAATAGCATATTCTTGTTCGGCAGTGATGCCGCCTTTGGTGTAAGAAGGCAAGCTAGACAATTGCGTGAGAGTAAGATCCGGTATTACTACCTTTTCATCGGAAATATCTAACTGGGCTTTACCAATAGGAATTAATACTTCACGGTTACCCAAATCAATAGTATCATTGTCTAAATTTGTAATGATATACCTAACTTTTCGTGCATTTTTATCAAAAAGCATATCCCGTACTTTACCTATTTTGTCACCTGTATAATCTACTATCTTCCAACCTTGAATATCTGGTGTTCCTTCAGCAATTTGATAATCGCTTCCTTTTAATTCTTCTAAATGATTTAATTGTGTATTATCCATAACATTATATATTTAAAATATTTTAATTAACTAAGCAACAGATTTGCGTATACTTATCGCTTCTCTTCTTTTATCGATTCAGAGTAACTACATTGATGAGGTATCATCCATTATAGTTGTTGAATCGCTCATAGGATCTGTAGTATTATTCATTGAATTATTACCGCCTCGCATGAAAAACCATACCAGCAAGATTACTACAATTACTACTAACCATATCCACCAATTACTTTTTTTCTTTGGTTCTACATCTAATTGAGCCATGACTTTTTAGTTTTAAGTTAAAATTAAGTGAGTTCTATTTCTTTACACGTGATATATTTTTATACGCGCTCTATGTTTAACCCATTTTACTTTCAAAAAGTTTTAATTTTTTATATATCAATGTATTTATTTAATATATTTTCTTAAATACAGAGTCATGAAAATGCAAAATTAAACTCGGCTTCTCAACCATGAGTAAATAGCACCCAATCTTTTGAATTTAAAATAAACTTTACTATATATTCCCTGTTACCTAAGTAGCATCCAAAAAAAATTTTAATATTAAAAAAATATAAAGATGGATTATCGGGAAATACAAAACTTACTAGGAGATGAAGCTGAGAATCTCCTCAGGTATAAAAGCAATAAAATATCTAAAGATTTACTTCATCTTCCATCTCCTAATTTTATAGATGAAATATTTGCCTTAAGCAATAGAAATCCTCAAGTATTACGAAATTTAAGTGCGATGTATAATCATGGTCGGCTTGTCAATACTGGTTACCTTTCTATACTTCCTATAGATCAAGGCATTGAGCATACCGCAGGAAGTGCTTTTGCTGCCAATCCCATTTTCTTTGATCCTGAAAATGTCGTACGATTGGCAATTGAAGGAGGCTGTAATGCAGTTGCATCAACGTTTGGCAACCTTGCAATGATGTCACGTAAGTATGCTCACAAAATTCCATTTATTGTTAAAATCAATCACAATGAGCTGCTTACTTATCCAACTAAATATGATCAGGTTATGTTTGGCACTGTTGAAGATGCCTGGAATTTAGGTGCTGTAGCTGTAGGAGCTACCATTTATTTTGGTTCAGAAAATTCAAGTCGACAGATAACTGAAGTATCAAAAGCCTTTGAGAGGGCTCATCAATTAGGAATGGCATGTATATTATGGTGCTATACGCGTAATAACGAATTTAAAAAAAATGATGTTAATTATGAAACCTCTGCAGATATAACTGGTCAGGCCAATCATATTGGTTCCACTATTCAAGCAGATATTATCAAACAAAAACTTCCTGACAATAATGGCGGATTTACGGCTATCAATTTTTCTAAAAGTGATCCAAGAATGTATAGCGAGCTAGCAAGTGACCATCCTATTGACTTATGTAGGTATCAAGTTGCCAACTGTTATATGGGTAGAGCCGGATTGATAAACTCTGGTGGAGAATCAAAAGGAGAAACAGATTTGCTTGAATCTGTAAAAACTGCTATCATTAATAAGCGAGCAGGAGGCACTGGACTTATATTAGGACGTAAAGCCTTTCAACGACCGTTTGAAGATGGGGTAAAGTTCCTAAACACTGTCCAGGACGTTTATTTGATAAAAGAGATCGATTTAGCTTAGGGCGCTTATAACAACACTATTCTTATGAAATTTCTTTTATTCTATATGATGCTGCCTCTTATTTCAAAGAATGATACCTTACCAGAGCTTTACGCCTTTAAACATAATAAACATATACCTGCTGTAATTGAAAAAAACGTTCTGAAAGCACTGTCTTTTTATCCAGAGTTAAAAGATACACCTATAAATTTCATCTTTAAAAAAAACATTAAAAACTCTGTTATGCAAGCCCAACCTGTTTTTAAAACTGTACTCAGAAAAAAACGAAACAGAAGCTATAGAATCAATATAAGTGCTCTTTTTAAACTTACACATTCTGCAATCCCTATTCACCAAATTCCTGACAAAATTATGGTTGGATGGATTGGGCATGAACTTGGCCATATTATGGACTATGAAAACAGAAGTACTATCGGAATGATTGCCTTTGGATTTTCCTATATTTTTTCAAAAAAATATGTTAAAAAGGCAGAAAAAGCAGCCGATATCTATGCAGTAAATCACGGTCTGGGAAAATACATTATTGCAACTAAGCGGTTTATTTTAGATAATACGGAACTTTCTCAAGCTTACAAAGATAAAATAGCCAGGTTATATCTTTCCCCAGATGATATTGTTGAGCAGGTAAGAAAATTGGAAGAAGAGAAATTAAAACACCAAAAACAAGACTTAAGGTAATTTATATATATATTGTTCAAATTTTTTAAAATCGTCTTCCTTCATAACCCTAGGGATTTTTGTCTGTCCTCCTAGTTTTTTGTATTCTTCGCTCCAGCGGTAAAAGTTTGCAACTGGAATAACTTTCACTTCCAGACCTTTCAAAGCTTTTCCTCGAGCTACCTTATAATTTTTGTTATTTTCGCATAATTCATTATCAATCAAAGCAGCCGCTTTTATAGGATCAACTCTTTTATCAGACCCAATAACCCATTTTAATATATATTCTTCATTATAGAAAACAGTTGAAGCAGTAAACTCTTTGATTTCCATATCAAACTGCTGTTCCAGCTTTTCGATTGCGCTATTCATTTTCTGGATGGAAAGCTGTTCACCAACTACATTTAAATAATGTTTAGTTCGTCCACTTATCTTTATTTCCGATTTGTCTTTATCAGTGACAATAACCGTATCACCAATCATGTACCTCCAAGCACCGGAAACAGTAGAGATAAGTAGAACATATTCTATATTTTCTTCTGCGTGCTCAAGGGTAATTACTTTTACACCGTCCTTAATCCTGCCATCTGCATCTATATTTTCTTCTTTGAAGAGAACAAATTCAAAAAAGACACCGTTATCTAGAATCAAGGCCATGGAAGAAGTATCAGGTCTTTTTTGCGTTGCCAGATAACCTTCTGAAGCCAGATAAGTATCAATATAAATCAATGATCTTGCGAATAATTTTTCTAGACTTTTACGATATGGGGCAAAAGCAACGCCACCTGAACTGTACACCCGTAAATTTGGCCAAATATCATGAATTGTTTTGAGACGATTATGGTCTATAATTTCTTTTAACATGAGTTCAACCCAAGATGGAATACCTGTAATACTTCCTATATCCCAATTTGGCGCTTCTTCCGCAATTTTTCTTACTTTCTCATTCCAATCTTTGATGGAAGCGATTTCAAACCCTGGTTTATAAAAGCTTTTAAACCATTGCGGGATATTGGCAACACTTATCCCACTGATTTCTCCTTCGAAATGATTATCCTTTTTAATTAAGTCAGTGCTGCTGCCGAGCATCATAATCTGTTTTTCAAAAAAATTAGCCGGAAGACCAAAATTTTTTAAACTTATCACTTGCTGAATTCCTGATCGCTTTATAGAATCAAGCATATCATCTGTTACAGGAATGAATTTAGTGTTGCTTGTTGTACCACTGCTTAACGCAAAATAATTTTGTCCGCCTGGCCACGTTATGTTTTGATGTCCTTCCAATAAGTAATGCCACCATTCGGCAAACATATCGTCATAGTCATAAACAGGCACTGTTTCCTGAAACACTTTAATGAAGTCATCACTATCCAAAATTGCATTGAACTTATACTTCATTCCAAATGCAGTATACTTTGCTTTGTCCAATAGTTGCTGAAGAACCTCTTTCTGTGCTTCGACCGGATTAGGATCAGAGCTTATAAAACCAGTAAAATCTATTGCTTTTTTAATTACTTCACCGAAAACAGACATAGGAAATTTATATTTATTATTACAGCATAAGCCGCCACTCTGTGTCATCCCAACTTAAGAATTCTTTTGTCTATTGTTTTACCAATTGTCTGTATGTCTTCAGGCATAAGACAAGTACCTTCATCCCCAAACCACTTATCGTTTGCTCTGTGAAGCTCTGCAATCAGTTCTCCTTCCTGAAATACCTGAAAATTTGGGTGGAGTGGATCTAACTGTTTTACTTCAACTTCATAAAGTTCGCCATCTATTGTTGCCATCACTTTTAACGCTTCCATAATAAATAAATTATTTTTTAGTCTTAATTACTTATAATGTAACTTCATAAAAAACGAAAAGTTTTAGATTTATTATTGAAAGAAAAAAATATGTTTAAAATAACAACGTATGTATGCAAGCTTCTGCTTCACTAACCATTTTTTATTACACTGGTCTTGGATACTAAAAATGAGATCATCAATCCTGTTATGCCTATTACGGCATATGAATATCTTAAGTTAGCCAATTCTGAAATGTATCCTATAAGCGGAGGGCCCATCAGGAAACCTAGATAGCTTACACTGGAAACCATTGCAAGTGCGATCCCTGGAGCAACCTTCCCATTTTGTCCAGTAACACTATACACTGTTGGAACCACACATGCGACTCCCAATCCTACCAACATAAAACCGATAGTAGCAGTAATAATGTTTGGAAAAAGCACAGATAAACCCATACCAATGAAAATTAAACATCCACTCATTTGTAATACCGTTTTACGGCCCAACCTACGGATAGCCCAGTCACCAATAAAACGGCCAATGGCCATCATCACCATAAAAGATGCATAACCCATCACTACAAGGGAAGACGGAGCTTTTACAATTTCTTTAAAGTATACACCGCTCCAGTCAAACATTGCCCCTTCAGCAGCCATGCTACAAAACCCAATAAGTCCCAATTGTATCAATGCCCCTTCCGGTTTTACAAATAATTTTCGTTTAACTTGCTGCACGGCTTTACCTGGAACAAGGTATTTATAGTTTACCAGAGTATTCAACCAAATTATAAGCGTAACCACCCAGAAATGTCCATAGGGCCCGACTTGAAAATTCATCATCAATAGTCCAATAAGAGCACCGGTAAACCCAGCGATGCTCCATGCGCCGTGAAAAGAAGTCATGATGGGCTTCTCATACAAATTTTCTGCTGCTACTCCCTGGGTATTAACTGAAATATTACACATATTTCCTACAACTCCAAAAAAGAACAATACTAAGCCCAAATGCCAAGGTTGACTTGCCAATCCCAAGCAAGTAAGCACCACCACATACAAGGGAGCAGCTATTCGTAAAACCTTACTGCTGCCATAAACCGTCACAAGTCGCCCTGAAATGGCCATGGTTACCAATTGACCTAAAGGCAGGGCAAAAAGAAGGCTTCCGAGCTGAGCATCAGAAAGATTAAGCGTCGTTTTGATATCAGGTATACGACTCGCCCAGGAAGCAAATGCTAATCCTTGACAGAAGTAAAATAAGGAAACAGCCAGCCGCATTCTTTGCCGGCGTTTAGAGTCTATTTTTGTATGAAATGATTCGTTTGAGCGCTCATCAAGAGGTGCTGGCGAATTGCCTGGTTTTGAAAGTGGAATTTCCAATGTATTTCTATTGAGAAAGACAAAATTAACATAAACTTCCAATTCCTATTGAAAAAACTTTAGAATAGGTTTAAACGGATTCTATTAGATTGCTGACACCAACTTTTATAGTTACTAGCATTGTGATTGGAACAATACTTACGGTTAAATCATTCTTTTGCTTAAGAAATCACAATCATTATTCTTTCTTCAACTTTTCATAAACAATAATTATAACCAAATCATTCCCTTCAAGTGGAGCAATACCATGTGAACTTCCAGGTCTTGTCAAAATTGCATCTCCAGGTTTCACAGCAAATGTTTCCCCATTTATTTTCATTAAGCCATTCCCTTCAATTATATAATAAACTTCATCTTCTTTCTGCAAATGATAACCAATGGAGGATCCAGATTTAAGAATTCTCTTCTTGAAAGCGGTATGATAATCGGGAGCTTTATCAAAAAAGCTATGCCCAACAGTTTGTCCACTTCCTTTATGGGGTCCAGCTTGCTCTTCTCGTACTTGATCATCGCGTTCAAATACATATTTAGTAGGATCAGATTTTGTAGGATCAGTTTGAGCTTTAGCTATTAAATGAATTCCACACAAAATAAGCAGAACAAGTGATATTTTTTTCATAATTGTTATTTAGCACCTAAAATAAGAATTTTATTATTCTTAAAAACACAATAAAACAAAAGACCATTAATTAGAGTAAATTCATTTCAATAACAAATCTTTAAATAATGTTAAAATCTCCTGCGTAAAACGTTCCTGAACACTAAATGAATCATCCTTGATAGTTTCAATAAACCCCTTTGACACTATTTCCTGATCTTTAGCAATAGCATAATAAGCATAGGGATTTTTAAATTCATGGTCGGGAATTGGTTGAGCAAAACCTGTGATAGCAATGGCATATTTACTTAAGAAAAGCTTGTTTGCTCCCAGGGCCATTTGACAAGCCACCTGATAATTCACACATTCATTTTCTTTTCCATAGATCGGTTCCACGCCTAAAATACGTGTTTTTTGCCCAGCCTGATAAACAGTAACACCACCTTGAAAAAACAATGTAGCACCCTCTGTTAAAGAAAAAGCAGTTTGCAAACAACCAGAAGTTACACTTTCTGCAACCGATAAAGTAAATCTATTCTTAAGTAATAATTCAGCTATTTGCTGTAAAATTTTTTCATTATAAATTGACTTGTTTGTATTTTTCTTAGCCATGATTTATTTTCCCAATTGGATTACATAATTTATCAGTTGACATATTTAATATTTTTGACAAAGGCGCTTTTCTCATTATTTTATACTTTTAGTTCTTATTAAAACACAATGCCTCAATGCTTGTTTTATCAAGCGTTAATTAAATCATTGTTGTGAGCTCTATGCTTGAAATTTGCTTTTTAATGGCAGCTACTTGCAACCGCTCAACTTCTTTCAATCATAAAAACCAAATTATTAGCATTGCTTTTACAAAGGATTGACACGAAACTAAATCGAAATTAAAAAATTATGTAAGTTTGTAGCTGAAAATAAACACTTACCTTGAAAAATACTCTAATAATAACAAAAGCATGAATTACGATATCATTGTTATAGGAAGCGGCCCGGGAGGCTATGTTGCTGCAATCAGAGCTTCACAGTTAGGCTTTAAATCAGCTATTATTGAACGCGAATCACTTGGTGGAATTTGCCTTAATTGGGGATGCATTCCTACTAAAGCTTTATTAAAAAGCGCTCAGGTATTTGAATATCTTAATCATGCAGAAGATTATGGAATTAAAGTGAATGGTGGCGAGGCTGATTTTTCTGCTATTGTGAAAAGAAGTCGTGGAGTAGCCGACGGAATGAGTAAAGGAATTCAGTTTTTAATGAAGAAAAACAAAATTGACGTAATATTAGGCACTGCCACTATTAAAAAAGACGGTAAAATCTCCGTGAAAGATGCAGATGGATCTGAAAAAGAATATACTGCTAAACATACTATTTTGGCTACAGGTGCACGTTCTCGCGAACTTCCCAACCTAAAGCAAGATGGTAAAAATATTATCGGTTACCGTCAAGCTATGAACCTTGAAAAACAACCTGAATCCATGATCGTTGTTGGCTCTGGAGCTATTGGGGTGGAGTTTGCCTATTTTTATAATGCTATTGGTACCAAAGTTACTATAGTTGAATATTTAGACAAAATTGTTCCAGTTGAGGATGACGAAGTTTCTAAACAATTGGAAAGAAATTTGAAAAAAGCAGGAATTACAGTTATGACCAGCTCGGAAGTTACCGCTGTTACGCAATCTGGCTCTATCAATAAAGTTTCAATTAAAAATGCAAAGGGAACGCAAGAGCTAGAAGCAGCTGTTGTTTTATCTGCAGTTGGCATAACACCAAATATTGAGAATATCGGCCTTGAAGATGTAGGAGTAAAAACAGAAAAAGGCCACGTAGTGGTTGATGAATTTTATAAAACAAACGTTAATGGAATTTATGCCATTGGGGATATTGTTAAAGGGCAAGCCTTAGCTCACGTAGCATCAGCAGAGGGAATTACCTGCGTGGAGAAAATTGCAGGCATGGAAGTAGAGCCAATTAATTATAGCAACATTCCGGGATGTACCTATTGTACACCAGAAATAGCCTCTGTAGGATTAACTGAAAAAGCAGCAAAAGAGGCAGGCTATGAGCTAAAAATTGGAAAATTCCCATTCTCTGCTTCTGGAAAAGCAAGTGCAGCAGGAGCAAAAGATGGTTTTGTAAAAATGATTTACGATGCTAAATACGGCGAACTTTTAGGAGCGCATATGATTGGTGCTAATGTTACAGAAATGATAGCTGAAATAGTAGTAGCACGTAAGTTGGAAACAACAGGACATGAAATATTAAAAGCTATTCATCCTCATCCCACTATGAGTGAAGCTATAATGGAAGCAACAGCCGACGCTTATGGAGAAGTAATTCACTTATAATCACCGATACAGTATAAGATTATAGTAGTCATCTATTATAATCTTATACTAATTCACTTCATTTTTTCACATTTCTTTTTCCACACCTAAACCAAACAAAGCAAAATCATATTTAACCGGATCTTTAGGATCTAACAATCTTAAGTTTTCAGTTAACTCCATTGCTGTTTTCCAATCGGTTTGCTTTCTAGTAATTAATTTTAATTTTCGAGCTACCCGATCAACATGAACATCGCAAGGACAAATTAATGCCGATGGAGAGATCTTTTCCCAAATCCCAAAGTCTACTCCTTTATTATCTTTCCGAACCATCCATCTTAAAAACATATTCAATCGCTTACAAGTTGATTTTTGTTTAGGAGAACTTACATGTTTCTTCGTACGATACGGATAATTTTCTAAACTGAAAAAATATTCACGAAAATGGTTTAAAGCATCTTCAATCACAATCGGCTCTCTTTTTAAGTTTTGTTGAAAACAAGCTGAAGAGGTTAACTCAATAGCTACATCCTCTTTAAAATCTAAAAATTCTTCCCTAAATTCCGAATTCTTAACCTGAGGGATAAACGCGTTTTCCAGCGATGAATAATAGCGGTAATGAAATTGAAAAAAGCTGACAAAGTAAAGCAGATCTGTATCATTGAAAGTTCGATGTTTAAAGCCTAATAAAGATTTTATATCTTTCTCTTTATGACCTATAATAAAATCATAAGGGCTTCCGTCCATTCGATCAATAAGCTCTAAACATTTATTTAAAATTGTTTTACGTTGCCCCCATGCTAATGTAGCAGCAAAAAAACCTATTATCTCTATATCTTGCTTTTTAGTAAAGCGATGAGGTATACTGATAGGGTCTAATTCAATAAAATCATGATTATTAAACTGTGCTACTTTATTATCCAAAAATGCCTTTAAATCCAACATAGTTAAATATACATTTCCTGATTTAACAATAAAAACAAATGCAATAATATGTACCTTTAGTTTCCATTAAAATGATTCTAATTGTGAATAAAGTCAGAAACCTATCCGTAACTTTTGTTATTCTATCTCTTTTTAATACGTCTTTACATGCTCAAAATCAATTAACCGACAGTACGCAGAACTTAAAAACGGTAACGGTTAAGGCTTATTTACAAGAACAATCATTATTCCGGTTAACAACATCAGCAGGGCACATTGATAGCTTTCAATTGGCCAATCAAAACCAAATCAGTTTATTACCCAGTTTGAATACAGTCCCTGGAGTTAGAATGGAAGAACGTTCACCGGGAAGCTATCGCTTATCTATTCGTGGAAGTCTTTTGCGCTCACCTTTTGGTGTCAGGAATGTAAAGATTTATTATGATGAAATTCCATTAACAGATGCTGGCGGAAATACCTATTTAAATTCACTGGATGCAGGTAGCATAGCAGAAATAAATATTCTAAAAGGTCCCGACGGAAGTTTATTTGGTGCTAATTCGGGGGGTGTTGTTCTTCTTTCCCCTCTTGGAGCCGGAATACATCATGATGAAGCAAAAGTCAGCATTACTTCTGGTTCTTATGGGCTAATTCATGAGCAACTAAGTACTCGATTTCAACCTACAAACAATTATCGCTTTGCAATCAGCCAATCTTTCTTGACATCAGATGGTTTTAGAGAAAACAGTGCGATGAAACGTAATTTTTTTCAGACAGTTCATCGCTGG
>Ga0160445_100862_pt1 | contig 10925 bp, 12 predicted proteins | sample HID1972M_E1MG_FD_108215 | JGI IMG/M metagenome (GOLD analysis project Ga0160445, IMG submission 108215) | Enriched pill bug-associated microbial communities from UW Madison campus, WI, USA - HID1972M_E1 MG | ecosystem: Host-associated > Arthropoda: Insects > Digestive system > Unclassified ... | reverse complement strand
GCGACGATCTATCCGGCGCTGCGAGGCGCGGCTACCGAGCCCGCGGAAGCGTTGCGCTATGAGTGAGCGTTACGAATTCCTGATCGGCCGCCGCTACCTGCGCTCGAACCGCGGCAATCGATTTGTTTCTTTCATCTCGACCATCTCCATGCTCGGGATCGCGATCGGCGTGGCGGTGCTGATCGTCGTGCTGTCGGTGATGAATGGCTTCGATCATGAGATGCGCACCCGCGTGCTGGGCATGGTGCCCCACGCGACCATTGAATCGACTGATCCGATCAACGATTGGCAAAGCCTGGCGACCAGGGTCAAGCAGAACCCGCAGGTGACGGCGGTTGCGCCGTTCACCCAGATGCAGGGCCTGCTGACCAACAACGGTCAGGTGTCCAAGGTGTTGCTCAATGCCATCGACCCTGCGCTCGAGCGCAATGTGTCGATCATCGACAACTTCATGAAGCAGGGCAAACTCGACGATTTGACGCCGGGCAGTTTCGGCATCGTTATCGGCGACAAGGCTGCGACCAAGCTCGGCGTCGGCATCGGTGACAAGGTCACCTTCGTCGCGCCGGAGGTCAGCGTGACCCCGGCCGGGATGTTCCCGCGCATGAAGCGCTTCACCGTGGTCGGCATTTTCCATGTCGGCGCCGGCGAGCTCGACGGCTATCTGGGCGTCACCAACCTGCAGGATCTGGCGAAGATGCACCGCTGGAAGCCTGATCAGGTGCAGGGCATCCGCCTGAAGTTCGACGACTTGTTCCAGGCACCGCGTGTGGCATGGAACATCGCCCAGCAACTTGGCGAAGACCATTACTACGCTCGCGACTGGACGCGCACCCACGGCAATCTGTATCAGGCGATCCGTATGGAAAAAGCCATGATCGGCCTGCTGTTGCTGCTGATCGTCGCCGTTGCCGCGTTCAACATCATTTCCACATTGGTGATGGTGGTGAATGACAAGAAGGGCGACATCGCCATTCTGCGCACCTTGGGCGCGACGCCGGGCACGATCATGCGCACGTTCATGGTGCAAGGCACGGTGATCGGTGTAGTCGGCACGGCGATTGGCGCGGTGGTCGGGATTTTCGCGGCGCTCAATGTCAGCGCGGCGATCTCGGCACTGGAAGGGCTGATCGGCCACAAATTCCTTAATGCTGACGTGTATTTCATTGATTATCTTCCGTCGCAGGTGCAGAGCCAGGACGTGGTCATGGTCTGCGCGGCGGCGTTGGTTCTGAGTTTTCTCGCCACCCTGTATCCCGCCTGGCGTGCCGCGCGCACCCAGCCGGCGGAGGCGCTACGTTATGAGTGAGTCGGGCATGAGTGAACAAGCAATCTTGAGCTGCCGCAACCTGGGCAAATCCTACGAGGAAGGCCCGGAGTCGGTAGAAGTGCTGGCCGGTCTGCAACTGGAGTTGCACCCGGGCGAGCGTGTGGCGATTGTCGGCACCTCGGGTTCGGGCAAAAGTACTTTGCTCAACCTGCTCGGTGGACTGGATACGCCGACCAAGGGCAGCGTCTGGCTCGACGGTGAAGAATTGTCGGCACTGAGCGAGAAGAAGCGTGGCCTGCTGCGTAACCGCGCGCTCGGTTTCGTTTACCAGTTCCACCATTTGCTGCCGGAATTCACCGCGCTGGAAAACGTGTGCATGCCGCTGCTGATCGGCAAGACGCCGATCCCTGAAGCGCGTCAGCGTGCGACCGCTTTGCTGGAGCGAGTCGGCCTCGGCCATCGCCTTGAGCACAAACCTTCGGAACTGTCCGGTGGCGAGCGTCAGCGTGTCGCCATCGCTCGCGCTCTGGTGAACAAGCCAGGCCTGGTGATGCTCGACGAGCCGACCGGCAACCTCGACTCCCACACCGCGCAGGGCATTCAGGATTTGATGCTGGAGCTCAGCACCTCGATGCGCACCGCGTTTTTGGTGGTGACTCACGACATGAACCTGGCCCGCCAGATGGATCGCGTACTGCACCTGCAAGAAGGTCGCCTCACGCCTATCTGATTGGCTGAAACCCGACACCTGCAAAGGCGTCGGGTCTTTTATTTTTATACGGTGCCCCAGCGAATGTTCAGACCGTTATCGATCTTTATCGGCACGCGCTATACCCGCGCCAAGCGCCGCAATCGCTTTGTTTCGTTCATTTCGATGACCTCGATGATCGGCCTCGCCCTCGGCGTGCTCGCAATGATCGTGGTGTTGTCGGTGATGAACGGCTTCCAGCGCGAAATGAGCTCGCGCATCCTCGGCATGGTGCCGCACGCGACCATCGTTGGCGTGAAGCCGATTGATGACTGGCAGCCAGTGGCCGCCGCCGCGATGAAAAATCCCGAAGTGACTGCCGCTGTGCCGTTCACCGAAATGGAAGGCATGCTCTCCTATAAAGGCATGATGCAGCCGATTCAGATCAGCGGCGTCGATCCTGCGCAGGAAGGCAAGGTCTCGATCGTTGCCCAGCACATCGTGCAGGGCCGTCTCGATGCGTTGAAACCGGGCGAGTTCGGTGTGGTGATCGGTGAAATCACTGCGCGACGTTTCCGTCTCAACGTCGGCGACAAAATTACCCTGATCGTCCCGGAAGTCAGCACCGCGCCGGGTGGCATCACCCCGCGCATGCAGCGGCTGAACGTGGTCGGCGTGTTCAAGGTTGGCGCTGAACTGGACGGCTCGATGGGTCTGATCCATGTCGCCGATGCCGCGACCATGCAGCACTGGGAACCGAATCAGGTACAGAGCGTGCGTCTGGCAGTCAAAGACCTGTACGCGGCGCCGAAAGTCTCCGCAGACATCGCCGCCAGTCTGGGCGCCGAGTTCAAGGCTGACGACTGGACGCACACTCAGGGCAGCTTGTTCAGTGCGATGAAGATGGAAAAAACCATGATCGGCCTGTTGCTGCTGATGATCGTCGCGGTGGCGGCGTTCAACATCATCGCGACGCTGATCATGGTGGTGAACGACAAGGGCGCGGACATCGCGATCCTGCGTACCATCGGCGCGACGCCCCGGCAGATCATGGCGATTTTCATGGTGCAGGGCACGGTGATCGGGATTGTCGGTACGATCATTGGCGGCGTGTTGGGCGTGATTGCGGCGTTGAATGTCAGTCAGATCGTCGGCTGGATCGAGCGAGTCAGTGGGCAGCATATCTTTAGCTCTGACGTGTACTTCGTCAGCAATTTGCCGTCGGAATTGCAGGGCGGGGACGTGCTGTTGATCTGCTCGGCGGGGTTTATTTTGAGCTTCCTGGCGACGGTGTATCCGGCGTGGCGAGCGGCGAAGATCGAGCCGGCTCATGCCCTGAGATATTCGTAAGCGATCCCAAACTCGTTCCCACGCTCTGTGTGGGAACGCCTCAACGGACGCTCCGCGTTCGGCTCTGGAAGGGACGCGGAGCGTCCCGGGCGGCATTCCCACGCAGAGCGTGGGAACGATCAGCTTCGAGGCAACTCAATCACAAACCGCGTCCATCCCGCCTCTGATTCGCAACGAATCTGCCCCCCATGCGCGCGGACAATCGATTGAGTAATCGCCAACCCCAACCCCGCATGCTCACTGCTGCCTTCCTGCCGCGCCGGATCGGCCCGATAAAATCGGTCAAACAGCCGTGGCAACAACTCCGCAGAAATCCCATCCCCAGTGTTTTCAACCGAAACCCGCACAGCACCCGGTAATTCAGCGATCCGCAAACTCACTGAGCCCGCCGCCGGGGTAAACCGCAACGCGTTATCCAGTAAATTCGACAAGGCCCGCCGCAACATATTGCGATCCCCCTCAATCCGCGCATTACCCTCACGCGTCAACGTCACCCCGGCGTCCTCCGCCAGCGGCGCAAAAAACTCCAGCAACACATCGGTCTCATCCGCCAATTCCAGTGGCTCACGCTTGGGCATCAACAAACCGTGGTCAGCCTTGGCCAGGTACAACATGTCGTTGACCAGTTGCGCCATCCATTGCAGTTCTTCGAGGTTGCTGTGCAGCGCTTCGCGGTAATCCTCGATCGGCCGGGGGCGGGTGAGAGTGACCTGGGTATGAGTCAGCAGGTTCGACAGCGGCGTGCGCAGTTCATGGGCGATGTCGGCTGAAAACGCCGAGAGCCGCTGAAACGAGTCGTCGAGACGGCCGAGCATGGCGTTGAAGCTGTGGGCCATTTCCGCAAGCTCTGGCGGCATTTGCGCTTCCGGCAGTCGGGCATTCAGCGATTGTGCAGAAATCCCACGCGCCACCGCGCTCATGCGCCGCAATGGACGTAATCCGCTGCGGGCGGCCCACGCGCCGAGCAACGCTGTGGCAAGTGCCGAGAGGCCGACGGTCAGCCAGATCAAATGCTGCATGCGTTGCAGGAAGTGTTGGTGATGGGTGATGTCGAGCAACAGGCTCAAGTGCGGCGAATCGGACTTGTCCGGGTAGAGCGGGGCATTGAGCACGCGGTAATCGGTGCCGTCAGTGCTGATCGTCGACAGCCCGATTTGCGGCGGCAAATCCTTGGGGGTCTGCGTCGAACTGTCGTACCAGCGTTGGCCGTCAGCACCGGTGATGCGCAGCGACAAATCGGCCTGACGGCTGAGCTCATCCGCCAGTCGCGCTTCCCGCTGAGCCGGCTGAACGTCCTGCAGCGCGCGGCGCAGGCCAATCAGTTTGCCATCCAGTTGTTGCTGGTCGAGCTCAATGAAATGCGCCTCGCTGGCGCGGTTGAACAGCACCCCGGCGAACAGCGAGACCACCGCGGTGCAAGCGGCGAATAACAATGCCAGGCGCGAACTCAGGGACAAACGGCGCATCAGACGCTGCGCTCTTCAAGCACGTAACCCATGCCGCGCACGGTGTGGATCAGTTTGTTGGGGAACTCGTCGTCGATTTTCAGACGCAAACGGCGGATCGCCACTTCGATGACATTGGTGTCGCTGTCGAAATTCATGTCCCAGACCTGCGAGGCGATCAGCGACTTCGGCAGCACTTCGCCTTGGCGACGCAGAAGCATTTCCAGCAGGGCGAACTCTTTGGCGGTCAGGTCGATGCGCTGGCCACTGCGTTCTACACGGCGGCGAATCAGATCCAGACGCAAGTCGGCGAGTTGCAGACTGGTTTCCTGTGGCGTGGCACTGCCACGACGCAACAGACTGCGCACCCGCGCCAGCAACTCGGAGAAGGCGAACGGTTTGACCAGATAATCGTCAGCACCGAGTTCGAGGCCGTGAACCCTGTCCTCCACCGCGTCTTTAGCCGTGAGAAAAAGTACCGGTGTGTCCAGTCCGGCACTGCGCACCGCTTGCAGAATCTGCCAGCCACTGCGACCGGGCAGCATCACGTCGAGGATCAACAGCGCATAATCACCGCTCAATGCCAGTTGCTGGCCGCTGTTGCCGTCGGCCACCAGTTCGGTATTAAACCCGGCCTCGGTCAGGCCCTGTCGCAGGTATTGGCCGGTTTTCGCTTGGTCTTCGACGATCAACAGTTTCATGGGCGACTCGGGTTATTCGGGGATGATTCGGTGAAGGCTTTATACCGTGAGAGCACGCGTGAGGCGCCAACCTGACAAAGTTGTAATCTGCCTGTCAGGTTGATGCCAGTGCAGGGCGGCTAAAGTTTCCCACAGGCTGAACCTTATCTTGTTGGAGAACGACCATGTTTTTACGCCAATCCCTGGCCTTGTGTTTGTTGGCGTTGAGTTCGCCGGTATGGGCGGCCCCCGCGCACACCTACGACTTCGGCCAGCCAGCGCCTGCTGCCCAAGCCACGCGCAGCGTTGAAGTGGTGCTGAACGACATGTCGTTCGACCCCAAGGCGATTCAGGTCAAGGCCGGTGAGACCGTGCGTTTTGTGCTGGTGAATAAAGGCCAGTTGCTGCACGAATTCAACCTCGGTGACGCAGCGATGCATGCCAAACACCAGCAGGAAATGTTGCAGATGCAGCAAAGCGGCATGCTTACGCCTACCGGCATGAAGGAAATGTCCCACGACATGGCGGGTATGGATCACGCCGCGATGGGCCATGGCATGAAGCATGACGACCCGAACAGCGTGCTGGTTGAACCGGGTAAAACAGCGGAATTGACCTGGACGTTCAGCAAAGCGACGAGCCTGGAATTTGCCTGCAATATTCCGGGGCATTATCAGGCGGGGATGGTGGGTAAGTTGACTGTCAGTCAGTAACCACTCAAAGCCGCGCGCAAAGGCTGGTAGAATCCGCTGATTCTTCAGTCAGGTTTCCGCCATGCATCCCGCAGCCGAACATTCGCCGCTGGGCAAGTCCAGCGAATACATCGCCACTTACACGCCGTCCTTGTTGTTCCCGATTCCGCGCACTGCGAAGTGGGCGGAGCTGGGGCTGACCGCCGAGACCCTGCCTTATAAAGGTGTGGATTTCTGGAACTGCTTCGAGCTGTCGTGGTTGTTGCCGTCAGGCAAACCGGTGGTGGCGATTGCCGAGTTCAGCATTCCGGCGGATTCGCCGAATATCATCGAGTCGAAGTCGTTCAAGCTGTATTTGAACTCGTTGAATCAGACGCCGTTTGCCGACGTCGCCACGCTGGAAGCGACGCTGGTCAAGGATCTGTCGGCGGCTGCCGGGAAACCGGTGGGCGTGCGGGTGCGCAGTTTGAAAGACGTTGAAGCCGAAGGCGTTGTGGCGTTGCCGGGCGTATGCATCGATGATCTGGATATCAGTGTCAGCAACTATGAGCATCCGCGCCCGGAGTTGCTGCGTTGCGATGAGTCGCGGATCGTCGAGGAGACTGTTTACAGTCATCTGCTTAAATCGAACTGCCCGGTGACCAGTCAGCCGGACTGGGGCACGGTGGTGGTGGAATATCGCGGCTCGGCGCTGGATCACGCCAGTTTGCTGGAGTACATCGTGAGTTTCCGTCAGCACTCGGACTTTCATGAGCAGTGTGTGGAGCGGATCTTTCTTGATCTGCAGCGACTGTTGAAGCCGGAGAAGCTGACGGTGTTTGCGCGGTATGTGCGTCGCGGTGGTCTGGACATCAACCCGTACCGCAGCACCGAAAGCGTACAACTGCCGAACGACCGGCTCGTGCGACAATAAATTACCCAATGTAGGAGTGAGCCTGCTCGCGATAGCGGTATAGCAGTCGACATCATCGTTGAATGTTAGTCAGCTATCGCGAGCAGGCTCACTCCTACAAGGGAATGCGTTGCCAAACTAGAAATGAAAAAGCCCTGCCGGTGATGGCAGGGCTTTTTTTGTGCGGCCGGAAATCCTAGATCCCCATGCTACCCAGCGCATTGACGATATTGCGCAGGGTGCCGGCGATGGCCGGGTGTTCGACTTCGAAGCGCTCGACCGCCAGGTTCACGCCATCGGCGATGCTGGCATCCTGAGTAGCGTTCTCCAATTGGATTTCAGACTCGATTTGCGCCATCAACACGCGCAGATCTTCACGTTCGGCTTCCGACAGTGGCGGATTCTGCTCCAGTTGCTCGCGCAGGGTTTCGAGCTGTTTTTGCAGTTCTTGGGCCGGCATTGGTGTTTTCCTTTTATCGAGAGGCACTGGCATTGACCGCAGCCGCGCGCCAAAGGTCTGTGGCTGACCTTTAGATTAATCCACTCTCGTTCAAACTGCATGATCCCGATCAGGGCTTTTCGCCTTTGAGGCGGCGCAGGCTGATGTCGGCGAGGCAGGTGTCGAGCTCGCCCAAGTGATCGATCACTGAATGCACGCCAAGCCCGAACAATTGCACCGTTGCCTTGCCCCGCAGTTGTTCGCGTTCTTTTTGCGTCAGCGCTTGCCATTCACTCGGCGCCAGACCGCACAGTGAACCGCAGGAGGCGAGGCCGATGGTCCACAATCCGGCGTTCAGCCCGGCTTGCAGCAAACGAGGTTCGCCGCTGACCAGTACGCAGCCATCGAGTCGATCGACGTTAAGTCCCATCAATGCTTGCCAGCAAGCATTCGGCGCGGGCCATGGATTGTTTGTTGCTGAATGTTGCGAAGCTTTGATCCACTCCGGTAAAGCGGCCGACAGCGGTTTCGCGAGGGCAGGGGGGAGCTCATCGATCCATGCGCAGGGGATTTTACGGCGCTGTAGGCTGAGCAGGCTATCGAGTGCGCCGGGAGTTGTTTCAGCGTGCTCCGGATGGCTGCTGCCGAGTTGCTGCGCACGTGCGCCGAAATCCACCAGACAGCCACTGAGCCCGAACAGCACGGCGGTCAGGCTGGGTGTGGCGAGCGGTAAGGTTTCGGCCTGTGACATGGAAGCGTCCCTGAAATAGCGTCAAGGCTAGGGCGCGAGAATGACAGTTGGATGACAGGGCTTGCGGAAGGGAATGAAGGAAACTTCCTACAGACAGTCTCATGCCAGACTGCCCAAAATGCCGATTGCGCTTATACTAGCGTTCTTACGCGTGGCCTCAGCTGCCCGTGCCAGAATCAAATCCAAGGAGTTTTCTATGCGCTGGAGCAATCCTCTCGCTCAGCTTTGTGTATGCGCCAGTGTCATGCTGGTTCCGTTCGCCGCCAACGCTGCGACGGAAGAAGACCCTTGGGAAAGCGTTAACCGTCCGATCTTCCAGTTCAACGATTTCGTTGATACCTACGCGCTGAAGCCGCTGGCACAGGGTTATCAGTTCGTGACGCCGCAGTTCGTTGAGGACGGCATCCACAACATGTTCCAGAACGTTGGCGACGTCACCAACCTGGCGAACAACATTCTGCAAGCCAAACCGGCTGCCGCTGGCGTTGATACGGCGCGTCTGATCTTCAACACCACTTTCGGTCTGCTCGGTTTCTTCGATGTCGGCACGAAAATGGGCCTGCATCGCAGCGACGAAGATTTCGGCCAGACCCTCGGTTACTGGGGCGTGAGCAGCGGCCCGTACGTGATGCTGCCGTTGATGGGCCCGAGCACCCTGCGTGACGCGCCGTCCAAGTACGTCGACAGCTTCACCGGCATGTATCGCTACATCGACGACGTACCGGCGCGTAACTCGATCTTCGGTCTGAACATCGTCGACACCCGCGCCAGCCTGCTGTCGAGCGAGAAGCTGATCAGCGGCGACAAGTACACGTTCATCCGCAACGCTTACCTGCAGAACCGCGAGTTCAAAGTTAAGGATGGCCAGGTTGAAGACGATTTTTAATCTCGACCTGTAGAAACAACAAGGCGACCCTCGGGTCGCCTTTTTTGTGTGCGCTTATTTCATCTTCAAAATGGTCAGGCCGAGCTTCTGAGCGCCGCCATCTTGTGCGCTGACCCAGACCACTTCGGTCTCGGCCTCAAGGCCCGTGAGCGCTGCATGGTCGGAGTCGATCCGCACGCGCAAACGGTCGCCGACCGCGAATTGTCTGGGTGCTTCGACCTGCATGCCACTGCTCGAGAGGTCGATGCACACCCCTGAAACCTCATCACCCTCATGAATCAACATGACATCGGCATCGACTCGCATGCGGATGAAATCGCGCTTTTCGCTGTAGTCCCGACCGGTTTGACTCATGCCTTCGTCCTTCCATTGGGTTACGGTTTGAGCTGTTCTTATAACTCCCAGTGATTTGACAAGTAAAGTCGTCAAGCGACCATCGGCGCATGCTTGAAACGCTCTGCGGATGGGAGTACCGTCTGCGCCTTAGAAGGGCACCTCTGAAGTAACCGCGTTTCGGCCAATGCTCGAAAGCGGTGCGACAGAGAGGCTAGAAAGCGAATCCAGTAGTCCGCGCAGGGTTGTTACCTTGCCCACTACGCCAACCTAATTCTGGCGCCGTTTGCCCACATGCCAAAAACCAGTGCCACGCTGCTGATAATCGATGATGACGAAGTAGTGCGCGCGAGCCTCGCGGCCTATTTGGAAGACAGTGGTTTCAGCGTCCTGCAGGCCAGCAACGGCCAACAGGGTCTCAAGGTATTCGAGCAAGAACAGCCCGATTTGGTTATCTGCGATCTGCGTATGCCGCAGATGGGCGGACTCGAATTCATTCGCCAGGTCACCGAGCGTTCGCCGCAGACGCCGATGATTGTGGTGTCGGGTGCCGGCGTGATGAACGACGCGGTCGAGGCCTTGCGCCTGGGCGCGGCGGATTACCTGATCAAGCCTCTCGAAGATCTGGCTGTGCTCGAGCACTCTGTGCGCCGGGCCCTCGATCGTTCGCGTCTGCTGCTGGAAAACCAGCGCTACCGCGAGAAGCTGGAAAAGGCCAATCGTGAGCTCGCCGCCAGCCTGAACCTGCTCCAGGAAGACCAGAACGCCGGTCGCCAGGTGCAGATGAACATGCTGCCGGAAAGTCCGTGGAGCATCGACGAGTTCAAGTTTGCCCACCAGATCATCCCGTCGTTGTACTTGTCGGGTGATTTTGTCGACTATTTCCGCGTCGACGAGCGCCGGGTTGCGTTTTACCTGGCGGATGTTTCCGGGCATGGCGCCTCTTCAGCCTTCGTCACGGTGCTATTGAAGTTCATGACCACGCGCCTGCTGTTCGAATCCAAGCGCAACGGCACATTGCCGGAATTCAAGCCTTCAGAAGTCCTTGGTCATATCAACCGGGGGCTGATCAGTTGTAAGCTGGGCAAACACGTCACAATGGTCGGTGGAGTCATCGACGAGGAGACCGGTTTGTTGACCTATAGCATCGGCGGTCATCTGCCTTTGCCAGTGTTGTACACGCCTGACAGTGTTCGTTATCTCGAAGGGCGCGGTTTGCCGGTGGGCCTCTTTAATGAAGCCACCTATGAAGACCACGTGCTTGAGCTGCCGCCGACGTTCAGCCTGACGCTGATGTCCGATGGCATTCTGGATCTGTTGCCAGAACCCACGCTCAAAGAAAAAGAAGCTGCTTTGCCCCAACGGGTGAAGTCGGCGGGCGGCAGCCTGGATGGTCTGCGGCAAGTGTTTGAATTGGCCACGCTAGGGGAGATGCCGGATGATATCGCCCTGTTGGTGTTGAGCAGGAATCTTTAATGAGTACCGGTAGAATCCAGTTC
>Ga0160445_100859_pt1 | contig 10962 bp, 9 predicted proteins | sample HID1972M_E1MG_FD_108215 | JGI IMG/M metagenome (GOLD analysis project Ga0160445, IMG submission 108215) | Enriched pill bug-associated microbial communities from UW Madison campus, WI, USA - HID1972M_E1 MG | ecosystem: Host-associated > Arthropoda: Insects > Digestive system > Unclassified ... | reverse complement strand
TCAAAACCTAATTCTGTTAAGGCATTAACAATATCATGACGGATCCCCAGTTCAATAAATGGGTTCATGATGTAATAAATACGATAGGCCTAATTGCCTAAGGCGGCGCAAAGATAAGGTTTTATATTTAAAATATACTATTTGTTGGTTTTTTTGTTTTTATTTTTGAAATTAATTTTTAACCTCGTAAACGGTTAACCGATTTAATTAATTTTTCATCGTTACGAATACCTTTTGCAGCTAATAATAAGAAAACTAAATTTATCGGAATTAAAAGTGCGCCTATTCCAATATTTTCTAATTGAATGCTTTTGTTTACATTCTCAACAGCATTGTTGGCCGTAAAATAAAACCAAATTCCCAAAAGAATGACAATAAAGATATTTAAGTAAGTCAACTGCAGTTGTTTTTTACGGTTCTTATAATTAAATATGGTAATAAGGGGTATTAAAGCAGTAACAACAGTTGCAATGGTTTGTAAAATAAATGATTGGGTTTGGATAACTCCTTCTGCGATTCCTTGATAAATACCTGTGATTTTAATAACCATAGCCACACCGAAATTATCGAAATACTGTAAGTATGGAAATAAAAACAATAATAAAAGTATTCCACTTGCTAATAAGAGCCAAATTGTTTGAATTCGTTGTATCATCCTATCTAAATTTTAACAAACTTAGATAAAATTACTTTTAGATGCAATCATGGTAAGACGGCATCAGAATGATTGATAATTTCAGAGGAAATATACAGAGAATTCCTAATTCGTTATCTTTGCATTTGTGGGAAATGAAAATCGAAGATATCTTATAGAAGTAGCCTTTCATGGAGCTAATTATCACGGTTGGCAAGTGCAGGATAATGCGGTCACAGTTCAAGAGCGAATTGATGCAGCGTTGAGTACATTTTTGAGGCAAGAAATAAAAACCTTGGGTTGTGGCAGAACTGACACAGGCGTGCACGCAAAACAACTTTTTGCCCATTTCGATTGTGATGAAATTGATATTGAGAACAAACTTGACCAGTTTTTGAAAGGTATAAATGCCATTTTGCCAAAAGATATTACCATTAAAAATTTATTTCAAGTGCCTAATGATTTTCATGCTCGTTTTGATGCGGTTTCAAGGAGCTATGAGTATCACATCCATTTTCAAAAAGATCCCTTTTTAAATGGTTTGTCTTGGCAAATAAGAGATATACCCAGTATTGCTAATATGAATAAAGCTGCCAAAATTATGATGGAGTATCAGGATTTTAGTTGTTTTAGTAAAACTCATACTCAAGTGTTTAGCAATAATTGTAAGATTTACAGTGCAGAGTGGAAATGGCTTGAGAACGATCGTTTGTTGTTTTCTATCACAGCTAATCGGTTTTTGAGAAATATGGTTCGCGCTATTGTAGGTACGTTGGTTGAAATTGGGCTTAATAAAAAACCAGTGGAGTCAATACGTTTCACAATAGAAAGTAAGGATCGCTCAATCGCCGGAATGTCTGTTCCTGCTTGTGGGTTGTATTTAACTGAAGTGCGGTATCCAAACTTAAATAAAGAGTTATGAGTGAAACCAAGGTTGCCGGTAAGACTTATGACATTCATATATTGCGTAGAGTTTTAGTGTATATGAAGCCCTATCGGGTGATTTTTGTCTGGTCCATATTGCTAACTTTAGTTATGGCGGCAATTGCACCGTTATTGCCAGTATTAGTAGAGTATACATTAGATAATTATATTTTAGAGGGAAATATGACCGGCTTGAGTCAAATGGCTTTACTCATGTTGGTTTTATTGCTGGTACAAACCTTAGTTCGTTACTTTCATACGCTTTTCACAAATACATTGGGTCAGTCTGTAATCCGCGATTTACGTAGTGATGTATTCAACCATATTAGTCAATTGCGCCTTAAATATTTTGATAGAACACCAATTGGTCGGTTAATTACCCGCACGGTCTCAGATTTAGAAACCATATCCGATATCTTTTCCCAAGGCTTAATTCAGATTATTGGCGATGTTTTACAGCTTGTAGTAATTTTAGGGGTAATGTTTTATACAGATTGGCGTTTAACTTTAATTGTGCTTATACCCATGCCGATTATGTTAATCGCAACTTATTTCTTTAAAGAAGCTATGAAATCGTCGTTTCAAGATGTTAGAACTTGGGTATCACGATTAAATACTTTTCTTCAAGAACATATTTCTGGAATCAGCGTCATTCAATATTTTGCTAGAGAAAAACAAGAGTACAATAAGTTTATTGCTATAAACGCCGAACATCGAAATGCACACATTCGATCTAATTGGTATTTTTCTATTTTTTTTCCTGTTATTGAAATCATTATGGCGATAGCTTTGGGGCTTTTAGTATGGTATGGTAGTAAATCAGTGCTGGAAGGAAGTGCCTCCTTAGGCATTGTTGTAGCTTTTATAATGTATATCAATATGATATTCAGGCCAGTGCGTGAATTGGTTGATAAATTTAATACCCTTCAAATGGGAATGATTGGTGCTGAGCGTGTATTTTCTGTATTAGATACTAATGAAAAGGCGGATAACAACGGCATTGAAAAGCCTGAAAATTTAAAAGGGAGAATAGAGTTTGAACATGTTTGGTTTGCTTACGAGGAAGAAAAGTGGGTATTAAAAGATATTTCTTTTATACTTGAAGCTGGACAAACCTTGGCATTGGTAGGTGCAACAGGCGCAGGAAAATCCTCTATCATTAATATCTTAAGTAGATTTTATGAAATTAATAAAGGTGTTATAAAAATTGATGGAATTAATATCCGTGATTTTGATTTGAACTATTTGCGAAAAAGCATTGCTGTAGTGCATCAAGATGTATTTTTATTTTCAGATACCATTGCCAATAATATCAATCTTTTGGATCCAGAAATTACTCAAGAACAAATAGAGGAAGCTGCAAAATCGGTAGGTGCAGACATTTTCACTGAGCGACTACCCAATGGATATAATTATCAGGTTCAAGAACGTGGCGCTACCCTTTCATCTGGACAAGCACAAATGGTTTCTTTTATAAGAGCTCTGGTTCATAAGCCTAAAATTCTTGTCCTTGATGAGGCTACTTCTTCAGTAGATACTGAAACGGAGGAATTGATTCAAAAAGCTATTGAGAAACTAATGGAGAACCGAAGTGCGATTGTAATTGCTCACAGGCTATCTACTATTCAAAAAGCCGATAAAATTATTGTTCTTGATCAAGGCGAAATAAAAGAATTAGGAAGCCATCAAGAGCTGTTAAAAATGAATGGATATTATAAACGTTTATACGATTTGCAATTTCATTCTGCTGGTATTTAATTCTAATCTATTAAGATATCAATAATCCTCCATATTATATTTGATACTCTCTTCTCTAATCGTTACTTTTGCAGAACAAAAATTTAGCCCATGAGTGTACTTGTAAATAAAGATTCAAAAGTTATCGTTCAAGGTTTTACCGGAAACGAGGGAACCTATCATGCATCGCAAATGATTGAGTATGGAACTCAGGTCATGGGCGGTGTTACGCCCGGTAAAGGCGGTCAAACACATCTAGATCGTCCTGTGTTTAATACTGTTCAAGATGCAGTTGATGCCACTAGAGCCAATGTTTCAATCATATTTGTTCCACCTGCTTTCGCAGCAGATGCAATTATGGAAGCTGCAAACGCAGGTATTGAAGTAATTGTTTGTATCACAGAAGGAATTCCTACAAAAGATATGATTCAGGTAAAATCTTACCTAAGTGATAAAAACTCACGTTTAATTGGCCCAAACTGTCCAGGGATTATAACAGCGGATGAAGCTAAAATCGGTATTATGCCAGGTTTTATTTTCAAAAAAGGTAAAGTGGGTGTGGTTTCCAAATCAGGGACTTTGACTTACGAAGCGGTTGATCAAGCTGTAAAAGCTGGTTTAGGTATTAGTACAGCTATTGGAATTGGTGGTGATCCTATCATCGGCACTACTACAAAAGAGGCTGTGGAATTGCTTATGAATGATCCAGACACAGAAGGTATCATTATGATTGGCGAAATTGGTGGTGGTATGGAAGCTGAAGCTGCTAAATGGATTCAAGAAAACGGAACTAAACCCGTAGTAGGGTTTATTGCCGGACAAACCGCTCCTGCTGGTCGTCGTATGGGACATGCTGGTGCAATTGTTGGTGGTGCTGATGATACAGCTGCAGCCAAAATGAAAATAATGGCTGAATGTGGTATTCGTGTTGTTGAATCTCCAGCTGAAATTGGAAAGGCAATGGCAGAAGAATTAAATAAAACTACTGCATAAATTACAATATTCTTACAGAAAAAATGCTTGGTGATAAAACTATCATCAAGCATTTTTTGTATATTGTACGTATGGAAATTAATTCCATAAAACATTAAATTTATTCAAGTGAGATATTTGATACAGTTAAGTTTTGGTATAAGCTTTCTTTTATTAGGAGCATGTGGTTATACAAACGCTGAAAATAACCAAAACCAAGTAAGTGCCTTTGGAAAGGAGAATGGTGAAATCACTTTAAAACAACAAAATACTACAAAAATGGATACCGTAAAATATAATAAATTAACTCCTGAGGAAGAATATGTTATTCTTAACAAAGGGACAGAACGCCCTTTTACAGGAAAACTATTAAATAATACAGAAAAGGGAACCTATACATGCAAACGATGTGATGCCCCATTATATAATTCAGAGGATAAATTTGAAAGCGATTGCGGATGGCCCAGTTTTGATAATGAAATAAAGGGAGCAATTAAACATATCCCTGATGCAGATGGAATGCGTACAGAGATAGTATGTGCTAATTGTGGTGGTCATTTAGGGCATGTTTTCATTGGAGAAAGATTAACGGCTAAAAACACACGTCATTGCGTAAATTCAGTTTCTATGAACTTTGTTCCTGCTACCAAATAAAACGCCCCTTGTCAAGGTAGAAATCCCGCATTTTTATATAAATTCCGTAATTTTAAAATTTTAGAATACGGAATTTTCTTTTTTACCGTTTTGAGTATGTTGCATCCTAATAATTTTTGTTTTGAGAAATACCTTCATCTATTTTATAATAAGTGTTCTTTCATTTAATAGTACTTTTGCACAAGAAAAATTAACATCGTTTGTCGATTCATTTATAGGAACGGGAGGGCATGGACATACTTTCCCAGGTGCTGTCGTACCGTTTGGAATGGTTCAATTGAGTCCAGATAATGGAAAAGAAGGGTGGGATTGGTCTAGTGGCTATCATTATAGTGATAATAAAATTGCCGGCTTTAGTCATATGCACTTAAGTGGAACGGGGATTGGTGACTGGTTAGATATTTCAGTAATGCCTTTGCTTGGCCCTTTACTAGAACAAGATACTGTTTTTAAAGCCGTCACCTTTTCTCATCAGAATGAACAAGCTTCACCAGGCTATTATGCTGTGAAACTAGACAATGGAATCCAAGTAGAACTTACTGCTACCGAACGTGTTGGCTATCACCGATATGAATTTCCTGCAGGAACTATGCCTACTATCCGCTTTGACTTAGCTTTCCACCAAAATTGGGATACACCAACGGAAACTTTTATTAAAAAAGTTGATGACTCAACATTAGTAGGTTATCGTTATTCTACCGGATGGGCAAATAAGCAACGGGTTTATTTTGCAGCAAAGACATCGGCACCTGTAAAGGAATTTTACTTAAAAGGAGAACTCAATATTGAACTTGGTGATATTAATATAGGCTTAGAATCAAAAGAGGAAGGAAAAGGGGTATCTTCTCAATTAATTTTTGAACAATCTACTATTCCAAAAACAATTGAGTTGAAAGTTGCACTTTCTATGACAAGTATGGATAAAGCATTACTTGCCCTAAATGAAATTCCAAATTGGGATTTTAACGCCGTAAAAACACAAGCTAATGCTAAATGGGAAAGAGAGCTTGAAAAAATACAAATTTCAACCCGCGACATTAAGCTAAAACATATTTTTTATACAGCTCTATACCATACTTCAATTTCACCTACTATTTATTCTGATGCTGACGGGGAATATAAAAATGCCAACGATGAAAAACATACACTAAAAAATGGTGAGACACGTTACACTTTGTTTTCATTATGGGATACATTTAGAGCTTTAAACCCATTGTTTACCATCACTCAGCCAGTGCGCTATACTGATATGTTGAATAGTATGCTGGCTTTTTATGATGAAAATGGATTATTACCTGTTTGGGATTTAAGTACTTCAGAAACGAATACCATGACCGGGTATCATGCCATACCAGTATTGAGCGATGCGATTTTAAAAGATTGGCCCGGATTAGATCAAGAAAGAGCATACGCAGCAATGAAGAAAAGTGCCTTTCAACAGGTTAGAAATGTACCTGATTATATACAATACGGCTATGTTCCTCAAGATAAAAGTGGGCAGAGTGCAACCATGACATTGGAATATGGATATGATGATTGGTGCATTGCAGCAGTTGCAAAAAAGCTTGGGAAACTTAATGATTATGAAATATTTTCTAAGAGAGCTTTAGCCTATCAGCATATATTTGATAAGAAAACAGGCTTCATGCGTGCTAAAAATAGTGATGGCTCCTGGGCTATTCCTTTTGATCCTTATTATTCAGATCATGATACCAAAAAAGCACATTATATAGAGGGGAATGCCTGGCAACATTCATTCTTTGTTCCACATGACATACGAGGACTCCAAAACTTATATGGGAATGATGGTTTAGAAATGAAGCTTGACTCCTTATTTAATGTTGGTTCTGAAATAAAAGGTGAAAATATATCTCCAGATATAAGTGGATTAATTGGCCAATATGCCCATGGAAATGAGCCAAGTCACCATATTGCTTATATGTACTCATATTTGGGTAAACCCTGGAAAACTCAAGCTTTGGTGCGTCAAATTGTTGATTCAATGTATCATGACAATCCAGATGGATACGTAGGGAATGAGGATGCCGGCCAAATGAGTGCTTGGGCTGTTTGGAATATAGTTGGTCTCTACCCTGTAAATCCTGCAAGTGGTGAATACGTTATTGGTAGCCCAATGGTTGATGCAGTAACTATTCAGTTAGCCAACAATAAAAAATTAGAAATTGAAGTGTTTAATAATAGTCCAAAAAATAAATATGTACAATCGGTTAAATGGAATGGAGTAACTTATAAAAAGAATTTTTTCTTACATAAGGATATTATTCGAGGTGGGAAAATAATATTCAATATGGGTTCGGAGCCAAATATGTCATGGGGATCTAATGAATCTTGGTTGCCATCATCCCAATCTTTTGTTAATAAAGATACACGTGCTGATACGACCACGAAATCAGACAAAAAAGACATTTTTCAAAATATTGCAGATTTCTTTAATAACCTATTTAAATAGTGAGCGAACTTAAATTAAAAGTAATTTTACTATTTTCATTAAGTATAATATTACTTTCCTCTTGTGCTCCAAAGATTGTCCAAACAGGAAAGGCTTCGTATTATGCAGATTATTTTAAAAATAGACCTACTGCAAGTGGTGATCTTTATAAACCAAGGAAATTAACAGCAGCACATAAATCTCTTCCTTTTGGAACTAAAGTAACGGTTATTAATCGCCAAAACGGAAGACATGTAAAAGTAATTATCAATGATCGAGGTCCCTTTATTGCAGGTAGAGTCATTGATCTTTCACAAAAAGCAGCTAAGAAATTAAATATGATCGATGCTGGGATTGCGGATGTAAAAATAAAATACAAACTAATCAGAAGACATTAAATGAAGGTAATTCTTTAATGAACTCGTACGTCTGATTTTCAAAGTCAATCTTACAATAATAATGATCTATGCCATTGCTTACCACTAGTAAAGGTACTTTATGAATAAAATTATACCGTGCGATTTGGTCAAACACCTGTTGGCTTATTTTTATTTCCGGAGCTTTAAATTCCGCTATTAAAATTCGTTCGCCTACGTTATTGAATATAACTAAGTCCGTTCGTTTTTGCAGATCGTTTAATTTCAATCCACCTTCTGATTGGATTAGACTTTTTGGATATTCCTTTTCGTTAATTAAGTATTGTATCCAGTGCTGTCTTACCCATTCTTCAGGTGTAACCAACAAATATCTTTTCCGTAGTTCATCAAAAATATATAATTTATTGTTTTCTTTTCTTAGCTGAAATGGATAGGCCGGCAAATTTAGCGGGGTTGCTTTAAACATCTTTCAAAAATAAGATATTCTTAGGTAAGATTAATTCACTTAAAAATAAAAGACTCTCTCTTGATCTGATTGATTAACTCGGATTGTTTTGTTTTACCGGTAGTTTTAAAATAAACTCGGTTCCCTCATTTAGTACAGAATTAACAAAAATTTCTCCCTGATGTTTTTGAATCGTCTGGTATGCAATTGATAAACCAAGTCCCGTTCCTTCACCGACATCCTTCGTAGTAAAAAAAGGATCAAAGATTTTATGTTTCACCTTTTCACTAATGCCATTACCATTATCTTTAACGTGAATATAAACAAAGTCATTATTTAAACGTGTAATTACTTGTAATTTTCCTCCAGGCTGATCACCAAACTTTTTCTTTAAGGCGTATGACGAATTGGTTAATAAATTTAGAAAAACCTGATTTAATTTACCAGGATAACACTCGATGAGAGGCAGTTCGCCATAATTAGTTTCTACTTGAATATTATCTTTGAATAAAGTATTAAGGATTACAAGTGTAGATTTCATACCTAAATTTATATCTGCAAGCTTTAAATCATATTCATCAACACGTGAAAAAATACTTAAACTCTTTACAATTCCTGCGGTTCTTTTTGCCCCTTCCTCAATTCCCATTAAAAGAGACTTAACTTCTTCTTTTAAATACTCAGTTTCTAAACGCGATTTAAGTGCTTCTATCTCTTCCTTTTTTTCTGCGATGGTAGTTGATGAAATACCTATGCGTTCTAACTCTGTTAAAGCTTCAAAGATTTGATCGATATCTCTCCGCAAAGGATTGACATTGGAAGTAACGAAATTAATAGGATTATTGATTTCATGGGCAATTCCGGCCGTTAACATACCTAAAGAAGCTAATTTTTCTGCTACTACCAATTGCGTTTGTGCTTGCTTCAGGTCATGTAATAGTTTTTGAAGATCATCGTTAGATTTGCTTAAATCGGCTGTTCTGATGCTAACTTCTTTTTCTAAAAATACATTCTGTTCTTTAATTATTCGTTCATTTTCTTTTAAGGTGTTTAGCGCATGAGCCTGTGAAATTTCCTTCTCTTTTCGATAGCTGTTTATTTCGTCTGCAAGGGCGAAAGAAAGCAATGTAATTTGAATTACAGAGCCTAATTCTAAAATATGAGCAGTAAGTATATTATAAGGTAGAATATTAAAATTTGTTAAAACAAAAATGACCACGCATAAAAAAAACAATGCAAAAGCAAAAAGAAAGAACTTAGCAGGCCTGTAATTCTTTTGTATGATAACATAAGCAATGAGTATACCATACAAGGCACCAATTAGAGCAATAATCTGAAGTAACTGCACGCCAAAAACACTAAATCCAATTAGGCCCATAAAAGCCGCAAATACACATAAAAGCATATATACGTTAATACCGATATGGAGTTTGGGTGTATAAAATTTAGTATGCAAAAATCCTTTCACAAAGAAGGCCGTTGTTAAACCGGAAAACATTGGAATAAGGAAAGTGCTATTTAAGGCAATCCAAGGGGTATTTGGCCACAAAAATTTGAAGGCATAACCCCGAAAGTTCATTTGAACCAAGCCTACACAAACAATGAATAGGATGTAAAAAAGGTAGCTGGTTTTCTTAACGGTGCAGTAGATAAAGAAGTGGTAAAAAGCCATAATAATGATAATACCAATATAAATTCCAAAAAGGGTTGACCGATTTGATTCTTGTTGTGATACCATTCTTTCTGTTCCTATATATATAGGAATTTGTATTTGGTCTTTTGATTGAATGTTGATGTAAAAGTCCTTAGCAGTATTTGTGGGTAAAGAAGCAGGGAATACAAAATTGGGGTTATCTATAAAACGATCTTTATAGTGTTTGTATTCCCCTAATTCGGAGTGGCGCCATTCTCCAAGATCATTCCGTGTATATACATTAATTTTATCTAAAGAAGGTTGAGCAAGCACCAGTAAAAGATTCTTTTCATCCGTTTGATTAAGAACACTAAATTTGATCCATATTCTATGGGATGTAATACCGAAATTTAGATTTTCGGCATTGTTGCTATCAAATCTCTTTTTAATAATGTCATTAATTGTCAACCGATTGGTTGAATCAATATAAACTTCGACTCTGTTATTTATTTTTAATAGTTGTTCCTTATCATTAAATATATAATCGTCTTTGTTATTATTAGCTGCTAAACCAAGCATGGTTTTGGAAATCAATACGAATAGAATAAAAAGGTGTTTTCTAAAAATCATATTTTCCTTATAAATTAGGTATTTCTAAGTTATATTCTACCTCAAAAACACCTTTGGGCCCCCTTTCCATAATGAATTGATGAGGGTTCATTCTAAGTGAGAGGATTTTTTCTTGTTCTTGAGGGTCGGCATTACTTAAATCATTTATATCCCTTAAACGCATAGCCGTGGCAATTAAATCATCCTTCGGGTAAAAAAAGAGCCCATCGTTTCCTAAAGACTTTTCAATTACTGCACCAACTCTCTTACCCATTCTAACGGTGATAGGGGCGCATAAAACAAAGATACTTCGAACAAGTAATTGGGATGCTATTGCTGCACCTACACGTGATAAAATATAGCTGCCAATTCCCATCCCAGCAACCTCTCTTGAATTCCATAAACCACATAACTCACAGGTGCCTCCAGAAAGATGATCTGTCTTAACCATTTCATAGATTCCCTCATCGTATTTTCCTAGTGCGGTTTCAATGGGCAAGCTGTATTTACCAGAAACAACTTGCAATC
>Ga0160445_100857_pt1 | contig 10993 bp, 10 predicted proteins | sample HID1972M_E1MG_FD_108215 | JGI IMG/M metagenome (GOLD analysis project Ga0160445, IMG submission 108215) | Enriched pill bug-associated microbial communities from UW Madison campus, WI, USA - HID1972M_E1 MG | ecosystem: Host-associated > Arthropoda: Insects > Digestive system > Unclassified ... | reverse complement strand
CTTTCTCCGATTCCTTTGCATACTAATATTACCAAATAGAACGTGCAGGAGCTTAGAAAGGTTGCGTATTGACAGAATATTTCGATTATCTTACCATATAAGAATTTAACTCCGTCCCTCTGGGGATGGAGTTGCTCCGCGTTTTTAATGAATCATTATTATGGAGGTTGAAAAAATGTCCAATAACAGGCAACTTACAAATGCACAAAACTTATCCATAAAATATATCGGAGAGCACGCATTTTCCAGAAAAGAAGAAGCTATAACCCTAATTAAAGAAATTCTGCAGATGTCAAACATTCAATGGGACATGTATGAAAATGCTCTTGCCAAACTGCGGACTAACGCGAGGATCGCATTGCATTTTCATCCTGATCGACCGCTTGCAGATATGAAATGTGTGGCGCAAGCATTGCTTGAACAAGGCGCCTACAGGAGTCAGTTCGAAACACGTATTTCAAATGGAGGCCTTTCGGCTTACCTGGGAGGAGCGCGTGATCTTTGGGAGAAGAATCTGTTCAACGGCGCTTATCATATAGACGGTGCGAGCATAAGCGAACGCCCAAAGTATGGGGCGCTTGACGTCATGTTACACGCCGATGGTCCTTCTCCGCGATTTGGATCATGTTTTTTTCTCCTCTCGCCTAGTGTATCCAGTCGCTCAACATACACTTATGGAGATTCCAACAATGATCGGCCTGAAAAAGGTACGCTTGAGGAATTCGATATCGTAATAGCAGCACTATTAAATGATGTTTTTTTCCGCGAGTCTGCTTTAGGAGAACGGGATGTAACCCCCGGGAAATTGATCGACCATCTTTTATACAATCTTGATCAACCCTACCGATATTCTTTAGACGACATACCTAGACGCAACCTTAACCACTATATCGAGGCGCAAATTCACGGTGATATATCCCTTGCAGATGACGTAGAAATGCTGGTTGCCGATTCTTCGTTTAAAGGAACGCAAGTAGGCAGCCTTTTAGAGCAACTATGTTTAAAATATTCGATCAAGCTAATATGGAACATAGGGCCTTATTTGATGGTTGAAGAAGTGCCCACGGACTTCAGGGGGCCGACCATGCCCTCATTAGCCAATCGGATAGCGAAGAATGGGTATATTGATGCCAGTATAATCGGGGAAGCTGTAAATGATTTGAAAAGCAATCCCACAAAATGGTACGACAGAGGAAGCTACGCAGAAGTGCTCCAAGAGTTAAAATTACTATGGCATGTATTGGTTCGATTTGGAAAATCCTCCGCAGTATAACGCCGATTAAAGGGTAAGAGGGGGGACTTTAATTTGACTGGACAACTAATCAGCCAGTTGCTCGAACGTCCCCTCCATACCCTTTGCGGCCCCCCACCAGTTGCCGAGGTGATCAGGCTCGGTCCACACTCATTGGCTCCCTCCCGATTATGGCTTTTACAGAGTGTCGGAAGCTTGTTTTAGAAGTCCCGACAACAGAGGAAGATCCGGAGAATCGCCTTCCCGTAATTTGATCCACTTTCGTTCGGCAGGGCCGTCGAATGTTTTGGGAAACTCTATGCCGTTTGCATTCATAATCATAAAAGCAATTGCGTCTTTAGAGGGTGAAATAACGGCAGCATAATGCCCATTTTTCAGAAAATGCGGCTTCTTATATTGAATCCGTTCTTCTGCTTCCGGAATTGTTTCGTGTACTAAATTGCGCAGTATCGAGCTGATGTCCGATTGCCATTTTGGCAAATTTTCAATATAAGCTATTACATCTTGGTTCATTCGTTCGTCACCCTCCAGTTGGTATAAATTTCTTGCTCCTGCAATTAACATACCCCTAAGAAAATATCCCTGTCAATGCATGTCAGGTATTTCGGACAACTCCGACCTCGGCTCACTTCCGTCACAAGGCAGCTTCTATTGATCATCGTATTGGAGGATGGGCTGCCCTATACTGAAATCAATCGAGAGGAGTGAAGGCTGGTGAAGGAGAGAACGGGGATTGCGTATTTCATCCATTCTCTATGGAAGTTCAGATTTTTGACGATCATGCTGGTGCCCACGTTTATCGTGCTGATCGTCAACAACTACTTGCCGATGTTCGGGGTGTTTATCGCATTTAAAAATATCAATTATATCGACGGTATTCTCGGAAGTCCCTGGGTCGGATTCCGTAATTTCGAGTTTCTGTTCACGTCAGGCTCCCTTTGGAGAATTACACGCAATACGGTGTTGTACAGCCTGACCTTTATGGCGGTCAACACCGTGCTGTCCATAGCGATAGCCGTCGCGATCAACGAGCTGCGCGGCCGATTGGCTAAAACGTATCAGACATTTCTCATCATGCCTTATTTCTTGTCCATGATCGTTGTCAGCTATCTGGTGTACGCCTTTCTCAATCCGGATAAAGGTTTTATGAACGCGTCGATTCTCGAATGGTTTGGATTAGACAGAGTTTTCTGGTATTCGGAAAAGGCCTATTGGCCCTATATCCTCATCCTGGTTAATGCGTGGAAAAATGTCGGCATCGGAGCGGTCATCTATATCGCGGCAATTGCCGGAATCGATCAAGAATATTACGAAGCCGCGGTGCTCGACGGAGCGTCGAAGTGGAAGCAAACGCTCTATATTACGCTGCCGAGCATTCAGCCCATTATTATCATCCTGACGATTCTGTCGATGGGAAGCGTGTTTAATTCCGACTTCGGGCTTTTCTACCAAGTGCCGATGGATTCCGGAGCGCTCTATCCCGTGACCGACACGGTCGATACCTACGTCTACCGCGTGCTGATGGAGCTTAACGATATCGGCATGTCGTCCGCCGCGGCCTTGGCGCAATCCGTATTAGGCTTCGTGCTCGTCCTGCTGACGAATTCGGCGGTGCGAAAAATAAACCCCGATCAGGCTTTGTTCTAGATCATGACAGGAGATGAACTACATGGGCAGTTCGGCTAACAGGCGGGAGAATACGATCTCTCCCGTCGCCAATATGCTGCTAAACGGCATGTTCCTTATTCTATCGTTCCTATGCGTAATACCCGTCGTTCTGGTTATCATCGTATCCTTGACCCATATCGACACCTTGGTGACCGAGGGGTATCAGTTTATTCCGGATAAGCTGTCATGGATCGCTTACGAGAGCTTGTTCAAGGATTACGGGACGATCTTCCGAGCGTATGCCATCAGCATCGGCATTACGGTCGTCGGCACCATTGCAAGCGTTCTCCTGATGGCGCTGTACGCCTACCCCATCTCTCGTCAGGATTATCCGTTCCGTACATTCTTCACCTTCGTCTTGTTCTTTACGATGCTGTTCAACGGAGGAGTGGTGAGCAAATATATCATTTTCACCCAGTCGCTGGGGCTGCTAGATACGTATATGGCGCTGGTATTCCCGCTGCTCATTGTTCCGTTCAACGTCATTATAATGCGTACCTTCTTCCAGACGACCATTCATCCCGCGCTGATCGAGTCAGCCCGAATCGACGGGGCGAGCGAATTTCGCATCTTCTTCCGTATCGTTCTGCCGCTGTCGCTTCCCGTAATGGCGACGATGGCGCTTCTTGGCACCATCTTGTTCTGGAACGATTGGTTCAACTCGCTTCTGTTCATTCGCACCGAAGACAAGTATCCGCTGCAATATTTAATGCTGCGAGTATTAAACGATGTACAGTATCTTCGCAATAACGTGCAATTGGCCGCGCAGAATCCGGAGCTGATGAGCAACCTGCCCGACGAATCCCTGCAAATGGCCCTTGCGGTCGTATGCATGGGCCCCATCCTGCTTATTTATCCATTTTTCCAGAAATATTTCGTCAAAGGCCTCACCGTCGGCGCCGTTAAAGGCTGATCCCGCTGCGGTAGTTCCGGTATGCGGATTGACATTCGCCATGCCGTACTATATGAATCTAATTAATGGAGGGTTATGAGACATGAGACAAAAAAAGTCATTTCTGATTGCGCTCGCAATCATGCTTGCGGCCATGCTGGTGCTGCAGGCCTGTGCTTCCGACGGCAAGGAGGGCGGCACGAACAAGAGCAATCAGGCGACAACCGCGCCGAGCACGGAGCCTAACGCCGGTACGGAGACTAGTAAGCCAGATAATGCCGAGCTTAAGCCTTATCAAGTATCCATCGTCTACTTCGGCACCCCGGAGGCCGACGGCGCGCTCGTCGAAGAGAAGCTTAACGAATTTTTTAAAGAAAAGATTAACGCGACCGTCAAGCTGGTCCCCATCGCCGCAAGCGAGTATCAGAACCGTACCGAGCTGATGATGAATACCGGCGAGAAGATGGACCTTGTATTCTCGGCATCATGGCTGAATTACTTCGGCAACGTGACGAAAGGCGCGTTCCTGGAGCTGGATGAGCTGCTGGACAAGCATGGACAAGGCATCAAGGAAACGTTGCATCCGCTTTATCTGGAAGCGCCGCGCATGAAAGGGAAGCTGTACGCCGTTCCTACGAACAAGGAGATTACGCAGGGGCAATCGTTTACGTACCGCAAGGATATCGTCGACAAATACGACATTCCGATCGAGACGATTAACACATGGGGAGATCTGGAGCCCTGGTACGAAAAGATCAGCAAGGAAGAGAAAGGTATGACGAACCTGTTCCTCGCAGGCGGCTCGGGCAATTCGGGCGGCGGCATCCATATGATGTACGAGACGAATTCCAATTACCGCCCGGTTGGCCCGACGCCAGGCAAGACCCAAATGTTCCTGGTTGACTATACGGCACCCAAGATGGAAGTGAAATCGATACTGGATCCCGAGCTTGTCGATATCGACAAAAAAGAATTCGAGCTGTTCCGCAAGTATTACGAAAAAGGTTATATCAATTCGGATTCGGGAACAAGCAAGACGAGCGCGGCCGACCTCAGACGGCAAGGCAAGCTGTGGATGTCATCGGGCGTATGGAAACCGGGCTCGGACATCGAAGTGAAAATCGCCGACAACAATCTGTACGATTACGTGTCGCATGTCGTGACGGAGCCGATTGTGACGACGGACCTCGCTGCCGGCTCGATGTTCTCTATTTCGAGAACGTCCGAGGACCCGGAGCGGGCGATGATGGTTCTCAACTACTTGCATACCGATCCTTATGTCGTCAATCTGATCGTACATGGCATTGAAGGGAAACATTACAAGAAGGTTGGCGACAACCGGATCGAACCGATCGCCGACTCCGGTTATGGCACAAGTGCTCTGTTCTGGGTAATCGGCAGCCAGATGCTGAACTACTTGAAGCCGGGTCAACCGGACGATCTGTACATCAACTGGAAGAAGTTTAACGATGAGGCGGTTCGTTTCCCGCTCATGGGCTTCGTATTCGACGATTCTAAGGTAAAAAATGAAATTGCCGAGCTGACCGCGGTTATATCGGAATACAAAATTTTGGCTACCGGTGCGGTTGCGAACCCTTCCAAGGTTGTTGACGAACGCAACGAGAAGCTGAAAACGGCTGGTATCGAGAAGGTGCAGGCGGAGCTGCAGGCGCAGATCGACGCCTGGTGGGCGGATAATAAGCAGTAGAAGGAGCTGCGTTTAACATGAAACCGGGACAGTTGATCTATACATTCGTCAGCTACGCGACCCATGTCGACCAGAGCTGGGGGCATGGGATCGCGATCGAAGGGATCGATCGGACGGCGGAGCTCGCTCACAAGCACGGCATTCCGGTTACATGGATCGTCAATGCCACATCCGCTCCGGTGCTCGCCGAACGTATTCTGGGATGGCATGAGCAATACGGAGACGATGTCATTCTTCAGACGCCGTTCTACGCGGATGAATCGGAGCATTCCAGGGCAAGGCTGAAGCAGGCGCTCCAGGAAGGATGGGCCGTGCTGCAAGATACGTTCCCCTGGGTGAAGACCAAGATTGTCGCCAGAGGCAGTATCTATAAGGAGTTTGTCGAGGTGGCCGAGGAGCTTGGCTTCCATGGCATATGGGGATACTGCTGGGAACAGGTATGGTGGGATAACATTACCCACAAGGGGATTCCATGGGGCTCCTGGTATATCGACAGCGGGCGGTTCAAGGCGCCTCATCCTGGCAAGGGCAAGCTGGTCGCCAGCGAATGGACGGCACGCGATCTGCACGCGACGTATCATTCCGGGAGCCCCTGCATCTACTCGACAGATCCCAATGACGTGCTGCGGGCGGGACTTTGCTCAGGCGACAATATTGAATATTGGAAGAAGCTGTTCCATAACTATCTGGATAACACGGCGAATAACGAGCAAGTCTATTTTCTGCAGCAGCAGGAAAGCCACGAGATGGAATATACCGATCGGTTCGCTATCTATCCGGCTTCCCATGTCGAGGCATGCGCCGGCATGCTGGACTTATTTTTCGGCTATATAACACAATATCCCATTACGCTGACGACGCTGCCGCAGGCCATTAAGAACTATCATGCACGCAATGAAGCTACCGCTCCCGTATACATGCTTACCCGCGATACGCTTGTTCGTCCCGAGGTGAACGATTATACGATGACGTTGGGCGGCACGGCTGCAGGGCCATGGCCCGATACCTTCCATTACTATGATCGTCAATGCCAGATGGCGTTCGTACAAGGATCCTGTGTGCCGGAACGGCTGCGGAGCTACGTCGGCAAGGGAGACATGGGCGATGAATTCGAGGAGGCCGTTCCTCAAGTATTCGTGAGCGGCTACGAGAAGGGCGGGGACAGAATCCGCATGGCGTTCGAGATCGGCCATTGGTCTCCCATTCCGTTCGGGCTTGCCTACTGGGATGATCTAAAGGGGTACGCGGTCCGGTCGGTTACGGCAGGGGTGGAGGCGAAGCTGATTCAAGACCGGCTTGTGTTTCTGCGATTTGATCTAACGGGATCGCCGACGGTAATCGAGCTGGTGCTGGAGAGAATCCTGGAGCGCCCTGCAGGATAGGATAGTGATTGAGAGGAAATAACGAAAAGCCTGAGCTCTTGACGCGAGAATGACTCGCCAGGGCTCAGGCTTTTTGATGAAGAGACGGTATGCGTTAAACGCCAAGCACCAGCTTCATGCCTTCCACTTTCAGCTTGTTCATGCTTTCAACCCAGCTCTTGAACGAAGCAAATGATTCATCATCGCAGCTGAATAGACGCTGCATCTCGTCCGATATCGCTTTTTCCTGATCGTTGTAGTTGCCGTCGGCATAGCTGAGCAGCAGCATCTCTGCGAGAAATATCCGCTTAAGGCGCTCATCCTTAAGGCTGCCGAGCAGGTCTGCGGTCGTCGTCTCGACGTCGGCGGAAGGCCGCCAGTCCGGAAGGCCAAGCTCCACCATCCAACCCTGCAAATAAGTTAACTCGTTACGGTTTACGAAGCCGTCCGACTTCGCGATCCGGTGCGCAAGCTCCAGAAAAGCTTCTTTATGCTCGCGTTCTGTAATGAAATGCAAGAACAAGTACGCTCACCCCTCTATTAACATCCCGTACTTCCTTAAACCTCAAGGGATGATAAGTCAAGTGTAGTGGAGTCTTGTGCCAAATTCAAGTTTAGATCTCGTTCGTCGCGTTTGAATAATCGGTCGGGTCATAATAGAATGGAGGGGACAACTTTTTGGGAGGGATCATCGACAAATGTATCGTACATCGGGTGACTTTATGGAAGACTGGGCAGCTTCGGCTGCAGGAACATTGTCCGTTATGCAGGCGATTTCGGATGACAAAATGAATGCGGCGATCGTAGAAGGCCATAACTCATTGGGCTGGCTGGCTTGGCACTTGGTAAGCACTGCCGGCGCGTTCGGCCGCTTTACAGGCTTGAATATTCCATCGATCGAGCGCGGCACTCCAGTGCCGGCGACGATGGCGGAGATCGTCTCGCAATACGAAGCCGTAATCGCGGCTTATGCCAGCGAAGGCTCGAAGCTGACGGATGCGTCGATGACAGAAGAGATTGATACTTTTGTGGGCAAGACGCCCCGCGGCAAATTTCTGCGCAAACTGATCGATCACCAAACGCATCATCGCGGCCAGATGACCGTGCTGCTTCGCCAAGCAGGTCTCAAGGTACCCGGCGTGCTGGGCCCGACGAGAGAGATGCAAACGCAGAACTAAGAAGAAGCGGCGCCAACCGAAACGATGGCGTCTATAGAGAGGACGCCATCAGGCGTTACCACCCCTTGAAAGCGTCGACGGAACGTCGAAAACGCCGATGCGCTGCAAAGCGGGCAGGTGAGCCGGCGGGTAGGGGCGAAATGTTTGGCGGCCCTTAGCCGCCTTTTTTTGTTAGCCGCGATTGTAACGGACATACGCGACTCTTAGAAGCCCAAAAAGGGGAGGAACTCCTCTGGTTTGATGCTGTAAGAGTCGCTGATGTCCGTTACAATTTCGTCAGCTGGGCGTGGCCTTCGTACGGGGCAAACAAGATTACTTTCATTGTTTCTTCTTGAACTTTTCAGGATATTTGACTCTTAAAGAATTCACCAATCCACAATTCGTGCAAATATTCAATATAAGCGGGGAGCCGTTAGATAATATTTTATGTGTTGGAATAACGGCGCCATAGCCTTTTATTTCCCCAGTACCAAATGATGTTCCGCCACATTCGTTGCACGGTTTGTTTTCCGACATCAATTTGCCCCCGCCTTTCTAGTAGCTTCTAGCGTCTCCCGTTGGTTGAATCCTTCGCTCAATGTATCTAAAAAGTCAGTTACGTCGGTGTAAAACAACTTTTTCTCGGACCCTTTTAGGTCATGACCAGACTGAAAGTACTCTTTTACTGTTATATTGCTGGACATTTTCTTATATCGATCAAGATCAGTATCCGTAATTAACGATTCTTGAAGCTTGCCTCTCCCCACTAAAACAGGCATCGACAAAGACATATAATCTAAATTAATAAAAGCAGATTCTCTTTGGATACCCCATACCGCTTCAGGTCGGATATTCGCTGTTCGATTGTAAGGGATTAAATAGTTGTTTATATAATCTTCGGGCCAATCATGTGGCATTGCTCGATGCTCTGGAGGATAATCGCCAATAATTAACGATTGTATGTGTTCCTGGTGTCTTTCAATGTAGCCTAAAGCATAAGAAACACCACGTGAATAACTAAATAAATGGAACGATGAGATTCCAGTCTGCTTTACGACTGCCTCAATATCTGATACATGTTCGGTCAGGTTGTATCCTCTATCGGGGGTATCACTTTTTCCCCTGCCTCGAAAGGATAGAATTATACTTCTTCTTGGTATAACCGCCTCAAGCAAATCTAGATAATCTTCTGCTGTCTCGGACAGACCTGGACAAATAATCAACGGAACTAATTTCTTATCGGATTCTTCTAATGAATCAAAATACTCGATCATAACCTTATTGTTAGTTGCTTTTTTTGATAAATGTATTTAAACCACATCCCAAAGTTTAATTTACTTTATGCACACATCTATTTTAGCACATATTGGAAGTGCTCTCCCTGTTAACGTAATGAAGTTACTGATCGTAAGCCGGCAACTTCATCTTCAGTGATCTTATGTTTTTCTAACAGCGGCAAGGAAGAATTATTATTGTGAAAAGTCCATTTACAGCGCGTATAACACGTGTTATTCTATTGGCGAGGTGCAATCATTATGGCGAAAAGAACGACGAGCTTCGACGTCGCGAAGGCGGCCGGCGTTTCTCGCAGCGTGGTGTCGGCGGTCATCAACGGAACGGCAGGCATCGGTGTTGGGACGGAGACGCGCGAGAAGGTACTTAAGGCGATTAAGGAGCTGGACTACCACGTTGACGCTGGGGCCCGAGCGATGAAGACGGGTGTCAGCCGCTGCGTTGCGGCGTTTGGCGATATGAAAAATCCGCTGTTCCTTCAGGTGCTTGAGGGCATGCAGAGAGCTTGCGCGGAACGGGGTTATCATGTGCTGATCAGCGGTAAGGGCGGGGACGAGCGGGATCGGTTCGAGCTCCTCGACTTGTACAGGCAGCGTAGACTCGACGGTATTATCAGTCTGGATGCGATCTCGTTCGAGAGTCGAGAATGGCTGGATGCAGTGCGTAAGGCGAAGGTGCCGTACATTTCCATCGAGGGTTATGCAGGCACGGCGGAAGCTTCCTCTATCCTCGTAGATTACCGGGAGAGCATTCTCGATGTCTTGGATCATATTGGCGCCATAAGCAGCCTTGCACCCGTATATCTGGATGCCTATCTGGAGAAGCCGGGATCGAACTGGGCTGAACGGGCGAGACGTTCCGCCTATGAGCGGTGGTGCCTTGATAGAGGGCTGGCTCCGGTCGTCCACGAGTTGCAAGCCTACGACGAGGCTTGGATGCTCCGGTTTCTGGAGGAGCTTCGCGGGAGGGAGAACGGGAAGTTGCCGCCCATCCTCATCAATTGGTCGGTCAGCGCGTCGATTCTGTATCGGATGGCTTGGAAGCTCGGAATCGCAGTGGGCAAGGAGCTGTCCGTCATGGCAGGCGACAATACGAACCGAAGCAACGCGTTTATGGCTCCGCCGCTCGGCTGCGTCGAAATTCCTTATGCCGAAATGGGCGAGGAGGCGGTGCGCCGTCTGCTCTTAAGCTTGGAGGAACCTAGTCAAGCGATGAGGCCGGAGAAGTTATGGTTAAAGGCAACTGTCGTGCCGGGAGAAAGTATGGCGCGCGAGCGGTAGAACCGGCCAAACTGCAGCCGAGGTTGTCCGTTAAGTTGTTAGCCGTTAGAACGTAACGTTCACCGCCGCCGGTGCAGCGTTGATTTCCGAAATAGCGGCGGCTTTTTTTAAGCATTGATAACACGTGTTATTAAATTGAACGATTGAAGGAGGAGATTACGATGTTTTGGATTATCGACAAGCTGCAGGAAAGAATCAAGGAGCTCGGGAAGCTCCGCTATCGGCATGTCATCGAGCTGGGGGAGTGGGCGATGGAGGTCGACGAGGAGCGAGCGAACGGTGTGCGGCGCGCGCCTTCAATCTCCCGGGAGAGAACGATGCGCAAGGGGGAGCGCTGGAAGGGTCGCGATCTGTATTTCTGGCTCCAGCGCCATGTCGAAGT
>Ga0160445_100856_pt1 | contig 10997 bp, 21 predicted proteins | sample HID1972M_E1MG_FD_108215 | JGI IMG/M metagenome (GOLD analysis project Ga0160445, IMG submission 108215) | Enriched pill bug-associated microbial communities from UW Madison campus, WI, USA - HID1972M_E1 MG | ecosystem: Host-associated > Arthropoda: Insects > Digestive system > Unclassified ... | reverse complement strand
ATTAAACGTATTGCTTAATCCTCTTTTTTATCTTCAGTTGATTCTGCATCTTCTGCTTTTTCAACTTCTTCTGCTTTTTCAGTTGAAGAATCTTCTACGATTGTAGCTTCTTCAATGGCTTCTACTTTTTCAGGAGCTTCCGCTTTTTTCTTAGAAGAACCACGACGACGTGTAGTCTTCTTCTCAACTTTAGTCTCTCCGCTATTATTATAAACCTCATTGTAATCAACAAGTTCTATAATTGCCATTTCAGAGTTATCTCCTAAACGATTAGCTAACTTTATAATACGAGTATAACCTCCAGGTCTATTAGCAACCTTTGTAGATATCTCGCGGAACAAAATAGTGATAGCGTCTTTATCTTTCAAATAAGAGAATACAGTACGACGAGAATGTGTTGAGTCTGTCTTTGATTTTGTAATAAGAGGCTCAACATATTGACGCAAAGCTTTTGCTTTAGCTAAAGTTGTGGTAATACGCTTATGTTTTAAAAGCGAAGTAGCCATATTTGACAACATTGCCTGGCGGTGGCTGTTGGTGCGGCCTAAGTGATTGAATTTTTTTCCGTGTCTCATTTTTATTAAAATTTGTGCATACCGTCTCGACTAATTTTAGGAGGGAATTATGCAGCAGGTCGCTTGTTAATTTGAAGATCTAGTCTTCGTCTAATTTAAATTTATTTAGATTCATCCCGAAAGACAAACCTTTTGATTTTACTAATTCTTGAATTTCAGTTAAAGATTTTTTACCAAAGTTTCTGAATTTTAACATATCAGCAACGTCATAAGAAATCAATTCAGCTAATGTGCGTATATCAGCAGCTTTAAGACAATTCAATGCGCGAACTGAAAGATCTAAATCTACCAATTCAGTTTTTAAAACTTTACGCATGTGTAAAATCTCTTCATCAACTTCTTTCGTTTCTTCTTTAGCTTGAGATTCCAATAAGATATTCTCGTCAGAAAAAAGCATAAAGTGGTGAATCAAAATCTTAGCTGCCTCTTTCAATGCATCTTCAGGATGAATAGATCCATCTGTAGAAATATCCAAAAGTAATTTCTCGTAGTCAGTTTTTTGCTCAACACGGAAATTCTCGATTGTATATTTTACGTTAATAATAGGAGTAAAGATTGAATCAATGGCGATAACACCAAGCGCAGAATCTGCAACTTTGTTTTCTTCAGCATTCACATATCCTCTGCCTTTGCTCACTGTTATTTCAACTTCTAAAGGAATATTATTATCAAGATTACAGATTACTAGATCTGGATTCAGAACTGTAAAGTTAGATGAGAACTTAGTGATATCACCTGCTTTAAATTGTTCTTGTCCATTAATCACGATGAAAATCTTCTCTGTATCACCTAATTCACCAGTCTTTTTGAAACGTACTTGTTTCAAATTAAGAATAATTTCCGTTACATCCTCTACAACACCTTTAATGGTAGAAAACTCGTGGGAAACTCCGGAAAACCGTGTTGCAGTAATTGCATATCCTTCTAATGAAGAAAGCAATATACGACGTAAAGCATTACCTATGGTTATACCAAATCCTGGTTCTAACGGACGAAATTCAAATTGACCATCAAAATCAGTCGATTTCTGCATGATAACTTTATCCGGTTTTTGAAATGCTAAGATTGCCATTTATTTCTATTTAATGTTGTTGAAATGATTATATCAAACGAAAAAGCATGATACCAAAGTATATGCTTTTCTCGCTAAAAAGATTATTTAGAGTATAACTCGACGATTAAGTTTTCCTTGATATTCTCAGGAATCTCATCACGGCTAGGGAAATTCAAAAACTTACCAGTAAGTTCTTTTGACTCCCACTCCAACCATGAAAACTTATTGATTTGCTTACCAGCAACAGAATTCGTGATAGCTTCAAGTGATTTTGAACGTTCTCTAACAGCAACAACATCTCCAGGACGAAGGCTATATGAAGGAATATTCACCACTTCACCATTCACTGTTACGTGCTTATGACCAACTAATTGACGAGCAGCCGAGCGTGTAGGCGCAATCCCTAAACGGTATACTGTATTATCTAAACGAGCTTCCAATAATTTAAGCAACTCTTCACCTGTAATCCCTTCTTTCGAAGCAGCTTTGGTAAATAAGTTTGCAAACTGGCGCTCTAATACACCATAAGTATATTTTGCTTTTTGTTTTTCTAACAATTGAGTTGCATACTCAGATTGTTTACCGCGACGTCTGGCATTACCGTGTTGCCCTGGTGGGTAATTCTTACGATCTAAAACCTTATCAGGACCGAAAATAGGTTCTCTGAAACGACGTGCAATTTTGGACTTTGGTCCGATGTATCTAGCCATGTTGTTGTTTTTAAAGTATCTTCCCGCCTTAAGCGAGAGAATCTTAGCTTTAAAATAATTTAATTAAACTCTTCTTCTTTTAGGAGGACGACATCCGTTGTGCGGAAGTGGTGTAATATCACGAATAGACGTTACTTCAATCCCTGCTATTTGTAATGTACGGATTGCAGATTCACGACCTGAACCTGGACCTTTTACAAATACTTCAACTTTACGTAAACCTAAATCATACGCAACTTTACCACAATCTGCTGCTGCTTGTCCAGCTGCATAAGGTGTGTTCTTTTTAGAACCTCTAAAACCCATTTTTCCTGATGATGACCAGGAGATAGGTTGACCTTGATTGTTAGTTAAAGTAACAATGATATTATTAAATGTAGCGCTTATATGTGCCTGACCAACAGGCTCAATTGTTACAAGACGCTTTTTGGTTACTTTTTTACTCTTAGCCATTATATCTTGTCAATTATTATTTAGTAGCTTTTTTCTTGTTTGCAACAGTCTTACGTTTTCCTTTACGTGTACGTGAGTTATTCTTAGTACGTTGTCCACGAACCGGCAAACCTTTACGATGACGTAGGCCACGATAACAACCAATATCCATTAAGCGCTTTATGTTCAATTGAACTTCAGAACGTAGAGCTCCTTCAACTTTGATCTCATCATTAATAAGCGTACGTATAGTCGCTAACTGATCATCGGTCCATTCTTCAACTTTCACATCATAACTAATACCAGCTTCATTCAAAATACGTTGTGCTGTTGAACGACCAATACCATAAATGTAAGTTAGTCCGATTTCTCCTCTTTTGTTTTTCGGTAAATCTATACCTGCTATCCTTGCCATATATTAATTTAATATTGTTATCCCTGTCTTTGTTTAAATCTAGGGTTCTTTTTATTGATTACATACAATTTACCATTACGACGAATGATTTTGCAATCGGCGCTACGTTTTTTTATGGATGCTCTAACTTTCATCTTAAATTGATTTTTTATTTATACCTATAGGTTATCCTACCTTTTGTCAAATCATAAGGAGACATTTCCAATTTTACACGGTCGCCCGGTAAAATCTTAATATAATGCATCCGCATCTTGCCAGAAATATGAGCAACAATTTCATGTCCATTTTCTAACTCAACACGGAACATAGCATTTGATAATGCTTCTCTGATAATTCCATCTTGTTCAATCGAGGCTTGTTTAGCCATATAATACTGATTATTATCTGTTAATACGTAATACGAACAGGGTTGCAAAAATACTAATAAATAAATTTAATATCAATGCTTTTCATTTAAAATATCTTCGATATAAGAAAAACTTGTTAAAATATCAGGTTTTCCTTTTGAAATAGCCACTGTATGCTCAAAATGGGCAGAAACTTTTCCATCAATGGTACTAACCGTCCAACCATCATCCCAAAACTTTACGCCTGATTTTCCCAAGTTGATCATTGGCTCGATTGCAATTACCAGACCTTCTACTAGTTTCGGCCCCATACCACGTCGTCCATAGTTAGGAACCTCCGGCTTTTCATGCAACTCTATTCCAACTCCATGTCCTACCAATTCCTTTACAATGCCATAACCGTATTGATCAATATAATTTTGTATTGCAAAAGATATATCACCAACACGTCTTCCTGATACCGCTTGTTCTATTCCCAATTTCAAAGATTCCTTGGTTACATTCAGTAAAGCTTTAATCTCTTCACTTACTTTCCCTACTGCGAAAGTGTAGGCTGAATCGCTAATATAGCCATTCAATGTTACGCCACCATCTACCGATATAAGATCTCCATCTTTAAGAACATAATCACTTGGAAATCCATGAACAATTTGATCGTTCATAGAGATACACAATGAATAAGGAAAACCATTGTAATTTAAAAATGCTGGTGTACCACCATGATCCTGAATAAATTCACATGCTAATTTATCCAAATCAATGGTGCGTACACCTGGCTTTATTTCTTTTGCTAACTCACCCAGAGTCCTTGATAACAAATCACCACTTTGTCGAATTAGCTCAATCTGTTCTTTGGTCTTAAAGATTACCTTTGACATGTTTTATATAGGCGAACTTGCAGTACTACTACTCATCGCAGTACGCCCTTTCATACGACCAGTTTTCATCAAACCATCATAATGGCGCATCAATAAGTGACTTTCAATTTGTTGCAATGTATCCAAAACAACACCTACTAGGATAAGCAATGACGTTCCGCCATAAAAATGAGCGAACTGACTATTTACACCTAACAAAGTAGCAAGAGCAGGAAAAATAGCAATTATCGCTAAAGCTATCGATCCTGGCAGTGTAATTTTTGATAGCACTCCATCAATATATCCACTGGTAGCAATACCTGGTTTAATACCTGGTATAAAACCACCATTCTTTTTCATATCATCTGCCATTTGTTGAGGATTAACCATGATAGCTGTATAAAAGAACGTGAACCCTATAATCAGGAATGCAAACGTAACATTATAAGCAACCGAAGTGTAATCACTTAACGAAGTAATAAAACTTGATTGAAGATCCGGAAAGAATTGAGGAATTGTCATTGGAACAAACATAATTGCCTGAGCAAAAATGATAGGCATTACACCAGATGTATTCACTTTTAAAGGAATATACTGACGAACACCTCCATATTGTTTATTACCTACTATTCTCTTCGCATATTGAACAGGTATCTTACGAACACCTTGTACAATTAAGATGGTAAATACCACAACAGCAAACAAAGCAACCATTTCCAAAATAAATGGAATCGGGCCACCGTTGCCACCCATTCTGGAAGCCCATTCCTGGATCAATCCTCCTGGTAATTGAGCGATAATACCAACCATAATGATTAACGAAATACCATTACCAATACCCTTATCTGTGATTTTCTCACCTAACCACATTACGAACATAGTTCCTGAAGTAAGGATAATGGTTGAAAGAACAGTAAATAATGGTTCAGCCATCATGATAGCTTCCGGGCTAATCTGCGAGCGAATATAAGCTACTGATTGAAGTAGTGTAATAGCCAACGTTAAATACCGCGTGATCTGGGTCATCTTTTTAGTTCCACTCTCTCCTTCTTTCTGTAATTTTTGGAAATATGGAACAGCTATACCTAATAACTGAATAACAATTGAGGCCGAAATATAGGGCATAACCCCCAATGCAAAAATTGCAGAACGTGAAAAAGAACCTCCAGCAAACATGTTTAACAAACCTAGCAAACCTTCTTTTGCCTCTTGATCCAAGGCAGCAGGATTAACACCAGGCAATACAATGTGCGAACCAATACGATAAATTAAAAGAAAAAGAAGCGTATTTAAAATACGCGTCCTTAAATCTTCAATTTTCCAAATATTCGTTAATGTTGAGATCAGCTTCTTCATTTACTAAAGTTTAACGATCGATCCACCAGCGGATTCAATAGCTTTCTGAGCCGAAGCAGAAAAAGCATGAGCTTTAATTTCCAATTTTGCGGTTACTTCACCACGGCCCAATACCTTTACAAGATCATTCTTTGAAACAAGACCATGTTCTTTCAAGATATCGAAATCAATTGCAGTCAAACTAAATTTATCTGCTAAAGCTTGAATAACATCTAAGTTAACACTTGCGTATTCAACCCGATTGATGTTCTTGAAACCAAATTTAGGCACACGACGTTGTAATGGCATTTGTCCCCCTTCGAAACCAACCTTCGAACTGTGACCAGAACGAGATTGAGCTCCTTTATGACCGCGGGTAGATGTACCACCACGACCAGAACCAGTACCACGACCAATACGTTTTTTTGCTTTAATAGAACCTACTGCAGGTTTTAAGTTACTTAAATCCATTGTAATAACTTTTGTTGTTTATGCCTTCGCTTTCACTATACAGGCATAAAGATTAACGTAAAATGCAGGGTAGTCTTACTCAGACAACCCTACAATATTATAAACTCTCTAGAGCTACTAAGTGGTTTACTTTTCTAACCATCCCAATAATAGAAGGTGTAGCTTCAACTTCAACAGAATGGTTGATTCTTCTCAAACCCAATGCCTGCATTGTTCTTTTTTGACGCTCACTTCTATCAATAATGCTCTTAATCTGTGTAATTTTAATTTTTGCCATGATGATTATCCGTTAAAAACCTTACTTAATTCCACACCACGTTGTTGCGCTACTGTATAAGCATCACGCATTTTTACTAAAGCATCAATTGTTGCTTTAACCACGTTATGCGGATTAGAAGATCCTGTTGATTTTGCTAATACATCTGTAATACCAGCGCTCTCTAAAACAGCACGCATAGCACCACCAGCTAGAACACCTGTACCACTAACAGCAGGTTTAATTAAAACTCTACCACCAGAATACTTACCATTTTGGCTATGTGGAACAGTTCCTTTAATTACAGGAACCTTAATTAAATTCTTTTTAGCATCATCGATACCTTTTGCGATAGCTTCAGTAACTTCTTTAGCTTTACCTAAACCAAAACCTACAACGCCATTTTCATCACCTACAACAACAATTGCTGAAAAGCTAAATGTACGTCCACCTTTGGTTACCTTGGCAACGCGCTGGATACTTACTAAGCGATCCTTTAATTCAATATCGCTTGATTTTACTCTCTTTATACTACTTGTTGACATCTCTCTTCTTATTAAAAATTCAGACCGCCTTCACGAGCACCTTCAGCCAAAGACTTAACTCTGCCGTGGTATAAGTATCCGTTACGATCAAAAACTACATTATTAATTCCAGCGGCTATAGCCTTTTCTGCGATAGTTTTACCTACAGCTTTAGACTGCTCGATCTTATTGCCTGATCCACTGAAATCTTTAGATAAAGAGGATGCTGCAACCAGTGTTTTACCATTAATATCATCGATGACCTGTGCATAGATGCCTTTATTGCTTCTATAAACAGACAGACGAGGACGTTCAGTAGAACCTGATAGGCGTTTTCTAATCCCTCTTTTGATTCGCTCTCTGCGAGATAATTTTTTTCCTGCCATGATGATTATTTTTTAGCTGCTGATTTACCTGCTTTTCTTCTTAACTCTTCACCCACAAACTTAATACCTTTTCCTTTGTAAGGTTCCGGAGCACGTAGTTCACGAATCTTCGCTGCTACTTGTCCAATAAGTTGTTTGTCGATAGATTCTAATGTAATTGTTGGGTTTTTACCTTTTTCAGAAGCGGTAGTAACCTTAACTTCTTTTGGTAAAACAAACACAATATGATGTGAGAAACCCAATACCAGATCCAAGGTATTTCCTTGGTTCGAAGCACGGTAACCAACACCCACTAGTTCTTGTGTTGTTTTAAATCCTTCTGTAACTCCTGTTACCATATTGGCAACTAAAGAGCGGTATAGACCATGAAGAGATTTGTGTGTTTTTTGTTCAGTTGGCCGCTTAACTATTAACTCACCATTTTCTTGAGAAAAAGTTATAGCAGAATCAACTTGTTGACTTAATTCTCCCTTAGGCCCCTTAACTGTAACCAAATTCTTATCAGAAACAGTTATAGTTACTCCGGCTGGGATAGCGATTGGCGCTTTTCCAATTCTTGACATCGTGTTTTCTCCTGATTAATATACGTAACATAAAACTTCTCCACCGATATTTTGCACACGGGCTTCTTTGTCTGTCATAACTCCTTTAGAAGTTGACAAAATTGCGATGCCCAAGCCATTCAAAACACGTGGAATATTATCTACACCTGCATATTTTCTTAAACCAGGTTTACTCACACGGCTCAGCGTGCGAATAGCAGGAACTTTGGTAATTGGATGATACTTCAAGGCTATTTTAATAGTTCCTTGAGCTGTTTCGTCTTCAAACTTATAGTTCGTAATGTAACCCTTATCAAAAAGAACCTTTGTTATTTCTTTTTTAAGGTTTGATGCAGGAATTTCTACAACCCTGTGGTTGGCCTTCATGGCATTCCTTACTCGTGTAAGGTAATCTGCTATTGGATCTGTATTCATTTTATATAATTATGATAATGGTTTCTGGACCAACAGTCTCAGACCTATTATCGGTTAAAATTTATTGCTTATTGGTATTAAAATAATTACCAGCTTGCTTTTCTTATCCCTGGGATCTTACCAGCTAAGGCCATCTCACGGAAAGTAACCCGTGAAATACCAAATTGGCGCATATATCCTTTAGGACGTCCAGTTAATTTGCAACGATTATGCAAACGAACAGGCGACGCATTTCTTGGTAATTTATCTAAAGCTTCATAATCACCTGCTGCTTTTAATGCAGCACGCTTCTCAGCGAATTTGGCGACTAGTTTCTCACGTTTTACACCACGAGCTTTAATTCCTTCTTTAGCCATTAGTATTTTGATTTTGATTTTTGAAAGGTAACCCAAACTGCTTTAATAACTCCAAAGCCTCAACATCGTTTTTAGCTGTTGTTACAAAAGTAATATCCATACCCGTAATTTTATTGATTTTATCAATGTTTATTTCAGGAAAAATGATTTGCTCAGTAACACCCAAGGTATAATTACCATGACCATCAAATCCTTTATCATTAATTCCTCTAAAATCACGAATACGAGGTAATGCTACTGCAATTAAACGATCTAAAAATTCATACATCCTAGCATCACGAAGCGTAACACGAACACCTACTGGCATTCCTTTACGCAACTTAAAGTTAGAAACGTCTTTTTTAGACCTAGTTGAAACTGCTTGCTGACCTGTAATGGTAGTCATTTCATTGATCGCACTTTCAATTAATTTCTTATCAGTGGTAGCACCACCAACACCTTGATTAATTGAAATCTTTTCCAATTTAGGAACTTGCATTACACTTTTATACTGAAATTTCTCTTTCAGTGCTACACGAATCTCTTCGTTATATTTGGTTTTTAACCGAGGTACTACGTTATTCATTACTTAATTTCCTCCCCTGATTTTTTAGCAACACGAACGAGTTTATTTTCGCTATTTCTCTGACGTCCAACGCGTGTAGGTTTTCCTGATTTAGGATCTACAAACGCAACGTTAGAGATGTGTATTGGAGCTTCTTGTTTAACAATTCCACCGTTTGGGTTTGTAGCATTAGGTTTGGTATGTTTCGAAACGATGCTTGCACCTTCCACTGTTACGCGGCTGGTCTTCACATTAACATCTAAAACTTTTCCTTGTATCCCTTTTGAATTACCAGCGATAACTTGTACTAAATCACCTTTGCGGATTTTCAATTTTGGCTGTGTTGTTTGTATCTTTCCCATTTTATAAAACCTCCGGTGCTAATGAAATAATTTTCATGAACTGTTTTTCACGTAATTCTCTGGCAACAGGGCCAAAAATACGTGTTCCACGTGGTTCATTTTGATTGTTTAACAATACTGCAGCATTATCATCAAAACGAATATAAGAACCGTCCTTACGACGAATCTCTTTTTTCGTTCTAACTACGACAGCTTTAGAAACTGTACCTTTCTTTATATTACCAGAAGGGATTGCACTCTTAACGCTTACAACAATTTTATCGCCAATAGACGCATAACGCTTACCGGTACCTCCTAATACACGGATCACTAAAACTTCTTTAGCTCCGCTATTGTCGGCAACATTTAATCTTGATTCCTGTTGTACCATTACTTAGCCTTTTCTAAAATTTCTACCAATCTCCAGTTCTTTGTTTTACTCAAAGGACGTGTTTCCATAATTAATACCTTGTCGCCGATACCGCAGGTATTAGACTCATCATGAGCTTTGAATTTCGTAGTAGTTTTAACGAACTTACCATACATTGGGTGCTTCACTTTACGTTCAACAGCCACAACGATAGATTTGTCCATCTTGTCACTTACTACCAAACCAATTCTTGTTTTTCTTAACTTTCTTTCCATTTGGATTTAAATTATTGAGCTTCAGCGGCTGTTTCACTTACTGTAGAAGCATCTGCCAATTTACGATTTGTTAATTCTGTTTGTAAACGTGCAATTGCTTTACGTGCATATTTAATCCGGTTAGGATTTTCAATAGCCGAAACAGCATGAGCAAATTTTAATTTGCTGAGTGTAGTTCTCTCTTCTGTGATCTGATCTACAATCTCTTCAGTTGTCAGATTTAAAATTTCTGAATTTTTCATTTTATATTTCAGTTAATCTCAGCTCAATCTCTTGTTTAGATACAAATCGCCCGGTAACGGCTAGGCAATTTAAACAAAAAAATCTTTGCCAATGTTTATGCTTCTACGTAATCTCTACGTATAACAAACTTAGTTTGAACCGGTAATTTTTGAGCAGCCAGGCGTAAAGCTTCTTTAGCAACTTCTAAAGAAACACCCTCAGCTTCAAATATCATACGGCCTGGTCGCACAACGGCTACCCAGTATTCTGGTGCACCCTTACCTTTACCCATACGAACCTCTGCAGGCTTCTTTGTAACGGGTTTATCAGGAAATACACGAATCCATACTTGTCCTTCACGTTTCATAAAACGTGTAACGGCAATACGCGCAGCCTCTATCTGACGGCTGGTAATCCAAGCAGGTTCTAAAGACTTAATACCGAATGAACCAAAAGCTAACTCAGCCCCACGGCCTGCATTACCTTTCATACGTCCCTTCTGCATTTTTCTGAACTTTGTTCTTTTTGGCTGTAACATGTTCGTATTATT
>Ga0160445_100854_pt1 | contig 11028 bp, 10 predicted proteins | sample HID1972M_E1MG_FD_108215 | JGI IMG/M metagenome (GOLD analysis project Ga0160445, IMG submission 108215) | Enriched pill bug-associated microbial communities from UW Madison campus, WI, USA - HID1972M_E1 MG | ecosystem: Host-associated > Arthropoda: Insects > Digestive system > Unclassified ... | reverse complement strand
CCGGGAAGTTACTCGCTCATTATTGAAGGCAGTGATATGCAAGGAAATATGGGGAGTAAAAGAACAAGCATTAGGGTTGAAAAATGATTGTTCTGTTCAAAAATTTTTAATCGGTTCTTAGTGCTAAATCAAATTAGTAAATAATTTATGGAATGAAAATTATATTATTAATAATTACCTTATTTCTATTGAGTAGTTTTATCGTTTTTGCCCAGTCAAACTATCAGATCAAAAGAACTGTGATCGATACCTTGGAATAAATACTTCATAAAAAAGCCAATTCTACCGGGTGACTTTTTGTATTGTAAGAATACGCATTTGATTGTTAAGAAAAGACTTTAATTATTGAAAATGCGAATCCATTTTTGTTTGCCACGTGCCTAAAATAAGATATTGAACCATCTGAAGTAGCGAAGAGGGAAGATCCAATATGTCATCAAAAGATCTGGAAGAGTTACATGAACATACAGAAGAGATACAGGATATCATTACTGCTCCTCCCGCTTGGTTGGTTCGTTGGGGGATTGTATTGTTTTTTGCGATTATGGTCTTGATCATTTCATTATCGGCATTTATACGTTATTCGGAGATCGTAAAGGCCTCACTTAAGATAAACTCACCAAATTCACCTAAACCTGTGGTTTCAAAGGTGTCGGGTAAACTTGTCAAATTATTGGTTAATGAAAATGATGAGGTAGTAGTGGATCAATCTTTAGCTTACATTGAAAGCACTGCTAATCATGATAAAGTATTGCATCTATTAGCAAATCTGAAAGAAATGCAGTTTCGGTTATTAAGAAGCAATACTATAAACAACATCGTTTTTGATCAAGCAGCTAATATTGAATTTGGCGAATTACAATCAGCCTACCAGACATTTTTTCAAGAATATTTGTCTTATAAATCAGCTATAGATGATGGCTTTTATTTACAGAAAAAAACCTATTTGCAGAAAGACCTGATTTACCTTGCTCAACAGCAAGAGCAATTGAATGCCACGAAACTTCTTCAACAAAGGGATTTTGAACTTGCAGAAGCGGAGTACGGGATGCATAAAAGACTGGTTGAGGCAAAAGTAGAGACGCAAGCTGAATTCAGACAGGCGGAGAGTACTTATTTATCCAAGAAATATCCACTAGTACAAACGGAAACTTCATTAATTGCAGCTAGTACCAATTATTCTGCAAAACAGAAAGAAATACTTGAATTGGATAATCAGATTGTTGAATCAAAGTCTAAATTTATTCAGGTATATATTAAGTGCTTCTCAGGCTGGTAAGTTTACTTATGTAAGTATTGTACAAGAAAATCAGGTCTTTACTGCCGGGCAGGAAGTATTCTATGTCAATCCGGGCAGTGAAGAGTTTTTTGATGAAATGGCTATCCCACAAAATAATATGGGGAAAGTAAATGAAGGTCAAAAGGTATTGGTGAAATTAAAGAGCTACCCTTATGAAGAGTATGGGATGCTTACAGGAACGATTAGTTATATTAATGAAGTGCCATATTGAGATAGTATTTATATATCCCGAGTTCATTTTAATAGTATACAGTCTTCAGGATTCAATAAAGAAATAAGATTAAAGAACGGTATGACTGCTGATGCAGAGATTATAACTGAAGATGCCAGCTTGTTTTCTAGAGTGGCAATGAATGTTATTAAAATGATTAAATAAACATTCACCACATATACATTAACCCTCACCACATTAATTATTAAACGTCATTTCTGTTTAGTTCCTTTGATTAATCAATAAAATTAAATATGAAAAGTCGATTGAAACAATTGCTCATCAGCTGGGCGATTCATGCCTTCACCATATGTGCAGCTATCCTTTTATATACTTCAGTAATGTATCTCTATAGGATAAATTCAGGAGTTCATTATTACGATATCAAAGGCTCTCCTGTAACATTATGGCAGTACTTATCTAATCATATCGCAGATCTGGCGCTTGTTATATGGTTTACTTTTTTAGTTGAGATTAATTATCAATATGTATTCAGGAAGTTTCGCTGGCTATTATTTATAATAAGCAGCTTAATGACAGGCATTATATCATTTATACCATTGACTCTCCTTAACCAAGAACAAATTTCGTTACAAGGGATCGTGTCGGTAATAGAACCTGTTTTATTTATAGCAATGTATGCTTTTATCTATTCTCTGATAAGAGATTATCACTATCAATCCCAACATAAGAAAGACATTCTGCTTCAAAATTTCGAAAATGAGTTATATACTTTAAAGGCTCAACTTACTCCTCATTTTCTATTTAACAGTTTAAACTATCTATATGGTACTGCTTTAAAGGAAGAAGCACATATTACTGCGGATGGTGTCGACAGATTATCTGAAATGCTGCGTTATACTATAACAGGTATGAATGAAGACTATGTGCTTATTACAAAAGAGTTAGACTTTATTGAGCAATATATTTCCCTGCAAAAAGTCCGGGTTTCGAATATTGATATTCAGACTGATATTTGCATGCAGCCCGACCTTCAAAACCTGCTTATTCCTCCACTGTTGCTTTTACCATTTATTGAAAATGCTTTTAAATATGGTATTAGCATTGATAACCCTAATCCGATAAAGATTAAAATCAGAGTAGAAAAGCAAGCTTTAGATATGGAGATTTATAACAGCATCGTACAGCAGCATGCTGAAATGAAAGGCAATAATACAGGAATCAAAAATACTCTCAAACGCTTAGATCTTCTGTATCCCGATAACTATAGATTAGAATGTAAAAATACCGGAACCAATTATAAAGTTTCCTTCCATTTACCTCTTAAATAATTCAATATGAAAACTTTTATATTTCTCCTGTTCTCTATTTTAATGCCTTTAGTTTCTATTTCTCAAACTTTATCAGAAGAAACTTTTACAATAAAGGTTGATTCAAAGAATTTAGATAAAACGGCGCGGATTTATCTCCTATATAAAAATGATGGTAGAAATATAATTGATTCTGCCGATCAGAAAGATGGACTTTATACCTTCAATGGTAAAATAGATCAACCCAGATTTGCTTCTATGGTAACTTTACCTGCGAATATTAATATATTCTATCTTCTTGAGAACGAGAAGGAATTTCCAGATGTGGATGTAATACAGTTCTACATTCATCCCGGTGTAATTGAGTTAAGAACGGATAGCTTGATTACTGATGCCAGATTTATTGGCTCCCCTATAAATGATGATTACTTTAGATTGCAGGAACTACTAAAGCCTATTGATGATGGTCTTCAAGTGATTAGTCTGGAATTGGTTATTACAAAAGATAGTCAAAGAGTTGCAGATTTAAGAAAGCAATATGATAGCTTAAAAGTGGCAAAAAGACCTTTGTTAAAGGCTTTTGTCCAAGGGAATCCCGAGAGCTTTATTGCATTGACCTCCTTAAAGGAGTATGCTGGCAGCTTCCCCGATGTTTCTGAAATTGAACCTATGTTTTTGCAATTATCTGCTTCTGTCCGGAATACAGTCACTGCCAAAGAATTTCATAAGTTTTTAATGGATAGGCAGAATCTTACTACTGGCGCGCTGGCGCCTGATTTTATCCAAAATGATACATCGGGTAGGCCTGTTAGCCTCTCATCATTTAGAGGTAAGTATGTATTATTGGACTTCTGGGCCTCTTGGTGCGGTCCTTGTAGGGACGCAAATCCTACCCTCCGAAAAATTTATCAGCAATTTCACGACAAGAATTTTACTATATTAGGAGTATCTCTTGATGACATTGAACGTAAGAATTCATGGCTGAAAGCAATTAAACAGGATAGCTTATTATGGACGCAAGTGTCTGATTTAAAGCATTGGGAGAATCAGGTTGTAAAACTATATGGTGTCAAAGCGATTCCTCAAAACTTCCTGATTGATCCCAAAGGTGTTATTGTAGCAAGAGGATTGAGTACGGAGGAGCTGGAAGAAAAGTTGAATCAGTTACTGTTAGAATAATGATGAAGGTAATTGCGGTTGACGATGAACCTGTTGCGCTTGATATAATAAGTGCTCACGCTAAAAAGGTGCCTTTTATTGAATTAGTGGCCGTGTTTTTAAGTGCCACCGAGGCATTTGCTTACATTCAGAAAGAGGCTATTGACGTAATATTTTTAGATATATCAATGCCTGATCTTTCAGGCATTGAATTCGCTACAATGCTTAAACATCCTATTCAAATTATTTTCACAACTGCTTACCCGGAACATGCGCTAAAAGGTTTTGAATTGGCTGCTACAGATTATCTTCTTAAACCAATTAACTTCAATCGATTTTTTCAAGCCTGCGAGCTTGCACAAAGTAGAATGCAAATACCAAATGATCAAAAGGTAGATAAGCAAGGAGAAAGTTTATTTGTCAAAGATGGCTATAACTGGGTATCGGTTAAATTAAGTGATCTGCTGTATATAAAAGGTGAAGATAACTATGTGAATTTGTTTGAAAGTACCAAACGTACATTAACACGCATGACCTTAACTGAACTATACAATAAACTTCCAAAAGATAAATTTTTAAGAGTGCACAAGTCGTACATTATTTCAATATCTAAAATTGAACGAATAGAAAAACATCAGATTATAATCGGAGATGTTAAAATTCCACTCTCTAGACAATATAGAGATTCAGTATTGAAGGTCGTTAATAAGAGTGCAGAATAGCTGAAATATTAAGACTCCTAGACAACATTATTCCATTTTTCCTCAATATATTCTATATAAGAACTAATATATATTTTACTTTTATAAGTAGAAGCCTAATTCTTCATCTTAATTTTACACGACTACCAATAATTGTTTAAACGAGTGCCAATAAATATTAACCTAACCAGAAATGATGCATACAATTAAATTCTTATTTGTCTTAGTTACTGTATTTCCTTTAATTCTTCAGGCGCAGGATCAGCATACTTTATCTACACCAAAACCCTCTAATGAGGCAGTTGCATTATATGCATATATCAATGATATGTTTGGGAAAAGAATACTTTCCGGACAGATGGAATCAAGTTGGGGAATAGAAGAAATAAAATACATTAATGAAGTGACCGGAAAGTCACCTGCTATCAGAGGAATGGATTTCATTAATAATAAAGATAATGATAATGAAGTTCAGGATGCAATTGATTGGTGGAAAGGAGGAGGTATCCCTACTATTATGTGGCATATGGGAGCACCTGGCATTGGCCAGGGTTATGAGAATAGTAAAAAAGAAATTGATATAGATAAGTGTTTTGAAGAGGGAACGACTGAATATAATGTTTTTTGGAGTGAACTTAAAGAAAAAGGAGATTTGCTGGAAAGACTAAAAGATGCGAATGTGCCTGTATTATGGAGACCCTTTCATGAATTAAATGGCGACTGGTTTTGGTGGGGCAAACAAGGGCCGGAGAAATTTAAACGCTTGTGGATAACCATGTATAATTATTATGTGCATGAAAGAAAATTGAATAATCTGATCTGGGTTTTATGTTATACCGGAAATCCTGACGAAGCATGGTATCCTGGAGATGAGTATGTTGATATTGCCGGAGCCGATACTTACGATAAAGGCGATAGTCCAGAGGTAGAGATGTATAAAGGGGTAAAGAATATTGTAGGCGATAGAGTTCCGATAGCATACCATGAATGTGGTGTTCCTCCGGATCCTGATAAATGTTTTAATGAAGGTGCAATGTGGTCATGGTGGATGGAATGGCACACAAGTCATTTAACAGGAGTAGATAAGAATTACCTAAAAAAAGTTTATAACCACGATCTCGTAATCACTCTCGATGAAGTGCCTGATATTATGAAAGTGTACGGGAAGAGGAATTAAATTTTTATAGATAATTACTCTTTAAGTAAAAAGCCAATCCTATTCGGATTGGCTTTTTACTTAAAGAGTAACATACTTAATTGTCATATAGAAGCTGCCGGCGAGTGACTATTCAACGCTTATAAATTCGCGAATCATACCGTCACCTTTGGTTAACACGTACAGTTCTCCATCATTATCTTCAGCTAATCTTATGTCCAGACGACCTGCACCTGCGACTGCTCCTCGACCTGGAAGACCCTCAGCTCGGCCGCCGCGCCTCTTGTAGGTCTCTTCTACCAGTGTTCTAAGCTGAGTTTTAAGTTCATGTATAGGTGCCATGGTGAGTGGATCATCGTCATCAGCTGCTAATACCTCACTCATTTGAGCATACCAGATTCGGCCGGTTGTGATGTCACCGAATACCAGAGCTCCTTGTAAGGCTGGAATTCGGCTCCCGCGATAGACGAAACCGTTAGCAATCGCATCGCCACCATCAGGACCATGAGAGTATACAAGGACAGGATAGGTAGGCTTCACAGTACCAATCGTCACTGTGTCTGAAAGTTGAATAGGTATTATGTCCTCTGCCGGTATTGGCCCCATTCTGTTTTCTGTTGACATACTTTGCATGCCTTCGCGCAATGGATAGCCGTAATTCGCTCCCTTTTTTATGATAGCTACAGCCTCCCAGCTAACCAAACCAATATCAAAGGCGAGCAATACTGCCTCATGGGGACGCGCAGGGTTAATATACCAAGTCAGGCGATGCGGATTGCGCAGACCCAAGGCCCAGGTTTCCTTTCTTGCGCCTTCGATTGAGACGAACGGATTGTCATTTGGAATACGGTATTGCCCATTCTCGCTGATCGTGCTTGTCGAGGTGTGTTCACTTAGCGTCGGGATGATGCGAAGAATCTTACCTTGGTATGTATCAAGTCGCTGTGCATGCATTCGCATAGGTCCTGGCCGCTCCCCCGTCCCAGAATCTCCAATGCCGAGATACATTACTCGCCATTCTGGGTCGCCCGGCCGAGCAGCTGGATTGAACGTGATTTCATTGAGAGGATGAAAGATTCCCGGAATTCTTATTCGCATGACTTCTCGTGCTGTTCCTTCAAAGGTCGTGTTCCCAATCTGTCGGTCTGTCCATTCCACAATAACCATATCGCGTGTACCAGTGCTATTAGCTGGTAGGGCAGAAGTGGTTGTATAGCCCGTCAGGTCCAGCCCAGGTATCACACCAGACTTTGGTATGATACTCTCTCCCTGCTCGCCCAGATTCTCCATGTGAAGGGTATAGAAGATACCGTTCTGCGCGTAGTCCGGGTCGAACACAAAGTTCATTAGGCCAGCTGCATAGCCTTGTGCGGCTGTGAACTTAGGAAATAATCCCTCGAAGTTTAGATAAGTCGTGAGTTGTTTCGTCTGCTTGTTGAGAATGTAAAGTGGACCAGTTAAATCGTTAACGAAAAAGCGCTGGTCGCCTCCAGGTTCGTCACGTAGGATACTACCACGTGCTAGTACGCCAGAAACACGATCAGCGGACATGTCACCAGTGATCGGCAATTCGATATAATCGGCAAATTCGAGCGTACGTTGTGTACTCTGTGAAGACGATGACGTTGTTTGACCGGCAGCCGTGGTCGCTGTTTGGGGCGATGCGGAAGAACGGATATACGCGACCACATTTTGGATTTCAGTGTCTGATAGGCGTCCCTCCATAGGAGGCATCATTCCTGCGGGAATACCTTTCTTAATCACGGCGAAAATCTCGGCATCGGTCGAACCGTGATCCCAGACCGCATCGGTCAGGTCGGGTGGTTGTTTTCCGCCTCGCTCCGTGATGATGGAAATCTCGAAGTCTGCATTAACAGCTCCTTGAGCTGCATCTCCATGACAATTCGCACAATTGACGGCATACAGTTGCTTTCCATCAGCCAGTGATTGTGACAATGTCTGCGATTGGACTGATGTTGTAACTGTGGTGACAAGTATTATAGACGTCAATAATATGTTGGCGACTTTCATAACTATTTGTTTCATAGATAGAATATGTTAGTTTGATTAATTACTTAAGTGGTGTTATGTACTCGAAATTTCAAGTCTTCTGTCAAGCTTCTAATTTCTATATGCAATTTAAGTATATAGATTTGAACCAAAAGCGAGGGGTGAATTAAAGCGAAAAACTATACACTAAAAGCGAATTTGAATTGCCCAAACAGTTTATCCGTTAACAATCCAGGTTTTAAAATCAGCAGTTTTATTTTTACTAATGTATATCGGTTCAGGAACCTCTGTGTTTAATGTAAGGAGCAGTCGGCTATCAAACCATATTGTTATATTTTTAACACTACTCCGAGATACAATAAACTGTTTGTTGGCACGGTAAAAGCTGGTAGGATCTAAAGAGGAAAAAATCTGATCCAGTGTGCCCGAGTAAGCGAGATGAGCTCCATCTCCCAAACAAATAAAGGTTGTTTTATCTGATGTGTAGAAATACGAAATATGTTTGACTTCAATTGGCAGCAGTTTGTCTTTAATTGGGATCAGGATTCTGTCTTTATAGCGCTTAGGTCCTATCAATTTAGATATCTTAGACAAATAGGTTACAATATCTGTGGGCGACCATTTACTGAATTTAGTTAAAGCACGTTGAAGTTCGATGGTTTTTATAGGCTTTAGTAAATAGTCGATGCTGTTTACTTTAAAGGCTTCAATCGCATATTCATCATAAGCCGTGGTGAAAATTATTGGGACTTCTACCTCAATGTATTCAAATATCAAGAACGCAGAACCGTCAGATAGATGTATATCCATTAAGATCAGATCAGGCGCAGGATTGTTTTTTAGCCAATTAACTGTCTGGCTTATGCTTTCTGTATTTCCGACTATCTGTATATTAGGATCAAGTTCTTCCAGAATATTCACTATGCTTTCAAAAGCAGCGGTTTCATCTTCTACAATTAGCACCTTCATAAAAACTAAGTTAGGGGTAAATAAACTGTAAAAAACTTTCCATCATTTTCAACTTTAATAGGTTTCCCCATTAACAACATAAATCGACCTTCTAAATTTTTAAGCCCTGTGCCGTTAGTTACCGGTACAGATAATTTCGGATAGATCGGGTTGGAGACAACTAATTCTGCGTTGGCATTGATATATAACCGGATATTCATTTTATGATCGCTATCAATCCTGTTATGCACAACAATATTATCGAGAAGTGGAAGTATAGATAGTGCCGGTAATGTGTAGTCCAAAACATTTTCCTTTACGTCAATTGTATATTTTAATTTCTTAGCAAAACGAACTTCCATCATATATCTAAACGAGTCTACAAAAACCAACTCTTCAGCTAAGGTGATCAATCCCTTCTTGTCGCTCTGAAGAATATACCTGAAAACATCAGAGAGTTTGTCAACATAGGTCAGGGTTATTGCATCATCTTTTTTCCGGATCAGGGATGTCAAACCATTAAGTGAATTAAAAAAGAAATGGGGATTGATCTGATTGGTTAAGGCATCATAGCGGCTTTGCAGATTTTTAATTGTCAATTCTTCAATCTGCTGTTCCTTAATTCGTTTCTCATTATAAAGATTGTTAATATATCCAAAAAGGGAACTTAAAAGGGCAATCATGAAAAACTGAAAAAGGACAAGGCTGCCGAAATGCGCGACCCAAGTAAATATTGTAAATGAAACAGCTCCATAAACGGCATAAAATCCCAAAGCAATGATGGAGCTGTAACTTAACCGTTTTTTTAAGGAACTATCCTTTAATCTTTTCGAATTTATATTTAGAAGAATAGCAACCAGGCCCAAGAAGAATACATAGCGCAGCATAAAGAAAGTTATAGGTCTGATCCATTCAGACCTCGCTTTACCTTCTAATTGCGAGGGTAGCCAGCTTACATCCGGATACATAATGATAAAGGCACCCACCAGGCTTATCATTAGCAATTGGTATGGAGTTAATCTTTTTAGCAATTTATTACTTCTTTTTTAGCGCAATTAATATGAATAAGGGTAAAATTAAGATCTTTCTAACTTAAACATTTAGGAGACTTGTTCAAAGCGAAAAATTGACGATAAAAACGAAATGCTTTAAGCAATATACTTAGCAAGTCAGAAAGCCATATTATGGCTTGTAATAGGGCGGCTCTAGATTTCGATGTGCTTGCTTATACCTGGAAAAGAAAGAGAAGAGAAAGAACAGTGGTTAAACAGTCCTTAAGCAGTCATTGTACCACTGCTTGAGGACTGTTTAACCACTGTTTAACCACTGTTTAACCACTGTTTGGTCAAAACTAGCTCTTACCCAGTATTAGCTATAATAATTACTGATTTGGTTATACACGTTATTCCTGATTCTATAGGAGCGGTACAAGCAGTTTTTCATTTAAATGACAGCCTTTTGTCTTGCACTAATAAATACAAAATGGAATAGAAAGAAGGTGTAAAGAAACAAAGTCCCTGGTTCGGTGTTGTAGATGAAAGATTAAATTTTACTTTAAGAAGACATTGTATGCAAAATTGGCTAAAAACATTAATTGCCGGAGCAGCCGCTTGGAAATGGGGCGGTGGTTGTATTGGAACAATCCTGGTATTTGTAATTATCTATTGGTTGTTAGGTCAAAGCGGCTGTTAAGTTTTATCATCGCCCCATTCGCTGGTGTTTTTGATTCCTAGCTTTTTAGCATTAAAGACTGGTCTGATTCCCTGTTTACGTTGAGCTACATAGTCATTAAATGCTATGAATGCAGGTTTCCTTAATAGGATAATGGCTATAAAGTTTAACCATGCCATTAATCCAACGCCGATATCGCCAAAGGTCCAGGCTAATTCTGCTGATTTTATAGTTCCATAGAAAGTTGCTGCCATAATTAACCCTCTAAGTGACCAAAGCATCCATTTTTTTGTGCCTTTGCTATATAGGTAGCTAAGGTTGGTTTCTGCAATGTAATAGTAGGCCATTAAGGTAGTGAAAGCGAAAAACAGAAGAGCTATGGCAACAAATCCACTTCCAATAGCTGGAAAATGGGTATTAACAGCAAATTGTGTAAATGAACTTGGGCCTTCACCTGGGATGTTTTCCAAAATAAATCCACCAGCTGGGTTTTCAACGTTATATTGTCCGGTAAAGATGATCATCAATGCGGTTGTTGTACAAACAAATATGGTGTCTACGTATACAGAAAAGGCTTGCACCAAGCCTTGTTTTACCGGATG
>Ga0160445_100852_pt1 | contig 11030 bp, 8 predicted proteins | sample HID1972M_E1MG_FD_108215 | JGI IMG/M metagenome (GOLD analysis project Ga0160445, IMG submission 108215) | Enriched pill bug-associated microbial communities from UW Madison campus, WI, USA - HID1972M_E1 MG | ecosystem: Host-associated > Arthropoda: Insects > Digestive system > Unclassified ... | reverse complement strand
TATATGCTGGTAAACCCCAGCAGGGTCGCTGGCCTGGGAGCCTAGGGGCTGTTACGGTTTCTGTAACATATTTACGGGTGCCAGATCTGTTAGGAAGTATTTTACCGAACGATTCTGGGATAAAGAACTAGCCTGTTTTGTATTAGCTATTGATGGAAACAAAAAACCATGTAGAGTAAAATCGTCTAATGCTGGTCATTGTTTATTTACAAAAATTGCTGATGAAGATAAGGCTGCTTTACTTGCCGATACGCTTCTTAATTCAGATATGTTCAGTGGATATGGAATCAGAACCTTATCGTCATCATCGGGAAGGTACAATCCAATGTCTTATCATAACGGATCCATCTGGCCTCATGACAATGCATTGATAGCATTTGGCTTGGCACAATATGGTTTGCAGAATCACGTTTTGAAAATTATGGAATCTATATTTAACGCCTCTTTATTTATAGACTTACAACGAGTGCCTGAGTTATATTGTGGTTTCGATAGACGGGAAGGTATGGGACCAACCGCATATCCTGTTGCTTGCTCACCACAGGCCTGGGCAGTAGGGTCGGTATTTATGCTGCTCCAATCTTGTTTACGAATTGATATTAATGCCTTAACTAAAACCATTACCTTCGACCCGATAGTGTTACCGGTTTACCTTGACGAAATTTATATTACAAATTTAAAATTGGGAGATAAAACCTGTAGTTTAATCATCAATCGTTCTCAATATGATGTAGATTTTAAGATCATCCATAAACCCGATGATTGGAAAATCATTATAAAATAATAATTTTGCAGGCAGATATCATTCTATTGTTCCCACTAAAATCTTTTTTTAATTGAATTTGCTGAAACCCTTTTCCACGCAGCAAATCCACAATTTCATTTCCGTAATTTTGATTGATTTCAAAATAGAGCTTTCCATTTTCTTTTAGATTTTTTATTGCAAAATCGGCAATTGCGTTGTAAAAAATAAGAGGATTTTCTGTTTCAACAAATAAGGCCAGATGCGGCTCAAATTCCAAAACATTTTTATGCATGGATAACTTTTCATCAGGTGTAATATAAGGCGGATTGCTAACTAGTATATCAAACTTTTGGCTTTCCGGCAAAATCATTGGCTCCTCTTTCAGAATATCTGCTTTTAAGAAAGTTACCTCACATAGCAAATTCTTTGCATTTAGGTTAGCAATTTCTAAAGCAGCTTCTGAGATATCAATTCCAAATACCTGAGGGTTTCCTTTTAAGTGTTGTTTTAAAGAAATGGGAATACATCCGCTTCCTGTACCAATATCCAATACGTTTAAATCATCTTGAGTATTTTCTTTCAATATCACAGAAACTAATTCCTCGGTTTCAGGTCTGGGAATTAACACCGCTTCATTCACTAAAAACTTTTGATTATAGAACCATGCATATTTCAAAATATATTGAATTGGTTTACCTGTTTCTAATTCAAAGAGTATATTGTATAATTCTAACTCTTGCTTTTCTGATAAGTTTAATTTTTCTTTTAGCTTTATCTGAAGCCGGCTAAAATGTAAAACATGCTCTAAGCTCAACCAGAATAATTCTTCAACTTCATCAATTCCATAGTATGAACTTAAACAATCAATAAACTTTAATTTAATTTGTTTTACTATGGCCATTTGCTTCTAAACAGTGTAGATTTGTTCTATTAATATTTATCAGATCAAATCTACGTAAAATTACTAAACGACTATATTTTACTATATGCAAGAGCATGAATTATATATGAAACGTTGTTTGGACTTAGCTGCTTTAGGAGCTGGTAAGGTAAGTCCGAATCCTATGGTTGGTTCCGTAATTGTACATGATAACGAAATTATTGGAGAAGGTTGGCATCAGCAATATGGGAAAGCTCATGCTGAGGTAAATGCTATTAATCAAGTCTTAAAAAACTATCCGGATCAAGCTGCCAGCTTACTAAAGAGCAGCACAATATATGTCAGTTTAGAACCTTGTGCACATCAAGGAAAAACTCCTCCTTGTGCAGACCTAATTATCGAGCATCAAATTCCCAGAGCTGTAATTGCTTGTCGCGACCCTTTTGATGCTGTAAACGGAAGGGGAATTGAACGCTTACAGGATGCAGACGTTGAACTCATGGAAGGTGTGTTGAAAAAAGAGGCTTTGCATTTAAACCGACGTTTTTTTACACGGATTAAAAAACAAAGGCCTTATATAATTTTAAAATGGGCGGAAACTTCTGATGGTTTCTTTGCTCCCGATAAACCGGGCCAGCAATGGATTAGCGGCAAACAAGCACAGCAGCTTGTTCACCGATGGAGAAGTGAGGAAGACTCCATTTTAATTGGAAAAAACACGGCCTTAATTGATAATCCCCGATTAAATACAAGATTGTGGACCGGAAAAAGCCCTAAACGTGTCGTATTGGACAGAAATTTAGAGTTACCTAAAACCTTAAATGCGTTTGATCAAAGTATTGACACCATTATACTTAATGAAAAGGAAACAGCTATACAAGGAAATATAAAATACATCGCTTTAGAAAACTTCGACTTTTATTTGGCAGAAAGTATTGCCTATCAACTTTACCTATTTGATATTCAATCGGTTATTATTGAGGGAGGAGCTAAAACGCTTGATTTATTTATCAAAGCTGGGTTATGGGACGAAGCTCGTGTGTTTGTTTCTGATATAAAATGGAAAAGTGGTTGTCCGGCACCTGCATTCCGAGCTGCTGTAGCAGAAAAAATCATTATAGGGCACGATGCCCTTTCTATTTATTATAATTCATGATTTTTGTTTTTTTTAGTATTCTTTGTAGTGTTTTAGTTTCTGTTATACTAAAACTATCGCGTCGTTATCAGATTAGCACCGACCAGCTAATTGCTTGGAATTACCCAACTGCCCTATTGTTGAATATAGTATTTTATAACCCTGATATTCAATCAATTTCCTTTAATTTTGAAAATACCAGTTTATATATTGCATTAGGATTTTTACTTCCTGCTTTGTTTTTAGCGATAGCCGCTTCCATCCGTTATACGGGTATTGTTAGAACGGATATTGCTCAACGGGTCTCAATCTTTATTCCTTTAATTGCAGCATTCGTTTTGTTTAATGAAACAGCCACAGCTCGATCCGTAATTGGTATTACTATAGGCTTATTAGCCATCTTTTTTTCTATTCACTGGACTGGTAATAGTGATAAAAAAATAAAAAAGCGAACATGGATTTATCCTCTTATCATCTTTTTAGGAATGGGGCTTATTGATATCTTGTTTAAGCAGGTTGCTCAACATACAGAAGTACCCTATACTGCATCTGTTTTCTTTGTTTTCTTAATAGCTCTTATTATTTCATTTTGCTATATCGGCACTATGATTTATAAAGGAAAAGAGAGGTTTAATTTGGTCTCAATTTTCTGGGGAATTGGGCTTGGAGCATTCAATTTTGGAAATATTTTGTTCTACATGAAAGCGCACCGTGCAATGCCAGAAAACCCATCTATTGTTTTTTCTGCAATGAATATCGGAGTGATTGCCTTAGGAGCAATAGTGGGATTGTTCGCTTTCAAAGAAAAGCTGAGCCTTTTAAATAAAATAGGTATTTTGCTTGCTATTGTTTCTATTCTTATCATTGCAGGAAATGAGTCTATTTGAGGATACTTATAAAACAATTAATACGCCTGCACAAGGCTCCTTTCGGGATAAGGGAAGTAAATTCATTGCCTTCTCCTATCCTTTCTCGGAAGAAAATAAGTTAAAGGATATCATAAACGAAATAAAAAGTGAACATCCTAAAGCTCGCCATTATTGCTATGCCTATCGTTTAGGTATGGATCGATCGGTTTTCAGGATCAATGATGATGGAGAACCTGCTGGATCAGCAGGACGGCCTATCTTAAATACCCTATTATCAAATGACCTGACAAACATTCTTGTTGTTGTAGTTCGTTATTTTGGAGGAACGCTATTAGGTATTCCCGGACTAATCAACGCTTATAAATCAGCAACTCAAGAGGCAATTGCCAATGTCTTAATTGTTGAGAAACATCAAAAGGATATTTACGAAATCAACTTCGATTATTTACAAATGAACGATGTGATGCGAATTATAAAAGATGAAAATTTAGATATCAGAAATCAGACCTTCGATAATGATTGTACATTAGAAATTGCTATACGAACATCCTTAATCAATAGAGTAATCAATAATTTATCTGCCATACCAAATACTAAAACGAAGTATATGAAGACCATTTAATTATTATTTAGGCTGCAGACTTATCGTAAATAAAACACATACATTACACAATTTGAATACAAGTTATATATTTATCCAGGTGTTTGAAATAAGTATTTTGTGTATTTACGTTATGAGCTTTTTTTTGATTAAACATTTACGATATTTACGACTATGTTTAGAAGAATCAAGAATAAGCCCCTTCGTTATATCGTTATATTTGCCTATTTAATTATTATTTTAATTTGTGCAATAGAAATTAACTTTCTTGGTCTTTTCGGTTATACACCTAATAAGAAAGATATCCAAATGCCTGAATTAAATATAGCTTCAGAACTGTATACGGCAGATGGAAAATTAATGGGAAAGTATTTTAAGGAAAACCGTAATCCTGTTCAATATAAAGAAATTCCAAATTCTCTTAAAAATGCTTTAATCGCAACAGAAGACATACGTTTCTTTAAACACAATGGCGTAGACTTTATTGCAGTTTTTTCAAGTTTATTTTCAACATTTCAGGGAGATAAAAGGGGTGCAAGTACGATAACTCAACAATTAGCTAAAAACCTTTATCAAACACGATACAATAAATCTGCTGGATTATTAGGAAAAATCCCTGGGGTAAGAATGATAGTCATAAAAATTAAAGAATGGATGACTGCCTATAAATTGGAAACAAAATATAGCAAGGAAGAAATTTTAACCATGTATTTGAACACAGTTTCATTTGGAAATAATACCTATGGAATAAAAACAGCTGCCAAACATTATTTTAACCTGCCTCCTGATTCTTTAAATATACCACAATCTGCACTTTTAGTTGGTATGCTGAAAGGGACAACACTTTACAATCCAATACGAAATCCTGAAAATTCTAAAAACCGTAGAAATGTGGTTCTTTCTCAAATGGAGAAGGCAGATTTTATAAGTAAGTCAGAATTAATTAATTTTCAAAATTCGGAAATTAATTTATCTGTCTCTGAAATCAGAGAAGAGTCTAGCGAAGATTCTTATATACGGGCCGCGGTTTTGCGGTTTTTAGATGACTGGAGTAAGGAAAGTGGCTATAATATTTATGAGGACGGTTTGAAGATCTATACAACAATCGACTCCAGAATGCAATCTTATGCAGAAGAAGCTGTGGCCAAGCAAATGAAAATACTACAAAACAGATTTAAAAATGTCTGGGGCAATGATTTGCCATGGCGTGATTCAGAAGGGAACGTGTTAGAAAATTTCCTGGAAAACCTAGCTTTAAAAACCCCTTTCTATAAATTCTTAAAAAAGAAATATAAAAATGATTCTGATAGTATTGAATTTTATTTGAATCAGAAAAAAGAAATTGAGATTTTCACTTGGAATGGAATGGAAAAGGTAAACTATTCCACTCTTGATTCCCTTGCACATTATGCAAAGATGTTAAATACAGGTATGATGTCTATGGATCCTTTTTCTGGAGAAATAAAAGTGTGGGTTGGAGGCATCAATCATCGCTATTATAAATTCGATCATGTTGATCAAGCAAGAAGACAAGCGGGTTCAACGTTCAAACCTTTCGCTTACTTAACAGCAATTGAACAAGGTATGTCTCCCTGCGATAAATTTACTGATAAACCTGTACTCATTAACTATGTTGAGGATGGCAAAGAAATGATATGGGAGCCTAAAAATGCAGATTGGAATTTTACTTATCAAAACATGTCGCTAAGATGGGCAATGGGACGTTCTGTTAATTCTATAACTGCACAAATTACTGAAAAGGTGGGTTGGGACAAAGTGGTGGAAACTGCTCATCGCTGTGGAATTGAAAGTCCGCTAAAAGCAGTTCCCTCAGTAAGTTTGGGGCCTAATGATGTAAGCGTTTTCGAAATGGTAAAAGCATATTCAACATTTTTAAATAAAGGGAAACTTATTGATCCAATCTTAGTAACAACAATTAAAGATCGTTATGGAAATATAATTGCTGAATTTAAACCTAAAATGAAAACTGCTCTGAGTGAAGAAAATGCATGGTTGATGGTTTATATGCTCCGTGGAACAATGGAAGAACCAGGTGGAACATCGCAATCTCTTTGGGAATGGGATTTATGGAAAAAAGGGAATCAAATAGCAGGTAAAACCGGAACTTCTTCCGATTATGTAGACGGCTGGTATATGGGCTTAACCAAAGATCTCGTAACAGGGGTTTGGGTTGGAAATGATGAACGGAGTATTCATTTTAAAAGTTCATCAACCGGAGAAGGATCTCACACGGCTTTACCAATTTTTGGAATGTTTATGGAAAAACTATATCAGGATGAAGAAAGCGGATATACCTATGGATCCTTTCCAGAGCCAACTGTTAAAATTTCCAAAACTTATAATTGCCCTAGTCCGCGACCCGCACGAACGAGTTCACCTGATTCAACTAGTATTACTATTGATTCCATGCCATCCATCAACTCTTTAGAAAGGGATAGAATATTGGAAGATTTTAAAAGGACTCTACCAGATAGCGGTATAAATAGAAATTAAGGCTTGCTGAACATTCAGCCGCAGAATGAGAAAAATAATTATATTTAACCTAATTTAACTATAGACTAAATTCCAAGAATTATGAAATACATGGGTATAAGAAAATGCATAGATACAAGAAAATTCAACCTTAAAATATTTACGCATCTATGCTTAGGATTTTTCTTTTTTATCCTTTCATTCAGTGCACATGCACAATATTTTGGCCAAAATAAAATGCGGTATAAAAAATTAGATTTCAAAGTTTATGAAACTCCGCATTTTGACCTTTATTATTATTTAAAGAATGACAGTTTGGTTAAAAACATTGCTAAGGAAAGTGAAGTCTGGTACGAACTCCATCAGCAAGTGTTCCGGGACACGTTTGAAAACAAAAACCCTTTAATTATTTACAACAACCATCCTGACTTTCAACAAACGACTGCAATTCAAGGTACTATAGGTGTCGGAACTGGTGGTGTAACTGAAGGGTTTAAGAACCGGGTAGTTATGCCCATTATGCAAATCAATAGTCAAACCCGACACGTCCTGGGACATGAAATGGTGCATGCTTTTCAATATCATTCACTTATTGAAGGAGACTCTACCCAATTAGAAAATATTGGTAACCTTCCTTTATGGATGGTTGAAGGTATGGCAGAGTATCTTTCTATTGGTAAAAAGGATGCTTTTACCGCTATGTGGATGCGCGATGCCTATTTGAATAAAAACATTCCGTCCCTAAGGGATTTAACGGAAAGCAACAAATACTTCCCGTACCGTTACGGACAAGCATTTTGGTCTTATATAGGGTCCACTTACGGTGACACGGTAATTGTTCCGCTATTCAAAGCCACTGCAAAATATGGATATCAAATGGCTATTCAACAAGTTTTCGGATACAATGAAGCTACACTTTCCAATCTTTGGAAAACTGCGATTGAAAATACCTATAAGCCTCTGCTAAAAGATACTTCCCAAGTTCCTATTGGTAAAATAATTATTGATAAACACAATGCAGGGAATACCAATGTTTCCCCAGCGGTTTCTCCAGATGGAAAATATGTTGCCTTTTTATCTGAAAAAGATCTTTTTAGTATCGACTTATTTTTAGCAGAAGCACAAACAGGCAAGATTATCAGAAAGTTAACGAGCCGCCTATCAAATAGCCATATTGATGAATTTAGTTATATTGAATCGGCAGGTACTTTTTCACCAGATAGCCGGAAATTTGCCTATAGTGTTTTCTCAGGTGGAAAAAATAAATTGTTAATTACAGATGTTTCAAACGGGAAAACATTGTTTATAGCGGCCATGGGAGATATTGGTGAGTTTAGTAATATCACTTGGGCTCCCGATGGAAATTCAGTTGTGTTTTCAGGATTGAAAGAAGGACAAAGCGATTTATACCAATACACTTTTAACAATAAAGAGTTAAAGCAACTCACAAATGATTCGTATTCCGAATATCATCCTTCTTTTTCACACAATGGAAAATCATTAGTTTATAGTACTGACCGTGGCAGCTTTTCTCGTGACGATAGATCAGCAACTATCAGTTTCAACCTCGCTGTATTAGATTTGGATACGAAGACCATTAAAGACTTACCCGTATTTCCTCAAGCTAACAATCTGAATCCACAATTCTCAGGAGATGATAGTCAAATTTATTTTTTATCAAATCGTGATGGTTTCAGAAATCTATATCGGTATACAATTGCTAGTAATTCAACAGAACAGTTAACCGATTATTTTACTGGAATAAGTGGTATTACGGAATACTCCCCTGCTTTAAGCGTTTCTGCAAACGATGATATAATCTATTCTTATTATCGATCTCAAACCTATACAATTTACAATGCAAAAGCCGATGAATTTAAATCGGTACCGGTTGGTAATGAAGAAATTAATTTTGCAGCAGCAATGCTCCCCCCCTTTCAAACATATGGAGTAGACGTTATTAATACCAATCTAATGAATTTTAATAATTTTTCCAGGATTGACACTTCCGCTATAAACCGAATTCCATATACCCCGAAATTTAAGTTAGATTATTTGGCCAGTAGCGGAATGGGTGTTTCAGTAGGAAGTCGCTATGGTGCCGGATTAGCAAGTGGTATACAAGGAATATTTTCTGATATATTAGGTAGAAATCAGATTTTTGCGGGGCTGGCAATAAACGGTGAAGTCTATGACTTTGGCGGACAGGTAGCCTACATCAATCAAAGTAGCCGATTAAACTGGGGAGGGGCGGTTTCTCATATACCCTTTATCTCTGGTCTCGTTTCAGCCGAAATTGATCCAAACTCAACTATTTCACCTACAGGAGTAGCCTATTTAGATAATTACGATATTATTCGAACTTTTCAGGAACAAATTGAAGGCTTTGCTGCCTATCCTTTTTCACGTACCACTCGTGTCGAAATGGGAGGAGCATTTGCACATTATAGTTATCGGATAGATCGCTATACGAACTACTATGCTGCAGATCCATCAACAGGATACCCAATGTACTTTTTAGGAGGTGACCGTAAAAAAATATCTCTTGATGATGCCGCTTCAACTTATGGCAGCGACTTTAAATCCTTTACAATACAACAGGTAAATGCAGCCTTTGTAGGTGATAATTCCGTGTTTGGAGTTGCGGCGCCACTGGACGGATATCGTTATAGATTGGGTGTTGAGCAATATTTTGGAGATTATAGTTTTAGATCTTATACAATTGATTTAAGAAAATATCACCGAATGAAACCTGTAACATTGGCTATAAGAGGCTACACTTATATGCGTATTGGAAAGGATGATGACAAATTATATCCTCTGTTCCTGGGATACCCCTATCTTATCCGGGGATATGAATCTTCTAGTTTTTATAATAATCAAACAGGTGCCGCTTCAAACTTTAATATCAATCAATTAATGGGTAGCCGAATTGCTGTTGCTAATATTGAAGCAAGAATCCCATTTACCGGCCCTGAACGATTAGCATTAGTAAAGTCAGGTATGCTTTTCTCTGATCTTAACTTTTTCTTTGATGCTGGTCTGGCATGGAATGAAGGGGATGAAATCGCATTCAAAAGCAAGCCAGACTTAGTGAGACAGGAAGCTGATCCGAATTTTCCAAATCAAGTTTTAAATGTATATCAACGCGTACCGGCGATGAGTGCAGGTGTATCCCTTAGGATAAATATGTTTGGGTATTTTGTTATTGAACCTTATTACGCTTTTCCCTTTCAGCGTGAAGACGTAAAATTTGGAACCTTCGGTATTAATTTTGCACCGGGTTGGTAATTAACCGAACTGCTTTTGTCTCCTAAATTTAATATTGAATTTAAGAGGCAAAAACTAGTTCCTGATAGCTAACATATCCATCTTTTAACCCATATCTAATAGTAGACTGAAGGCTTAAATCATTCCAGTTGGTATTGTTTAACCGTATCAACTTTTCCTTTTGAATCCTTGTAAATTCACTCAGTACTTTAAATCTTTCCGATGCCAGTTCTAAAGACTGGATCTCTTCAAAATAAACTAGCCGGGATGTCTTTTTTTTGCTATCAAAAAAAAGAGAATGCATTTCTTTATAATAACTCATTGTCCGGTTTAAATCATGGGTTAACCCAACATGAAGATTTGTACGGTTATTGTCAGTTAAAATGTAAATAAAGTGTTTCATAGCCTTCTTAATTTAAACTAATAATTTTGGAGATATAAATATTAATTGCTAACTTTAATGGCACAATAATACTAATTATTTTAGTAAAAACAAAATTATTTTAAAATGTCTAATATTGCACCAAACTTAAGGTACCTACGCAGAAAAAAGGGTTTAACGCAGCAACAATTCGCTGATTTAATGGAAATAAAGCGCTCTCTAGTGGGTGCTTATGAAGAATATCGAGCTGAGCCGAAATATGATCTATTAAAGAAAATGGCTATTTTTTTCAATCTAAGTATGGATGAGCTTTCTCAGGAAAAAATAAATGATAAGTGGAAGCCAAAGACAATTGGCGATAGTTCTTCCGTAAGGATTTTAAGTATTACTGTAGATAAAGAAAATAAGGAAAATATAGAACTTGTTCCCGTTAAAGCAAGTGCTGGTTATTTAAACGGCTATGCCGATCCTGAGTATATCAGCGAACTACCCAGATTTAATTTACCTTTATTCAATGAAGGGACATACCGTGCCTTCGAGCTCAAAGGAGATTCTATGCTACCGTTAGATACAGGCACAATCGTTATTGGTGAATATTTGGAAGATTGGAATAATATCAAAGTCGGACACACCTATATTGTTGTATCAAAATCAG
>Ga0160445_100851_pt1 | contig 11047 bp, 5 predicted proteins | sample HID1972M_E1MG_FD_108215 | JGI IMG/M metagenome (GOLD analysis project Ga0160445, IMG submission 108215) | Enriched pill bug-associated microbial communities from UW Madison campus, WI, USA - HID1972M_E1 MG | ecosystem: Host-associated > Arthropoda: Insects > Digestive system > Unclassified ... | reverse complement strand
GACTACTTCATCCGCAACTTGCCGTCTGATCAGGTGCCGCTATGGGACTTCCGGCTGCCTGAGGACGCGATCGAGCTAAAGGATACTTCGGCAGCCGCCATTGCGATATCCGGATTGTTCGATCTGGCCGATGCGCTTGCGGCGGATAAGCCCGAGCGGGCTGCGGAGCTTCGGAGACAGGCGCTGGACATGTTAAGCGCCCTCGTCGGCTATTCCTCGGCCTTCGATCCCGCCGTCAGCGGTATTCTCTCATGTTGTTATGGAAGGACTGAGGGAAGGCGATCGCATATGTATACGATTTGGGGCGACTACTATTATTTGGAGGCGCTTCTTAAGGCAACGGGCCGCAACTGGCATATGTGGTCGAGAGAAAGATAGAGACAGAGGGGGGCGGCGGAATGATTAACGGGTGGATGCAAGGATGGCGAAAGCGAAAGGGCAGCGCGATGGTGCCGTTATTCGCTTCTTATATCGTCATCTTGCTGCTGGCCATTGTGATCGGCAGTATGCTGTATTGGAAAGCAACGACGATCGTACAGCATACCGTGGAAAACTCGAACGCCGCGATGCTGCAGCAGTTGCGTGAGGTGGTGGACGGACGACTGCGGGAGATCGAGCAATTGGAGCAGCAGATCGCGTTTCATCCCAAACTTGGGAAGCTGCTGAACAGCGATAGGGTCCTTGCCGAGCAGGAGGCGTACGCGGTCGTTGAATTTGCCAGCGAGTTGAGGCGGTTCAAGACACTAGCCAATCTGCTCATCTATGACTTTTATATTTATGCGGACGCTTCGCAGACACTGGTCGGCCCCGGCGTTAAATCGACGCCGCAAGTCTTGTTCGACGGGGTATATAGATTTCCGGGCAAATCAAGCAAGGATTGGACAGAAGAATTTCAGCGGCTGGCCATGCGGAAGTACGATCCGTCTGTCTCCGTGCAGTCGAGCGATGGCGCTCCGCTGAGTCTGATTACTTATCGGCAGTCGCTGCCATACGGCAACCCCGGCGATGTGCGAGGATCGCTTATTGTATTGATCGACGAGTCGCAGCTCCGCGCGTTATTCGACAAATTGGCCGCCGTCAACCAAGGCGAAATTTATATTGTCGACAGCGAGAATCGGATCGTCAGTTCTACTGCGACGAACGGCAGCGCTTCAAGCGCCGGCTTGTTCAGCTACGGCGGGCTGTACGGAGAAACGGGCAAGCAGGAGCTGGTTTCGGGAGGAGAGGCGATGATAGCTTCCTATACGACCTCCGGAGTCAACGGCTGGAAGTATGTATATGTTGTTCCGAGCGACGTTTTTCTCGATCAGGTTTACGCCGTCAAGAAGTGGGCGCTGATTTTGCTGACTCTATGCGTCGTAGGGGGCGTTGCAGCCTCCTTATATTTGGCTTACCGCAATTATAGGCCGGTGCGCGACGTTGTAAGGGCTATCCGGACATGGAGAGCTTCGGATACGGTGCAGGAGCAGGCCGGGGGTGAATACGATCTTATTCGAAGCACGATCGAATCCGCCCGCCTGACCGAGTCGCGGCTGCGGGAGCGACTGGAGCAGCAGTCGCCGATTATCCGCGTCAATTTTCTGCGTCGCCTCATTAGAGGTTACGCCGATCCGGCAGAATTAAAGCCGGAGGCGCTGGTCTTTGCCGGGTTCTCTTTTCAGTGGCAGTCGTTCGCGGTGCTGCTGATCGAGGTTGACGATATAAGCGGTTTCGCCCAGGCCGGAGAACGGGAATGGCCGTTTGTCAGCTTCATTATCGCCAATATCGCCGGAGAGCTGGCGAACGAGCGGCATCAGGGCTATCCGGTAGAGCTTGATCGCGGTCGCGTAGCGATGCTGGTTAATGTCCGCCAGGAGAGGGAGGCAGAGGCCGCAGCCGATCTCAAAGCGGTCGCGGGAGGTTTGTCGACCCTGCTTGCCGACCGCTTTCGCTTGCAGGCGACGGTGGCGGTCGGAGGTCCGGTCTCCGGCGCCTCGCGGATTGGCGAAGCTTTCCTTGCCGCGCTTGCCGCGCTGGAGGAAGAGCTTTCCCTCGGCAGAGAACATCCTGCCGCCGGTCCGATCGGAGGCGCAGGCGACCTCGTGTCTATGTCGGCGGAGCCGGATGAGACAGGCTACTACTACCCGTTGGAGGCCGAGCAGCAGCTCCTTAATGTCGTTAAGAGCGGCGATTCGGAGCGGGCCATCAAGCTGCTGGACGCCATCTGCGCGGATAACTTCGACAAGCGGGGCATTTCAGCCGTATCGGGACGTTATTTGCTCGTACACCTGACTGGCACGTTGTATCGTCTTTTGCAGAGCCATCCCGGCTTGAAGCAGCTCGTAACCGAACAACTGGTTTCCCTGGATAATAAGGGAGGAGACCTTGACGAAGCATTTGGCGAACTTAAGCGAGTGTATGTCGCATTATGCGGGCTATTGCGGGAGCGGCGGGGCGACGCGGGGGAACGTCTGCTCTCTGGCGTACGGGAACATATCGAGCGGCATTACGGCGACAATATGCTTAGCGTCAACTCTATCGCCGATGCGTTCGAGCTGACGCCTCAATATTTGTCGACCGTGTTCAAGAAGGCAGGCGGTCAAAATTTGGCGGATTATATCGCGGAGGTTCGGCTTCGCGAAGCCAAGCGGCTTCTGGCCGATACATCGGAGACATTGGCGGCGATTGCCCTTCGAGTCGGATACGCCAACGATATCGGATTTATCCGCTTTTTCAAAAAATACGAGGGCGTGACGCCAGGTGCCTATCGCACCAGCTTGGATACGGATAGGTAATAAGAGTGATAGATAACCCGGTTCTTACAAGCAGTTAGCCGATCTTAGCATGAGGCAATACCGCTCGAGGCTAGCCGGGGCTACAATCGAATCCAGGACCACGCCGAGGGGCCGGGGTCAAATCTATCGCAAAAGGGGTAACAGACAATGGCATACCAAATGGACAATCGGGAATCGCTCAACAAGCCGTATAGAAGGGCTGGGCGACGCGGCTCCAAGACGGCTATCGCGGCGCTGGTCGCGTTGGCGGTCGTCGCGACAGGCTGCAGCGGCAACGGGGGAGGGACGGACGGCACGGCTCCGTCTACCGCGCCGTCAGGCAAGCCCGCCGACTCTGCGGCGGCGCCTGAGGACGGCAGAATCGTATCATCTCCGCTGACGTTGTCCTACTTCGTCAAGCTGGCAGCGAATCGGCCGAGCGGGATGAACAGCCTGAACGACATGGAAGCTTACAAGGAGTTGGAGGAAAAGACAGGCATCCATATCGAATTCGAGCACCCGGCCGCCGGCCAGGAAGCGGATCAATTTAATCTGATGCTCAGCTCTGGCGATTACCCGGACGTGATCGAGTGGGGCTGGAACAGCTATCCGGGCGGCGGGCAGAACGCGCTTAACAGCGGCGCGATCATCCGGCTTAACGAGTTGATCGATGAACACGCGCCGAATCTCAAAAAGCTGTTAGACGAAAATCCGGAAATCCGCAAGCAGATTTCGACGGACAACGGCGACATCTATGCGTTCCCTTTCATTAGAAACGATCCATATTTGCAAACTTATTATGGTCTCGCACTGCGCAAGGACTGGCTCGACAAGCTGAATTTGCAGGTGCCGACGACGATCGACGAATGGCATACAGTGCTGAAGGCGTTTAAGGAGCAGGACCCGAACGGCAACAACAAGGCCGACGAGCTGCCGCTGCTATTCGATAAAGGTACCATGAATTGGGGCAACGAAATTCTTAACGCTTATGGACTTCGCAACGACTTCTACCTCGATACGACAACAGGCAAGGTACAATACGGCGCCGTTCAGCCTCAATTCAAGGATTTCCTGGCAACGTTGCAGTCGTGGTACAAGGAAGGGCTTATCGATCCCGATTACGCCGCGACGGACGCCAAGCAAAAAAATGCAAAGGTGACAGGCGATCTCGTAGGCGCAATGCAGGTGACGATCGGCGGCGGCATCGGCACGTATCTGAACGCGATGAAAGACAATCACGCAACCTTCGACCTTGTGGCGGCTCCGTATCCGACGCTGAACAAAGGCGACAAGCCGGCGCTCGGGCAGCAGGAACCGATATTTAACGGACTCGGCGCGGCTATCTCCAAGTCGAACGAGCATCCGGTCGAAACAGTCAAGTGGCTGGATTACAAATACGGCGATGCAGGTTCGATGCTGTTCAACTTCGGAATCGAGGGCGTCAGCTACACGATGGAGAACGGTTATCCGACTTATACGGACGAAGTGATGAAAAATAAAGAAGGGCTTGCCTTCGGCGTCGCTTTGACGAAATACGCCATTCCGTTCGGCGCGCCGATTGTGCAGGATAAGCGTTATATGGAGCAAAATGCCGCTCTTCCGCAACAGAAACACGCGCTGGAGGTGTGGACGCAGGCCGACAATAGCGGCTGGCTCCCGACCTTGTCGTTGACGACCGAGGAGGCCGCAAAGCTCGCTTCCATTATGGCCGACGTTAGAACGTTCAATGACGAGATGTTCGACAAATTTGTTATGGGAGCGGAGCCGATCGAGAACTTTGACGCCTTCGTTGACAAGCTGAACGGGATGGGCGTGCAGGAAGCGATTCAAATTCAGCAGGCTGCTTACGATCGTTACCTGAAACGATAAAGACAAGCGGCAAAGCGGTTGGAGAAGGAGATCTCCTTCTCCGACCAAAGCCGTATGAACGCTTAGACCAAGTTTTCACATGGGAGAATATTAATATGAAAACAAAAATGCCTGTCATGCGCAAATTATCCAAGGATCTTGTCCGCAACAAGTACGTGTACATGATGCTGTTGCCCGTCGTTGCCTATTACTTTATTTTTTCTTATTTGCCCATGTACGGCTTGCAGATCGCCTTCAAGGACTTCGTGCCGACGAAGGGCATCTGGCACAGCGATTGGGCGGGCTTTAAACATTTTGTTGCGTTTTACGACAGCTATTATTTCTGGCGCATTCTGCGCAATACGCTTCTGCTCAGCTTCTACGAGCTGGTCTTTGGTTTTCCGGCGCCGATCGTGCTGGCGCTTCTCCTGAACGAGCTGAGGCGCAAGATGTTCAAGAACGTCGTGCAATCCATTACTTATTTGCCTCATTTTATCTCGGTCGTCGTCGTTGCCGGCATGATGGTCGATTTTCTTGCGAGCGACGGCATTATTAACCAGATTGTTGCCTGGTTCGGCGGAACTCCCCTCTCGTATCTGCTTCAGCCCGAGTGGTTCCGAACCATCTATGTCTCCTCCGGCATTTGGCAAGGCGTCGGCTGGGGCTCGATCATCTATCTGGCCGCTATCGCCGGTATTGACCCGTCCCTGTATGAAGCGGCGCGAGTCGACGGCGCCGGCCGTTTCCGCCAACTGTTGAATATTACGCTTCCGGGCATCATGCCGACGATTATGATCCTGCTGCTGCTGCGGTTCGGGCATCTCATGTCGGGCGGAAGCTTCGAAAAAATATTGCTGCTCTACAAGCCGACGACCTACGAAACGGCCGATGTCATCTCGACCTTCGTATACCGGCGCGGGCTGCTGCAATTCGACTACGGCTTCTCGGCGGCGATCGGTTTGATGAACAATATCGTCAACTTTGCGCTCCTGCTGACGGCCAATGCTCTTAGCCGCCGGTTTAGCGAACATAAATTATGGTAAGGAGGGCCAATATGCTCAATTCCCGATCGTTTGGCGAGCGGCTGTTTGACAGTCTGAACGCGCTTTTGATGATTGCGCTTATGGCCGTAACGTTGTACCCGTTTTTGTACGTATTGTTTGCTTCGTTCAGCTCGCCGGCGGAGCTGATGCAGCATCGCGGTCTGTTGCTTGCACCCGAGGGTTTCAGCTTGCAAGCTTATAAGCTTGTACTGGCCGACCCGATGATTGCGTCGGGTTACTTTAACACTTTGTTTTATGTCATTATCGGCACGGCGCTTAATATTTTATTGACCTCCTTCGCAGCGTACGGCCTATCGCGTCGGGGGACGCTGCTGGGCAATAAAGTGATGTTCGCCATCGTATTTACGATGTTTTTTTCCGGAGGACTGATCCCTCATTACCTCATTATTAAAAATTTGCATTTGTTCGACACGCGGTGGGTAATGATTCTTCCCACCGCGATCAGTACGTGGAATTTGCTTGTCATGCGGACCTCGTTCCAGCAGGTGCCAGTGGCGCTCGAGGAATCGGCCCGCATCGACGGAGCCAACGACTTTACCATCCTGTTCCGCATTTTTCTTCCGGTATCGTTGCCGATTTTGGCGGTCATGACGTTGTTCTACGGCGTGCAGCACTGGAACTCCTACCTGGATGCGATGATCTATTTGCGCGACCGCGAGCTGTATCCGCTGCAGCTGATTTTGCAGGAGATTCTGATCGCCAACAGCACCGACCAGATGATGACGACAGTCAGCGACTTTGACAAGGGACTTGTGCAGGAGACGATCAAATACGCGACGATTATCGTCGCTACGGTGCCGATTTTGCTGTTGTACCCGTTTCTGCAACGTTATTTTGTGAAGGGAGTGATGCTGGGCGCGATCAAGGAGTAACGGCATAAGGCCACGGAGGGAAGACCGCCGGAGCAGGGCATGTTTTTATATTTCTTTCATAATTCTTTCATAGAGGTTTGGTATACTGCGGAATGGATCTTGCGATCTAGAATTACCCAACTGGAGGGAAAAGAATGTTGAAAAGAGCGGCGCTTCGCACGATGGCATTGTTGGTTTTTCTAACCGCCGTCTGGATGCCAGTCCCTGGACAGCAAGCCGAAGCGGCATTGTCAGGCGACTTCAGTTACATGGATAACGGGGACGGAACAGCGGCTATTACGTCATACATGGGAACGAATACGGACGTGATCATTCCGAGTGCATTGGATGGGCTAACGGTTACAGGAATCGGGCAAGCTGCCTTTTTTAGCGACAATCTAACCAGTGTCGTCATTCCGAACACCGTAACCAGTATCGGTAAGAGTGCTTTCACAAACAATCGTCTGACAAGTCTCATCATACCGGATAGCGTGACGACGATTGGAGATCAAGCATTCATGTACAACCAACTGACAAGTCTCGCGATTCCGGATAGCGTGACGACGATTGGAGATTATGCATTTCGGATCAATAATTTGACCAGTCTGACGCTCTCGAATGGCTTGAAGAGTATCGGACGCGCGGGATTCGAATTAAATAATCTTACGAGCGTCATTCTTCCGGAAGGCCTGGAGCACCTGGGGGATTTTGTTTTCTATCGGAACCATTTGACGCACGTCACGTTCCCGGACAGCTTGACGGGGATCGGGACAGCAGCCTTCCGAAGCAACCAAATAACCAGCCTCGAGCTTTCCGATCGTTTGTCAAGCATCGGTAGATATGCATTCGCTAATAATGAACTGACAACGATTGAAATTCCGGAAAGCGTGACGAGCATCGAGCAATATGCATTTGTTGGCAATGCATTGATTCAAGTTACCATTCCCGGAGATGCGACAAGTATCGGGACAGATGCTTTCGAAAACAATCAAGCGTCCCCGGATGATCTGGCCTTTATCAGTTATGACCCCTCGCCGGCCAAAGATTATGCGGTTGCGAAGGGTCACACCTTTCATAAGCTGATGCCGGAACTGAGCGGGTTGACGTTGAGCGAGGGCAGCTTAAGTCCGGCGTTTGCTCCGGACTCGCTCGCATACATTGCTTCAGTGACGAACAGCGTGTATGCGATCACGGTGACGCCGACCGCGAGTTACAGCAACTTTGCCGTCAAAGTAAACGACGATGCCGTGACGAGCGGCCATGCATCGGCGCCAATTGCGCTTCATGTCGGCGATAATACGATCGAAATCGAAGTCGTCACGATCGACGGCACAACCGGAAGCTATACGATCGACGTGACCCGTGCGCCGTCAAGCGATGCTTCCGAAGATGACGACAGCGAAGCCCCGCCTCCGGTTCCTGTCATTCCGAGATATGTGATGACGTTAACGACAGGGGATAACGAATCCCAAATCCTCTATTATGAACAAGAAGATTTGCTTTCGGATACTGTTGAGGCAGATACCGGCGAATGGCAGCCGGCGAAGCGCTCGAAAGCCTGGACGCTTACGATCCCGTTACAAACGATGCGGGTACTGGAGGAGTATAACCCCGAGGGCGTGGTGCGGTTAAGGACCCCTGTGGTGGCTTACGACTTGCCGGTGGCGGTGTTGTCCGAGATCGACACAGCAGAGGTATCTGGAACGAAACTAACAATCCGTCTCGCCGATTCCAGCCTTCTGCGAGATATGAAGCAAGCGGCTGCGGCGATCGGCGCCCGATTGGAAGGGGTCCCTGTTGAGACGGAATTGAGGGTGGTGACGGATTACGAGGAACGGATCATAGATCGATACGCGGATTATGCTGCTTATACTTTGGCTTTGGATGACGCAGGAGATCCCTCTGTACGAATCGGGGCACGATACGATCGATCGAATCAAACCTACCATTACGCGCCGTCCCGAATGGAGGGAGCTAAAGCGGCGTTTCAGAGCCGTTCAGGCGGCATCGCTGCCGTGCTTGTTCACGAGAAGGCATTCGCGGATGTGAAGGGCCTATGGTCGGAAGAGGTCGTCAATCGGCTCGGCTCGAAACTGATTGTTAACGGCATGGATGACACAAGGTTCGCTCCGGATGCTTCGGTGACCCGCGCGGAAATGACGGCGATGTTGGTGCGATCCCTGAGTTTGCAGATAGTGGCGGCGGGAGTGACCGGATTCAAGGATGTGGACCCGGCAAGCTGGTATGCCGATGCGGTGGTAACGGCTTTCCGTGAAGGATTGGTGCATGGGGACGAGACGGACAATTTCCGTCCTGGAGATCCAATCAGTCGGGAAGAAGCCGCGGTCATGATCGTTTCGGGGATGCGCTACGCGGTTGATCGACCGGATCGGGCCGACGGTGGGATCCTGAATCGTTTTCGAGACGCAGGCGAAATATCGCCTTGGGCAAAGGACGAGATGTCCACGGCCTTGCGAGCCGGTCTGATCGTAGGCAACGGGAATAACCAACTGCTCCCCAAGGAGACGGCGACAAGGGCGGAGGCGGCAGCGATGATCGACCGCATGCTGCGGAAGATTGGGTTTATCGATTGAAGGTGGTTTATATTGGAATACGACAGAAGAAATCCTGTTAATTCAGGATGAAGGCCATTTTGATTCTGAACTGAAGAAGATCGCTCCTTATCTCGCCTTCTTGGCCAGGATATTGGCGATCTTCTTTAAGTTCTGGCAGGTTGCGTCATCAAAGCTTGTGGCTGCACCTTTTTGCGTCCGTGATAACGACAATAACGAAGCCCGTGAAGCTCCCTGGCGTCCGCAAAGCATCGCTCTATGGTTTGGTAGCACGTTCGGAGCTGGCGGCGGTAACTCTCGGGAGGCGTAATAGTTATTTTCATTCCATTTTGATGTAATTAGCTCCTTTTATGCCTATACGATGATTGATAGAATGGGTACCAAACGGTTTTGAATATATGGAGGTGTGAATGAATGGAGAGTAAAAGAGCCGAGTGGATTTTTTACCCAGGCGACTTCGAAATATGGCTTCGTCGAGAAGTGGAATTCAGACGTGATGAACGAAGAATAACGATTCCGCCAATCTGGCGTGTCGATAGTCCGTATACGGCAGTTAGATTTCGGAGGACCGTACATTTAGAGGCAGCAGAATCTGTTGTTTTTAGGGCAGATGGAGAGTTTATGCTGCAGATCGACGGTGTAACGATGAATTCCCCAGGGCAAGGAGTTGTCATTCAAGCCGGGGAGCATTCGATCTTCGTTCAAGTCCATCATTTCACAAGAGTCCCTTCTTTATTTGTGGAGGGTCCAACTGTTAAGTCGGATCATACTTGGGAAGTCAGTCATTTGTGGCAATCCGGCTATGTGAAGGCTGGGCGTGCAGGCTTTCATCAGCAGGAGATTCCGCCATCAAACTTCAGATTGGATACGATAGAGATCGAACCGGTAAACACTGTTTCTAATGAAGGAGCATTGCTCATAGATTTTGGCAAGGAAACCTTCGGCTATGTACAGCTTCATGATATACGAGGGCAAGGAAAGGTACGGCTTGTTTACGGCGAATCGCTCGAGGAAGCGAACGACTTCGAGCATTGCGAGACTTATGATATTGTTGATGTCACTAGCTTGACTACGAGTTTAACTTTGTCTCGATCACGCGCCCTTCGGTATGTTCAGATTACGTCCGATGAAGGTGTGAGCATTGGCTCCGTCACATTACTGTATGAATATTTGCCGCTGACCTATCGTGGTCAATTCAAGTCTTCCAATGAAAAGCTAAACCAAATATGGGAGGTATCCTCTTATACGTTCCATCTGAATACTCGGGAATTTTTCCTTGACGGGATCAAACGGGACCGTTGGGTTTGGTCGGGGGATGCGTATCAAAGCTATCTCATGAACTATTATCTGTTCTTTGACCTTCCGGTAACACAGAGAACGATGATCGCGCTTAGAGGAAAGGATCCAATTGAGCATCATTTGAACACGATTATGGACTATACCCTTTATTGGTTTATGGGACTTGAAGATTACTATCAATTCACTGGAGATTTGTCGTTTATTAGAGACCAATACGATTCCATGCTGCGTCTAATCAAGTTCTGTGAATCACGGTCAAATGAAGATGGCATGTTAGAGGGGCAGAATGGCGATTGGGTATTTGTGGATTGGGCGGACATGGATAAGGAAGGAGCACTGGCTTTCGAGCAAATGCTGTACTGCCTCTCCCTGGAGTCCATTGTTCGTTTTGCGGAGCTGTTGGGTGATGAGGCGTCAGGCGACTACTATCGGCCTCAAGCCGAACAACTTCGGAAGAAAATTCGCCAGCTTTTTTGGGACGAAGAAAAAGGGGCTTATATTCATCGCATCATTAACGGCTCACTCGATGCGTTCGTGACTAAACATCCCAACATGATGGCGGTGCTGTATGGATTTGCGGATGCCAAACAGATGAATCGAGTGAAGGAGCAGGTGCTCCTGAATCCTTCCGTTCCGAAAATTACGACTCCTTATATGCG
>Ga0160445_100849_pt1 | contig 11077 bp, 9 predicted proteins | sample HID1972M_E1MG_FD_108215 | JGI IMG/M metagenome (GOLD analysis project Ga0160445, IMG submission 108215) | Enriched pill bug-associated microbial communities from UW Madison campus, WI, USA - HID1972M_E1 MG | ecosystem: Host-associated > Arthropoda: Insects > Digestive system > Unclassified ... | reverse complement strand
GGAGCGTCCGGATCCGTGCCGCCTCCCGTGGTAGCGGACTCTTCGGGCTGCTTCGTCTCTTCTTCGTCGCCGATAGAGCCTGGATCCTGAATGCCGCTCTCCTCAGGCAATTGGTCATTAATACCGGGCTCGGGCGAGCCGTTCACGTTTTGACCTGCGTTGTCATTGTTGGCGCCGCAAGCCGATGCAGTAAGCATGACGGCCATCAATATTGCGGCAGCTCCAGCGGTCTTTGTTCTGCGTTTGTTCTTCATGGTTGAACCACCTCCTACGATAGTAAGACGAACGAGCGGGTGGCGGGGTTGCATAAATATGTCTAACCGGACATGACGGCACTGAAACAATACATCTATGGCGGGTAGTCGCCAAGTGCGTCAGCACTATTTGTTAATCAAATGTTCGTAAGGTCTGTAGTCGATGCCTTTGCGTTCCATGAACGACATAAGGATCCGATAATCGCGCTTGGGCGTTGCTCGTATGTAGCCCTCAATACAATGCTCGCGCGTAACGGTCTTCGCTCCGTGTTCGATTGCGACTTGACCGATCTTGGCCGCGATGGAATGTTTGGCAATGTCGCGGAAGGCATTAGGCACCGGCGATACCAGCTCATCGAGGAACTGCTTCGACTCTTCGCCCCACATGCTGCGGCTGCGCTCGACCCAATAATTCTGCCAATCCAGCTTGGACTTTCCGTCCCTCATCGGGAGCACCTTCAGGAACTTCCGGAACATGAAGAAGCCGCCAACGGACATGGCTATAACCATCACGATCGCCCAGAAAACGATAAAATACATAAACCAGCTTGGCGTTCCGTTCATACCTTATGTCACCTCAATAATGAATTATAGCGTATTCTTAGATTTATTTCGACATTAGTCGAAGATACCTTGATTTATCAAGGGTTCTTGAGGGCTGATAAATAATTAGCACCTGCCTTAGCACCACTTACACCACTTACACTTTCCATGAATACGGTAACAGCTATTCGATGCACACTTGTACTTTGTTATGCAACTAATTAATAATTGCTAAAAGCATGTTCCTGACATCTGCGTCGCTGGACCTCTTTGTTTAGACTTTCTATCCTTCTAGGTTATCCTCGTCAAACCTGCTCTCAGCTGAATCTTAATACATTGTGAACCTCTTCGTCTATATAACAAATCGCCGCTCATCTTTCGAAATGGAAGAGAGCGGCGATAGTACGCAATAAATTTATGAGGATTATTCGAGAATTTCACTTGCTTCAATCATTAAATGGGGGTATTAAAAATGAGACTGTTATTTAATCTACTGAACAGAATTCAAGAAGGTATAACGCCAAATTCAAAGTACTATAAAATGGATAGTAATGAATACAATAACTTTTTAAAACTGCTTGTTAAGCAAGGGTTTATCCAATCTTCAAAAGAAATTCGACTTGGTTCTATTGTTGAGTATAAAATTACCGCAAAAGGCATTGAGTTTTTAGAGGAGAACAAACATTTTAAATTTGAAATGCCGAAAGATGAATTGGAAATCCCGCACTGGGTACGTTTTGAAGGTAAAAAATATAAGCCAAGAGTAAAAGAAGTGATATCTACCTCAAATAGTAATAATTTTTATGGGAATATAGATTATTCTCATTGGACGGAAAGCATGGAAATAGCTATAGATGCTTCAATCCAGCGGAATGGAAGCGGCAATGTACAAATCGCTGGTAAATCGACGGAAGAGGAAGTTTCGAAGATTGAAGAGGAGTTGGGCATAACCATTCCTGATTCATTTAAGCGTGTATTATTGTCATATTCTAAAAGGATTTACTTCTTTTGGAATGTTCCTGAATCAAATGCATACTTACTGAATTACGAATCGTGCATGTTAAACAATGAAGAATACTATGCTACGAGTGAATTAGAATCGGAATTGAAAATACAGGGAGGCGGATTCTTAGATGATGGCCTCTGGGATCTGGACAAATTAGTGGATTACAATAGTATGAGAGAAGACTTAGATTATTTGGACGATGAATATAAGCAACATTGGGCTTATTCACTTGTTTTTGCGCGAGATGGAATGGGAAGTTATTATGCAATTGATTTAAAATACAATGTCGGGGAAGTCATTTTTCTATCTAATGAAGGTCAGTATCACGGGTGGAGATTAGGAAAAGATTTTGAATCTTTTTTTGCAAATTGGATTAAGATTGGTTGTGCAGGATCATATGTAAAAGATTTAATTGCTTTTTCCACCTTAGAATCCCCATATGTTTCTATTGACTCTGCAAGTTCCAAAACGCTTAAAATATGGATGTCAACAAAGAGTTAAGATATTGCAGATTCCTTTAAACAGAGTTGGGAATAATCAAGGAAGTTGGAAATTTATTGAGTAGACTCTGTCTAAGGCAGAGGTTTTCATGCAACTAAACTGATAGGGGTGGAGCTATTGAACGCTATGGAGTGTCGGGTTCAAAACGCCCTCCAAATAAGTTCAGGTTTTCCGATCGTGAAAAGTGGAGGATAGAACAGCGGTCTCAGAATTATGTGAAAACAGTTAACAATGATTACAGCAAGGGTCACAGTGCTATCCACTTGTGACTCTTTTACTTATCCATTAGTATCTACCCTAGATTTTTTTTGAAAAATAGTCAGCCCCAACTCAGACCCAAGTCCTTGCTTTTGATACCAATATCTTGCGATTCACAAAAAAGCACGGTTTCCAACTTTCCGTGTAATTAAAGGGAAGTTGAATGTTAAAGTCTTTAGTTTCGCTCAAAGGTCGTTACTAGATTTATTTCGACATTCCTTGTAAAATAAGGTTTGATCAACCGAAAGGGGCGTTCAAGCCAATGTTGAAAATAGGTTCTCACGTTTCATTCTCGGACAAGGGTCTGTTGACTGCAGCCGAAGAGGCAATCTCGTACGGTTCCAGCACGTTCATGATTTACACGGGGGCGCCGCAGAATACGCGCCGCAAACCCATCGACACATTATACATCGAAGAAGGCAAGGCAAGGATGGAATCAGCCGGGATCGGCGAGATCGTCGTGCACGCCCCGTATATTATCAATCTAGGCTCCTTCAAGGATGATACGTTCGAGCTCGCCGTAAACTTCCTTCAAGAAGAGATTCGGCGTACGGACGCGATCGGCGTCCGCAATATCGTCCTTCATCCAGGTGCTTATACAGACAAGGATGCGGAGTTTGGCATCAACAGGATTGCCGAGGGATTAAACGAAGTACTCGCGGGAACAAGCGGCACGGCTGTCAATATCGCGCTCGAGACCATGGCCGGCAAAGGAACGGAGATCGGCAGAAGCTTCGAGGAGATTGCCGCCATTATCGAGAAGGTAAAGGACAACCATCGTCTGACCGTCTGCATGGATACTTGCCATATGCACGACGCAGGCTACGACCTCGTCCATGATCTGGACGGCGTTCTGGAGACGTTCGATCGAATCGTGGGACTGGATCGCGTCGCCGTCGTACACGTTAACGACAGCAAAAATCCGCGGGGAGCGTCCAAAGACCGCCATGCTCCCATCGGCGCAGGCTGGCTGGGGCACGAAGCGATCTCGAACATTATCCGCCACGACGCTCTGAAGGGACGGCCGTTTATTTTGGAGACGCCGTGGATTGGCAAAGTCGACAAGAAGGAACGGCCGATGTACGAAGCCGAGATTGCGCTTTTGCGCGGTGATGTGAAGGCGCGCTTTGGCGAAGGTTTTCTTGAAGACGTCGAAAAGCTTCATCATTATTTCGGCAAGCACGAGATCGATCCCAGATCGTTTATCATCGATACGTGGACGTTGCTCAAAAATGACGCGAAGGCGAAAAAAGCCGATCCGCGCGAGCCGATGGAGCGCTTGTACGACATGCTGGAAGTAGACGGTCCATTATCTTCCGAGCTGTCGGAGGAGCAAGTGAACCAGCGCTTGACGGCATGGTTTGCAGGGAAAGATCTGCTCGTAAAGGCTTAAAGAGGTTGTTCAAAAAGTCCGATTTTTGGAACAAAATTCATTGTAGAAAAGGAAGATTTATCCGATGTCATCTCAAGTAACCAAACTATCGAAAGGACAAGGAGGACGAGCCCGGATGCTGATCTCCTGTCCGGACCGTCCGGGCATCGTCGCGGCGGTGTCGCATTTTCTCTATGAGCATGGCGCGAATATCGTCTCCTCGGACCAATATACGATGGACCCCGAAGGCGGCATGTTCTTCATCCGTTTCGAATTCGACTTAAACGACATGGACAGGGAGCTTCCCGTTCTTGTAGAAGATTTCGCGCGGGTCGCCGACCGCTTCCAGATGAAGTGGCACACGTTCCGGGCCAGTCGCAAGAAGCGGATGGCGGTCTTTGTATCCAAGGAAGATCATTGTTTGATGGAGCTGCTGTGGCAGTGGCGCGCAGGAGAGCTGGATGCCGAGATCGCCATGGTTATCAGCAACCATCCCGATTTGCGGGAGCTTGTGGAATCGTTCGGCATCCCGTACCATCATGTCCCGGTTACCGCTGAGACGAAGGCGGAAGCGGAACGCAAGCAGATGGAGATCGTCGCGGACAAAGCGGACATTATCGTGCTTGCCCGCTATATGCAGATTATTTCGCCGAAGTTTATCGAGCAGTTCCCGAACCGCATCATAAATATCCACCACTCGTTCCTTCCTGCTTTCGTAGGGGGCAAGCCGTATGCGCAAGCCTACAACCGGGGCGTCAAAATCATCGGAGCAACGGGGCATTACGTTACGGAAGAGCTGGATGGCGGTCCTATCATCGAGCAGGACGTTCAGCGCGTCACGCATCGCGATAACGTCGAGGATTTAAAGCGAATCGGCCGGACGATCGAACGCGTCGTGCTTGCGCGCGCCGTGAAGTGGCATATCGAGGACAGGGTTATCGTACACGGGAACAAGACGGTTGTATTCAATTAATGCCGGGTGATACAATATTCAAAGCTTTTAAACTGGCTTTGGATAGGTACAGAGAATGACAAATTAGGAGGAACACAAATGTCTGTCACGCAAAAATCTATCGATCAGCTGTCGATCGACACGATCCGTACGCTGGCGATCGACGCCATCGAAAAAGCAAAATCCGGTCATCCGGGCATGCCTATGGGCGCGGCTCCGATGGGTTACCAATTATTCGCCAAGGACATGGTCCATAACCCTTCCAATCCGGAGTGGGTCAACCGCGACCGCTTCGTATTATCCGCAGGCCACGGTTCCATGCTGCTGTACAGCTTGCTTCATCTGTCGGGTTACGCGCTTCCGCTGGAAGAGCTGCAAAACTTCCGCCAGTGGGGCTCGCTGACGCCGGGTCACCCTGAGTTCGGCCACACGGCTGGCGTAGACGCGACAACGGGTCCGCTTGGCCAAGGCATCGCGATGGCGGTAGGCATGGCAATGGCAGAAGCGCATCTGGGAGCCGTTTACAATAAAGAAGGTTTCAACGTCATCGATCACTATACGTATTCCATCTGCGGCGACGGCGACCTCATGGAGGGCATCTCGCATGAAGCGGCTTCCCTGGCCGGTCACCTGCAGCTGGGCAAGCTGGTCGTGCTGTACGATTCCAACGATATTTCCCTGGACGGCGAGCTAAGCTTGTCTTACTCCGAGACGGTACAAAAACGTTTCGAAGGTTATGGCTGGCAAGTGCTTCGCGTTTCCGACGGCAACGATCTCGGCGCACTGACGAAAGCGATCGAGGAAGCCAAAGCGGACGCCTCCAAACCAACTTTAATTGAAGTGAAAACGGTCATCGGCTTCGGCAGCCCGAACAAAGGCGGCAAAGGCGGACATGCCGGTCCTCACGGATCGCCGCTTGGCGCAGACGAGACGAAGCTCACGAAGCAAGTATACGGCTGGGATGAGAACCATCAGTTCCACGTGCCGGACGAAGTGCGCGCGCATTTCGCAGAGGCAAAAGCCAAAGGCGAACAAGCCAACGCGGCTTGGAATGATCTGTTCGCTGCTTACAAGGACGCCTATCCGGAGCTTGCCAATCAATTCGAGCTGGCAACGGCTGGCGACCTGCCCGAGGGCTGGGACGCGGAGCTTCCAGCGTACACGACCGAGGACAAGCCTTTGTCGACGCGCGTTGCTTCCGGCAACGCCCTGAACGGTCTAGCGAATCGCGTGCCGAACCTGGCCGGCGGCTCCGCCGACCTGGAAAGTTCCACGATGACCCACCTGAAAGGCCTGACGCAATTCAAACCGGGCAGCTACGACGGACGCAACATCTACTTCGGCGTTCGCGAGTTCGGCATGGCGGCGGCGATGAACGGAATCGCGCTGCTTACGGGCATCAAAGTTTTCGGCGGCACGTTCTTCGTCTTTACGGATTATCTGCGTCCGGCAATCCGTCTGGCCGCGCTGATGAATCTGCCTGTCGTCTACGTCTTGACGCATGATTCCATCGCGGTAGGCGAAGACGGTCCAACGCATGAGCCGATCGAGCAACTGGCTTCCATCCGCATTATCCCGGGCTTGACGGTCATCCGTCCTGCAGACGGCAACGAAACTTCCGCCGCATGGGCTTACGCGGCAGAGAACAAGGGCAATCCGATCGCGCTTGTGCTGACTCGCCAGAACCTGCCGATTCTCGAAGGCACCGTAACGGGCGCCCGCGAGAACTTGAGCAAAGGAGCCTACGTAGTCTCCGACGCTGCCGGCGAGCCGCAAGCGCAGCTGATTGCAACGGGCTCCGAGGTGCAGCTGGCGGTAGCCGCTCAGAAAGCGCTGGCGGAAGAAGGCATCCAGGTTCGGGTCATCAGCATGCCGAGCATGGATCTGTTCGAGCGCCAGCCTAAGGCTTACAAAGACTCCGTCATTCTGCCAGGCGTGAAAGCTCGTCTCGCGATCGAGATGGCGCATCCGTTCGGCTGGGAGCGTTACACAGGCGATCAAGGCGACATTCTGGGCATCGATCGCTTCGGCGCATCCGCTCCCGGCGACCGCGTGATCAAGGAATACGGCTTCACGGTCGAGAATGTTGTAAGCAAGGTAAAAGCGTTACTGTAATAGCCATATGAGAGGCTGGGAAGGGCTTCGTTCGTTGGAACGAATTCCTCCCCGGCCTACTTGGATTGTATGAAACGCGCTGCATCTAAGGAGAACGGCGCCGACCGCTTCGCTCTGCCATTATTCAAATACTACGCCTGCTGAGGACTAAAGGAGATTGGACCAATCATGTCGCAATTCGAGAACGTAACCGTAATCAAAAAAGCAAACGTCTATTTCGACGGCAAAGTAACAAGCCGCGCGGTTGTATTCGCAGACGGCACAAAGAAAACGCTTGGCGTCATGCTGCCCGGCGACTATGAATTCGGCACGGACTGCCTTGAAATTATGGAAATTCTGGGCGGCGATCTTAAGGTGCTCCTGCCAGGCGAAACGGAATGGATCCATATCCAAGGCGAGGGCGAATTTAAAGTTCCCGCCAACACGAAGTTCAAGCTTCAGGTTGCCGAAGTGACGGACTACTGTTGTTCGTACATTTACGAGTAATCGCGTCAGCCGATGAGGCCGCATCGTTATAGCGATGCGGCCTTTTGTCGCAATTTCACATAAACGTCAACACTCCGACATTGTATTCCCTTATGAATATGGGCTAAAGTTAAAACAATCACTACCAACTTGCAATAGGGGGATTCCAATCCATGAAGGAAAGAAATTACACGCCGCTGGTGACGGTATTAACGGTCGTCATCGTGGCGTTGGTCGCTATCCTGTTCTTTTTGCCGGCCTACGACGGCGAAGTCGGTTTCGACGTTAAAATGCTGCCGCTGCTGAACGCGATTTTCAACTGCTTCACGTTTCTGACGCTGGTCGTAGCGCTGGTAGCCGTCAAGCGCAAAAATATTAAAATGCACAGGGCGTTTATCGGTCTGGCCTTCTTGTCCACAACGCTGTTCCTCGTCTCTTACGTAACCTATCACTACTTGACGGAGTCGACCAAATACGGCGGCGAAGGCATACTTCGGGGGATTTATTTCTTCGTGCTGCTTACTCATATCGTGCTTGCGGTAGTCGTTGTGCCGCTTGCGCTGATGTCGGCCGTTCGCGGCATGACGAATCAAGTGGAAAAGCACCGCAGAATCGCGAAATGGACGATGCCGATCTGGCTTTATGTCAGCTTCACTGGCGTCGTCGTATACCTCATGATTTCTCCATACTATTAAGCAGAGAAGCGGATGGCAGGCCCCCTCCAATCAGGGGGTTATGCTTGTATTCGGGGCTTTAATCCGATATTCTAAAGGAATAGTTACATAGAGGAGGAATTAGCAAACATGAGCAAAACCGTTCAATTCGATTATAGCAAGGCGCTGGCTTTTATCGGTCAACACGAGATCGACAACCTGACAGAGCAGGTCAAAGCGGCACATGGCCAATTACATAACGGCACGGGAGCCGGCTCGGACTATCTGGGCTGGATCGATCTGCCAACGAATTACGATAAGGAAGAGTTCGCTAGAATCAAAGAGGCCGCTTCCAAAATTCAATCCGATTCCGAAGTGCTGATCGTCATCGGCATCGGCGGTTCTTATCTGGGCGCGCGCGCCGCGATCGAGATGCTGTCGAATTCGTTCTACAACATCCAGTCGAAGGAACAGCGCAAGACCCCTCAAGTGTTGTTCGCGGGCAACAACATCAGCTCGACTTACGTAACTCATCTGCTGGGGCTGCTGGAAGGCAGAGACTGGTCCATCAACGTTATCTCGAAGTCCGGCACGACGACGGAACCGGCAATTGCTTTCCGTTTCTTCCGTGCGGAGCTGGAGAAAAAATACGGCAAGGAAGAAGCTCGCAAACGTATCTATGCAACGACTGATCAGGAGAAGGGCGCTCTCAAAAAGCTGTCTAACGAAGAAGGCTACGAGTCGTTTGTCATTCCGGATGATGTAGGCGGCCGATATTCCGTACTGACGGCAGTAGGCTTGCTGCCGATCGCGGTAGCGGGTATCGACATCGATGCCATGATGCAAGGCGCGGCTGACGCGTCCAAGGAATATGGCAACCCGAACCTGGCGGAGAATGAGGCGTACCAATATGCAGCGGCGCGCAACGCTTTGTACCGCAAAGGTAAAGTGACGGAAATTCTCGTCAACTATGAGCCTAACCTGCACTTCGTGTCGGAATGGTGGAAGCAGCTGTTCGGCGAGAGCGAAGGCAAGGATTACAAAGGCATCTACCCGGCATCCGTCGATTTCTCCACCGATCTGCACTCCATGGGCCAATTTATCCAAGAAGGCAACCGGAACATCTTCGAGACGGTTATTCAAGTGAAGGAAGTTGCGGAGCACATCACGATCGGCCATGACGACGATAACCTCGACGGACTGAATTTCCTGACGGGCAAAACGATGGACTTCGTCAACAAAAAGGCATTCGAAGGTACGCTTCTTGCGCATACGGACGGCCAAGTGCCGAACCTGATCGTGAACATCGCGGACATGACGCCGTACACGTTCGGCTACCTGGTGTATTTCTTCGAGAAGGCTTGTGGCATCAGCGGTTACTTGCTGGGCGTGAATCCGTTTGATCAACCGGGCGTTGAAGCCTACAAACGCAATATGTTCGCGCTGCTCGGCAAACCGGGCTTCGAGAAGGAAAAAGCCGAGCTGGAAGCGCGTCTGTAGTTCCCGGGGACGGGAGGCGAAACAAATGAACTTAACCAGCTATAAAACGGTCAGGCAAGAAGCCAGCAAAGAATTCGTCATCAAAAAATCGCGGTTCATCGGCTACGCGAAACCTGTGGAAACCGAAGAGGAAGCTGTCGCTTTCATCGATGAGATCAAGCGGCTGCATCGTCAGGCTACGCACAATTGCTCCGCCTATGTGGTCGGAGAGCGCGATCAGCACCAGAAGGCGTCCGATGACGGAGAGCCAAGCGGCACGGCAGGCAAACCAATTCTCGAGGTGATCAAAAACAAAGGCCTTAAAAACGTCGTTGTAGTGGTCACCCGCTATTTTGGCGGCATTATGCTGGGCGCTGGCGGACTCGTGCGGGCTTATACGGACGGTGCGGTAGCGGGTATCGAGGCTGCTGAGGAGATCCAACTGGTGCTACATCGCGAGGTGTTCGTTGACGTGGACTACACGTGGTACGGCAAGCTGGAGAATGAGCTGCACGGCCGCGGTACGCGAGTGGGCGGTACGGAGTTCACCGACCGCGTGACGGTGCTCTGTCTGCCGGAGGAGCCGGCGAAGGACACGTTCATCGCGTGGATGACGGATTTGACGCAAGGCCAGTCGGTCATCACGGAAGGCGAGAGCCGCTATTATATTGAAGGCGAATAGACTTGAAGCCGGCGCGTTGAGCGCCGGCTTTTTCGTCGTTTTTAGGCGTCAGTAAGTAAATCGTCCGCTTTTCGAATGTGTAAGTCGCTCACGCCGACTTAAGTCCGCTAACTACCGCTTTTCGAGCGATTATGTGCAGTGGTATCAGGGGCCGTGTCCGCCGCCGACACGCGAGAGTAATTGTTCGAGTTATCGGGTCTACGGACGAGGCGCCGTACTTATATATAAGAATAGGCTATTAAACCGATCAGTTTTTCGTAATTAACCATTGACTTCCTTTAGTGGTGGATGCTAAATTTATAATACCTAGTAAGCTAATAGGAATTATGTAATTATGAAATGGTTAACACACCTGCGGCTCGAGCCGATGGTTTGGAGGGTTATGTCACAGTGAACGAAATATTCCGGGGGAAAGCCTGGAGCTTCGGATTCAGAAGCGCCATCATGATCTACTTTTTATGTCTTATTGTACTGCCGATTGTCGGGATATATACCCAATCCTTCTCGCTCGGCTGGACGCCATTTTGGGAAAGCGTCTCGGATCCGCTGGCCTGGAAGGCCGTACTGTTGACCCTCAAGCTGGCTCTGATTGCCACAGTGCTAAATATGTTGATCGGTACGATGATAGGCTGGGTCCTGATCCGTTACCGCTTCCCGGGCCGGAGCATACTGAACAGTCTCGTCGATCTGCCTTTTGCACTGCCTACCGCGGTAGGAGGTCTACTTATCCTTCTGTTGCTGGGGCCTAACAGCCTGGTTGGCATGCTGGCCGGAAAGATTGGAATCGAGATCGTGTT
>Ga0160445_100847_pt1 | contig 11119 bp, 11 predicted proteins | sample HID1972M_E1MG_FD_108215 | JGI IMG/M metagenome (GOLD analysis project Ga0160445, IMG submission 108215) | Enriched pill bug-associated microbial communities from UW Madison campus, WI, USA - HID1972M_E1 MG | ecosystem: Host-associated > Arthropoda: Insects > Digestive system > Unclassified ... | reverse complement strand
GCGTTCGTCCGATTAATTGCCAGCCACCCGGCGTTGAAATGGGATAAATGCCTGTCTGTTCGCCCGCAATCCCCACCGTCCCGCTTGGGATGACTAGACGAGGCGTTTGTTTCCGCGGTGCGGAAATTCGTTTATCCATCCCGCCCAAATAAGGAAATCCCGGCGCAAAACCAAGCATGTATACCAGATAATCGCGGCTGCAATGAATCTGGATAACCTCTGTTGTACTCATTCCGTTTTGCGCAGCTACAAATTCCAGATCGGGACCAAACTCTCCCCCGTAGCAAACCGGAATTTCCACCAGCGCAGGTTCCGCGGCCGCCGTATGCTGCACTTGCTGCAAAACACTTTCCAGCCACTTGATTACAATCTCATAGGGAGAAAGCTCAAGCTCGGAACCGGCTTCCGGATCGGCCTCCGCCCTCTGCAGCATCCCCATATACACCTGCAAGGGCTCATAAACGATCGTTACCGAAGTATAGGCTGGAATATATTCGATCATGCCGTCAAACGAGTGTTGTTCCAGATAATGCGACAGCATCATGACCCGTTGATGAGTACCCTCATCCACCTGGTTGCCCAAACTAACCATTATCGCGCTATCTCCAAGCGAAGCCATTTCGTAATTCGTAATCTTCGCGACCATAACATCCCCTATTTCAATTCATGATAAATCGATTATCTTTTTTGTTCCGAATTTCGGAACCATCGTTCCGCAAAACAATCACATATATATCGATAATTATAGTCGGATTTAAACGGAAAGCAATCATTTTTTTCCTCCCGTTATACGGTTAGCCATTTTCCGTGTATACTGGTAATCGACACATTCGCCCATCACTGCTTGAAGCAGCTTAAAATATGGAGGATTTTATGAGTATTCCTACCGTTTCGAACCATAAAAACAAAACAGTCGTACGTTCTATGGATCTGCTCCATTTATTTTTGCATCACGAACAATTGACGATCAGCGATATGGTTAAGTTGTCCAACATGCCAAAAACAACCGTACATCGCATGATCGGCTCTTTGGAGGATATGGGTTTATTAGAAAAAGACCATGAAGGAAAATATAAGCTGGGATTGTTGTTTTTACAATTTGGCCATCTAGTGAGCGAGCGGCTGGACATTCGAAAAAGCGCCTTGCCAATCATGCATAAACTGAGCAGCGACGTTAAAGAAGCCGTCCATTTAGCTATACGAAACGGCAATGAAGCCGTCTATATCGAAAAGCTGGATACGGACCAGCCTGTAAGGCTATTTACGAAAATTGGAAGAAAAGCCCCTTTATATGCGGGGGCCTCGTCGCGGATTATTCTTGCTCATTTAGAGGCCGAGGAAAGAGAGCACTATTTAAATACAATAGAGCTTAAGCCTGTCGGAGAGGGAACGATTACGAATAAGGAGCGGCTTCGAGATATTCTAAATCACTCCAGAGAAGTCGGTTATAGCTTTAGTCGGGCCGAGCTGGAAAACTATACGGCCGAGTTAGGCGCTCCGATCTTCGATTATTCCGGTAAAATAATTGCAGCTATAAGCATTGCAGGTCTTGAAATCAAATTTGATGAGCAGCACCTGCCAGGGCTTATCCAAAAGCTTAAACAAGCGGCACTGGAAATATCGCTTCAGCTAGGTTTTCAGCTTTCGCATAACGGCAATAGATAAGGAAATCTGTACATGGCATAGCTCGAAAATCGGCCTCTCTGCACATTTGTGCATTTCTCCCCAATTTCTTATGCAAATGGAGCTCCTGCACAGCAAATTGTACGAAAATACACAAATTCTCGCTTCATATCGTCGATCGGGACCTCTTCGAACCAAAATTTGTGTATATATGTACAAATGTACGAATAGATTGCCCTTCCCCCATCTTAATTGTGTATTTTCGCACAATTGTTGTACCGTTTGTAAAATAGCCAAGGGCGCACCCAGCACACAGCCGTTAGATTGACGTAAACGGCCCAAACTAATCTGCATCTAAGAGTGCCAGAAACAAGCCGTCTCTTTCCTATCATCAAAAAAAAACACCCCGCAAGGACGTCGCCGTCCCGCTTGGGTGTTCTTCCGCACCTATTTAGCTAATTCCTTCAGCTCTCTGTTTCTTCCTGTAATGCTTGATCTCTTGATCCGTCGTGACCAGGATCGGCAGCAATTTCTCGCTCCGGATCATCGCCGACTTGCACATCGGACATGTGGGCTGCTCCTTGAACGAGAAGCTGTCCCTGATCCAGCCGTTGCAGTCATCTCTGCCGCATGACCAGATGGTGGTCAATTCCTCAGGCAAATTATCCAGCGGTTTATTCCATGAATAAGCCATCGAACCTTCCCCCTTCGCATCACTCGAAAAAAAAGAAAAGCCCCAAACGCTAAGTCTGGGGACAATGTCTCACTTACAGCTTGACAACATTTTCGGCTTGTTGGCCGCGGTTGCCTTGAACAACGTTGAATTCCACTCGTTGTCCTTCGTCCAGCGATTTGAAGCCATCGCCAACGATTGCGCTGAAGTGTACGAATACGTCGTCTCCACCTTCAACCTCGATGAAACCAAAGCCTTTTTCTGCGTTAAACCATTTAACTGTTCCTGTTTGCATAGAAACACCTCCATATTTTTATATGACCTCTTATTTTATCGAAATTAAAATAAAAATTCACATATTGCACAAGATTATTAATTAAAATAATAACCCTCTGCAATATGCGAATTGCGGTCAAAATTCCAATAAACTCATTGTACCATATCGGCAGGATAATAACAAATTGTATTTGTCCCATTGTATTTGTCCCATCGTTGCTGCCTTATGCCAGCCCATCATAACACCCGCGAATTTCCTCCAGCGCGTCGATCAATTTTCTTCGAAGCTCAGGCGGTTCCATCACTACAACCTTCGCTCCGTAACTCAGCACAACGGACAAGGCGTACTCCTCCTTATAGAATACCGTTCTCACGTCGATATAGTCGCCTTCATGACTGCACTCGCCGGGGAACTGCTCCGAAACTCTGGGGTCGGCGCTTTTGTCGAAGCGCAAGTGAGCATGAATGCCAAGCGGCTGCTCCTCGGTCCCCGCCGATTCCGTCTCTTCACGCGGCTGGAACGTCTCGTTCGCGATCACCAGGCCGCTCATACGGGATACGCGGAACAACCGCTTGGCCGAGCGGGTGAGACAATGGCCTTCGACGTACCACGCACCGCGCTCCCAAAACAGTCGGGTTGGTTCCACTCGTCGCTCGCTCATCGTGCCGGAAGCGCTTTGGTAAGCGAATGCGATGACGTTCTTGCGACCGATAGCGCCATAGATGCCGCGAACCGTCTCCCCCTCGGGCTCCGAGGTGCTCAGATCGAAGAAGATATTATCGGCATGCTCCCCGCTCTCCAGCTTGGGATGCAGACTGCGGAGCTTATCCTTCATCCTTGTAAATCTGTCTCCGACTGCGCCCTCCACACTCTGCAGCAGCCGGTAGATGACGGAAAAGTCCTGCACCGTGAAGTGCTGCTTGGTCAGGAAGAAGCCGTCCATCAGCTCGAACCCGCCGTCCGCGCCGGTATAGGAGACTACCGGAATACCAGCTTGGTTGATCAGCTCGATCTCCCGGTAGACAGTCCGCGTAGATACCTCGAATCGGGCAGCCAGATCGGCCGCCCTTACGCGCTTCTTTGACATCAGCTCCAGCGTAATCGCGAGCATCCGATCCAGCTTCATTCCCACACCCCGTTCTCTACATTACCCCTATGCTAGCGTGCGGAAAAACTGACGAACATCCTCCACGAACCGGGCAGGCTGCTCCATCGCGAAGAAATGGCCGCCTTCCGAAGACTCCGTCCAATGAGTGATGTTGTGAGCTTTCTCGGCCAGAATCCGTATAGTCGGGTCGTGCGATACGGATACAAGCACCCCGGTCGCGACGCTTCCTCGTCCCTTGGGTACCCACGCCATAGGATCGTTCATGGATTCGTAGTAGATCTGGGCCGACGAGCCGGCGGTGCCGCTAAACCAATAGACACTGACGTTCGTCAGCATGCGGTCGCGGTCGACAGAAACCTCCGGCAGCTCCTCGGCGGGAGCAGTAAGCGATTTAAACATCTCGACGATCCAAGCCAGTTGCCCCACTGGAGAATCAGTAAGCCCGTATGCCAGCGTGTACGGACTTTTGGACTGGATCTGCAAATAGCCGTCGTTAAATCTCTCCATGCTCGCCAGCCGCTGCCTCTCCTCCTCCGTCAAAGCCTCCAGCTCGCCCTCCTCGCCAGACGGGAACGTGAGCAGCGCGTTCATATGGATGCCGATAAGACGCTTCGGCGCCAAATGGCCCAGCTCAGGAGCGATGAAAGCGCCCGTGTCCCCGCCTTGTACGCAGAAGCGGTCATAACCGATACGCTCCATTAATTGAAGCAACGCCTCTGCGATTCTGCCGGGCGTCCAGCCGGTCTTAGCAAGCGGAGCGGAGAAGCCAAAGCCCGGGATAGACGGAATGACGAGATGATAAGCGTCGCTCGGATCTCCCCCATGAGCGGAGGGATTACTGAGTGGACCGATGACGTCAAGGAACTCCACGAACGATCCCGGCCAGCCATGCAGCAGCATAAGCGGCTTGGCATCCGGCTCCGGGGATTGAATATGCAGGAAATGAACATTTTGCCCGTCGATGGACGTCATGTAATGGGGAAGGTCATTCAACGCGCTCTCCTGGGCACGCCAGTCAAATTCATGTTGCCAGTAGCTTGTCAGCTCCTTCAAGTACGAGACCGGCACGCCGCGCTCCCAGCCTGTTTCCGGCAACTCCGGATAACGACTGCGAGCCAGGCGATCCTTCAAGTCGGCAAGTTCAGCCTGAGAAACCTCGATGCGGTATGGGCGGATTGCTTCATTATTGTTCGTAGTGTTCATGGACCATTCTCCTCTCGATTGGCGGATACAAGAGAAGAATACCAAACTAATTATGACATTAAGGCTGTCATAATTAAAACACACTATTTATCCGTATACATACCCAACCTTGTATTAGAGTACGGAAGCTCCACAAGTTTCGCATATCCGATCCGCTCCGAGCGTGGCCTTGCAGGAAGGACAGGTTTCGCTTGCCGCAGCCGCAACTGCTTCCTCTTTTTCAATGAGGGTGTCAGCTTTGCCCGTTTCTTCGAGAGCCATAACTTCTCCCGATTCCGCTGCGTTGACCACAATTACTTCCGGTGCTGACTCTCCAAGCGTATGCTCGAATTTATGACCGCAGGTGGAGCAGTATTTCGCTTCGAACGGCAATACTTCCCCGCAAACGCAATCCTTCTCAGCCTTAATGATTTTTATTTTATTCTCAAGCTGCACGATTTCGAGTTGGATAACATTGATCGTATGGCTAGCTGTCTGAACCAATTCCAGAGCGGATGCCGACTGACCGGTTGTATGTGCCTGATATACCGCTTTGCCAATTTGTGCATAAAGCTTTTCGATCTCGCCGCGTTTGCTTGAAATTTGCGCGTGCAATCGTATAACCTCGACGGAATCCTTGGCCTTATCCGCTGCTTTCGACGCGCCTTCTTTTAGTTTGTCAAAAAAACCCATTACAATCCTCCTCTTGTTCCCTAAGACATTGTATGAATCTATATTACATCATATTTTCGGCAATTATCTATGATTATTGATTATCAGTAATCTTGACCAAAAAAAGGCCCGGTCCACTCGACAACGAGCGAACCGGGACAGAGATATCCCTGTATTTGGAATGATTGCTGAATACGCATTATGGGGTTATACTATGTGCATACTCTTAAAGAGTATCCACATAATCATCACACCTACCCATTTGTGAACACAAATAATTACCAAATATATCAAGGAGGTCGTTGATGCATGAACACCGATCATCCAAAGGCGATAGACGTTATCCATATATTAATGAGATCAACCTACTTCATTCAAAGAGAGTTTCAATCCCAGTTAACAACGTTTGACACACCTTTTCCACTCACAGGTCCCAGGCTGCGTCTACTTTCCGTCGTTGCGGAAACCGGGAAAATTCGCATGAATGAATTAGCTGCTAAATTAGGTATCAAAGCACGTACCGTTACCGATTTTGTTGATGCTCTTGAACAGGATAAGCTCCTCGTCCGTATTCCGGATCCAACTGACCGGCGAGCCACGCTGATCCAGCTTACGGAGCTCGCTCAGTCCAATATTGAGCAAGCCCTTATTTACCAAGATAAAATCGCAAACAAGGTGCTGGAAAATCTTTCGGTAGAGCAGCAAAAGCAATTTTTCGAGCTTCTATTGCAACTAATCAAAGATAAGGATATTTCCGATACATGCGAAGAGGCAAAGAAATAGACCTGTTCACATTAGCGAGCGGTGATGTTCACAAGTATTCAGCTATTTCCCCTCTAGCTCGAGGCACTCCATTGATATTGAAAATTATAGAAGCCCGATTCCAATTCCAGAATAATCCGGTAATCGTAGAGTGAGATGATCCGTACCCCTTCTGCTTCATCAAGCCGTACGCCTTGCTCCGTCACCCGGTCCTGAAGCGCGTTCGGCAATTCAAGCGTAGCCGTCGTATTCGGGGGAATCGTCACTTCTATGTTCACCGCCCCGTCCGCGACTTTCCAACCGGAAACAATTTCCCCGTACATGGATTGAAAGGTCGCTTTGGCGTAATTAAGCCCATCGTTAGGAAGCGGCTTGATTTGAATATGCTTGAAACCCGGTCTGTCTTGGGCCGTGTCAATTCCTGCCACGGAGCGATATAACCACTCCCCGATCGCTCCAAATGCATAATGATTAAAGGAGTTCATATCCTTGCTCCAAAATGAACCATCCGATTTCCGTCCGTCCCAATGTTCCCAGATCGTAGTGGCGCCATTTTGTACGGAATAAAGCCAGGACGGGTAGTCGCGGGATAATACCAACCGATAAGCCAGATCGTTTCTCCCGATTTCCGAAAGCGTCGGGCAAATATAAGGTGTCCCGAGAAATCCCGTAGTCAACTTATACTCCGATTCCTCAATGAGCCGAATTAAGTCCTTCTCCACTCTTTTGCGTATCGAACCTTCTACCAGGTCAAAGTGAAGAGCTAATACGTGTGCCGTTTGAGTAGCGGCTACCAATCTTCCCGTACTCGTAACAAACTCTTTATTAAAGCTGACGCGAATGTTGGCGAATAACTCCTCGTACATGGCCGCATCCTCGTGTTTACCTAACACCAAGGCGGATCTGGAGAGCAATTTTGCGGAATAAGCGTAAAACGCAGTCGCGATGAAGTCCTTTGGCGTCGAACCTGTATAGCTTCCCGCCGGAGCGTCCAACGCTAGCCAATCCCCGAATTGAAAACCGTTATTTCGAAGATATTCCTGTTCCCCCGAACTCCGCAAAAATTCGACCCATGCTTTCATGCTATCGTATTGTTCTTCTAACAGGCGCAGATCTCCATAGCATAGATAAATCGTCCATGGACAAATAACCGCAGCATCCCCCCAACCGGAGGCGGAATGCATCTCCCACCCCGGCAACGTGTCGGGAATCGTGTTGGGTACGCCGCCGGCAGGCAATTGGTCCGCTTTCAAATCCCTCAGCCACTTTGTAAAAAAAACGGCAACATTCATGTTATGGACAGCTGTACGAACGAAAACCTGAGCATCGCCCGTGTATCCCAATCTCTCATCTCGTTGCGGGCAATCCGTAGGCACGTCAAGGAAGTTTCCTCTCTGTCCCCATACAATGTTGCTTTGCAATCTATTGACAAGCGGGTCCGAACATTCAAAAGTACCCGTCTCTTCCAAGTCTGAACTGATGACATGCGCTGTAAAACATTCGGAGATCACGTCCCCCGGATAGCCATTCACTTTCACATAACGAAAGCCCTGAAACGAAAATCTCGGTTCATACCGTTCATTTCCCGTTCCTTTACATATATATCTGGTTATCTGCTTGGCCGAACGCAAATTTTCGACGTATAAGTTACCGTCCGAATCCAATTCTTCGGCATGTATCAGCTCAATGACCGTTCCTGCAACACCCGAAGCTGAGTAGGAAACCCAACCGGTCATATTTTGGCCGAAATCCAAAATGGTCTCGCCATTAGGCGAATGCAAAACCCGCTCGGGTTTAAGCTCTTTTACGATTACTGTCGGTACGTTTTCCTGTGGGATCAGCATATGCTTGGAGCGCTCCGTCGTTTCAACGAACAACCAATTTTGATCGTCGTATTCCGGCAGACTCCAACCCTCCTTCTCGAGCCTGGCGTCATAGGTTTCTCCATCATAAATGGAAGCCATTAAAATCGGCCCCGTCTCCGCACGCCAGGAACCGTCTGTAACGACTGCCTGCTCGGTGCCGTCTTTGTAGACGAGATGCAATTCAAGCAATGCGGCCCTGCGATTCCCATAAAAATCGCAGGGGTGTCCTCCTATCCTGCCTTTGTACCAACCATCGGCGAGAGTCATTCCAATCGAATTATCGCCATTGCGGATATACTCCGTCACATCAAACGTTTGAGTCTGAAGCCGTTTGTGATAACTAGTCCACCCGGGCGTAAACAATTGATCGTTTAAACGTTTGCCGTTAATCTCCAATTCATACAACCCGAGAGCCGTCGCGTAAACTCTTGCGGAACGCAAGGGAGAATACACTTTAAAGACTTTCCGCAATAAGGGTAAGGCTTCGCATGGGCGATTATGTTTCCCTGGATCAAATGTAATCCATTGAGCCTTCCATTCTCTAAAATCCAAAATACCCGTTTCAAAGAAAGATGACTCCCAGTCGCTTACTCGTCCTCTCGCGTCCCAAACACGAACTCTCCAATGGTAGACTTGACGAGACCTTAGCGGGTGTCCATCATATACGATGTGCACCGACTGGTCCGAGCCTATCTCTCCGGTATCCCAGATCGGATTTTCGAAATACGGATCGTTCTCGGAGACTTGGAGATGATATCCTTTTTGTCGAATTGCCCTCCCCGTGCCGAAAAGCTTCCAACTAAACCGGGGGATGCGTACGCCAATCCCGATCGGATTTCCCCTGTATTCGACGCGAAGGTCTCCAATACCGAAACCATGCATTTCCGACCTCTGAGTTTTAGCGGTGAAAACGGGATCAGCCTTTGATTGCACCGGCGACGAGTCCTTTCATCATATATTTTTGTGTAAAGATAAATAAAACGACCAGCGGCAAAGTCGCCATCACGCACAGCGCAAAAATCGGACCATAATCGATGGATTGGTGATTGGCCTTAAATTGCACGATTTGTGACATTAGAGTCATCTTTGAGGGATCCTTTAAATAAAGAAGCGGACCGAAAAGATCGTTCCAGATCCCGTATATATTTAACATAATAAGAGTCCCTGTAGCCGGAAGCATAAGAGGAAAAATAATCAACCAGAACGCACGGAACTTTCCATACCCGTCCATGGCAGCCGATTCTTCGATTTCCCTTGGAATGGATTTCGTAAAACCCGAGTACATGAATATCGCCATGGGTAGCGCTCCTGCCGCGTATAACAGGATCATGAAAGTGCGCGTATCAATCAGATGCAAGGCAACTCCCATTTTAAAAATGGGGATCATGCCTGTTTGTAACGGAATGACCATGCCCGAGATAAAGAAAAAAAAGAGAAACTGAAAGAACCTGCGCGGAATACGCGCTATAACATAACCTGCCATAGAAGAGATAATGACCAACAGTCCGATTGATCCAACGCTAATGACGGACGTATTAAACAGACCTAGCAACACGTTTACTTTTTCAATCGCTTTTTCATAATGGCCCCAATATAAAGAGTCGGGCATTGCTAAAGGTTGATTGATTTGAGCCGGAGATTTAAAACTTGTCAGAATGAGATAAAATATCGGATACAAAAACAGGAAAGCAGCAATGATCAATATAATCTCCAACGTTATGCCCGTAGGGTTTTTCCGCTTGGCGGAGCGCTTATTCATTACATCTCCACCTCTTTCCGTCGCATGATCTTCAACTGAATCAGCGTAACGATCATGATAAAGATCATCAAGACAATCCCGCCCGAAATGGCATAGCCGTACGTATTTTCCCGGAATGCGGCATTATAAATAGCAAGCGTCAGGGTATAGGAAGCAGAACCGGGGCCCCCGCCTGTCATGATGTATGGAATATCGAACATTTTTAAGCCGCCGACGATGGTCATAAAAACGACGATCGTTGTCGCGGGCATAAGCATCGGAAGCGTGACATGTCTAAATCGGTTTAACGCCTTGGCGCCGTCCATTTTCGCAGCCTCGTACAAGTCCTGGGGGATGGTTTGCAGTCCGGCCAAATAAATCACCGCGCAGTACCCGAGTCCTTGCCACTGCGTCAATGCGATAATGGTCGGAAATACGGACCGTGTGTCTCCCAGCCAATCGCGCACCCAGCTATGCAGCCCCATTCGTTCCAGAAATCCGTTAAGCAAGCCTTCATACTGCAAAATATGGCCCCACACGATAGAGGTGACCACAAGACTTACGACAACCGGTAAATAAAACGCGACTCTGAGCAAAATTTTCGTACGGAAAGAACGGTTCAACAAGATCGCCAACAGTAAGGACAAGGGATTTTGGACAACAATTCCGAAGACGGTGATCAAGATCGTGTTTTTGGCCGCCTGAAGCATTTTGGAGTCTTCAAGCAAAAACGCATAGTTGTCCCAACCAATAAACTTGGCAGGACGAATGGAGTCCCATTCTGTAAACGAATAGTAGATGCTTGAAACAAAAGGGTAAAATACAAATGCCGAAAATAATACCGTTGCCGGAAGAATGAACCAAAAACCGGTCCACCACTCCCGGGTGCTTGCCTTCATCATAACATCACCTGTTTAGTATTCGACCGGCCGCTCGAGGAGGGCCGGTCGAATGGATATGGTCTTCGATTACTCTGCGGGGAGAATGACAGTTCCGATGTCCTTCTCCAATTTTTTCTGGGCTTCCGTCAAATCCTTTACATCAAGTTTGATGCCCGAGGCTACCTTCGTAAAAGTCTCCGTCAGCGAAGTCATGGCCGAAGCAGGCAAATAAGCTTCGTATCCGATACCGGATTCCGTCTCGTCAACAACTTTCAACAAATCGTTTAACGCGGCATTCGGGTATTCGAGCTGCATGCCCTGGATTCCAGGCACGGTTC
>Ga0160445_100846_pt1 | contig 11150 bp, 10 predicted proteins | sample HID1972M_E1MG_FD_108215 | JGI IMG/M metagenome (GOLD analysis project Ga0160445, IMG submission 108215) | Enriched pill bug-associated microbial communities from UW Madison campus, WI, USA - HID1972M_E1 MG | ecosystem: Host-associated > Arthropoda: Insects > Digestive system > Unclassified ... | reverse complement strand
GCAAGGGGTGTTTGTAAAATACCTCCTGATGTATATTTGTCATAATAATTCAATTCAATAGCCAGGCGATTCTGAAGTATCGAGAAGTCCAGACCAATATTAAATTGCGCAGTCTCTTCCCATCCAAGATTAGCATTACCTAATTGTTGAGGAGAAATACCTGGCAAATTTTGATACGATGCCCCGCCAGATTGCCAAAGACCAAGTGATGAGAAATCACCAGAACCATCCTGATTTCCTGTTATCCCATAACTGGTTCTCAGCTTAAGATCCGTTATCCATTCAACATCTTTTAAAAAGTTTTCCTGCTTAACTTGCCAAGCAGCTCCTACACCTGGAAAATACCCCCAGCGTTTATCTTTACCAAAAGCAGAAGAACCATCCGCTCTAAGACTAAAATTCACTAAATACTTACCGGCATAATTATAATCCAATCTTGTAAAAAAGGAAGCTAGATTTCGTTTTGACCAAGAATCAGAACTTGAAGTAACAGCTGCTGAAGATATCGATTTGAATGAATTATTAGCAAAACCCGTTCCTCGGCCAGATGTTCTTTTATAGGTATCGCTTTGTAATGTATTACCAACCAAAACACCAAAAGAATGATCATTTATTTTTTTTCTATAAGCCAGAGTTTGCTCATTTAGCAGAGACGATCTTTGACCTATTGAAGATGTTGCTAAACCATTAGGACTTCCTGTAATTAGAAATGTATTCCAGTATTCCGATTCATCATAATTATTGTAATCTGCGCCAAAGCTTGAACGGAATGTTAGGCCTGGTAATAATTCTGCTTCCGCATATAAATTTCCGATATAACGCAAGCTGGCAGAATTAATATCATAGTTATCCAGTAGTAATGTAACATTATCAAAGCCTGCTCGCCCAACTAAAACTCCTTCATCATTATATGGGGATAAATAAGTTGGTGTATGCAAAGCAGCTTGTAATAAACCACCTTGCGGACCATCGCCCGCTCTTGCTTCATTTCTATACGTCCTGCTAAATGTATTACTAATACCGATAGTTATGCTATTGCTTAATTTTTGATCAAAATTTGCTTTCAAACTTGCTCTGTCGAATGAAATCGGAGCTAATATTGATTCTTGTTTATTGTATCCTGCAGCAAAATAGTACCTTGAACCATTTGTACCTCCAGTTAGAGATAGATCATAGTTTTGCAATTGGGCAGTTCTAAAAACCTCTCCCAATCTGTCATATGTTTCTTGCTCTTCCGGTAAACCACGACCACCTTCGGCAACCGGCCTAAATGGTCTTGTAGCAAAACTTCCACCGGTATTTATATAGTTTTCATTTACTAAAATTGCATGTTCAGGTCCAGTAGTTAAATCCCATAATTTTTCCGCTTTGGACCAACCCTGTGTTACGTTAAAATCAAGTTTCGGCTTTTGATTATACTTTCCTCTTTTTGTTGTAATTAATATTACACCATTAGCTCCTCGCACTCCGTAAAGAACAGTAGCTTCTGCATCTTTAAGCACAGAAATGCTTTCTATATCCGCAGGATTAATATCTGCTATAGGAGAAGTAGATTTTCCACCTGTATCATAAGTCTGCATGCTGGAATTGTTCATAAAAACCCCATCAACTACAAATAATGGATTATTACTTGCATTGATACTCGATGCTCCTCGTACACGTACATTTATAGCAGAACCAGGCACTCCGGTATTTGTGGAAATTTGAACTCCTGGAACTTTACCTTGGAGTTGAGAATCAAAGCTTCCTGCGGGTATTCCTTTTGCATCTGAAGGGTCTATTTTACTTACTGCCCCAATAATGTTTCTCCGTTCTTGGGTACCGTAGGCAACAACTACAACATCATTTAATAAATTATTGGATTCTTTTAATTGTATTGTTACAGGGCTGTTGGTAACAACAACTGTAAGTTTCTCATATCCAAGATAACTTACAATAAGAGTGGCAGGAAGTTTTTGACCAGTCACGAATCGGAATTCTCCATTTTCATCGGTGGGTACACTATGTGTTACACCTTCTAATTGGACAACCGCGCCTGGAAGGCTTTCTTTGGTTTGTCCATCTATTACTTTTCCACTAATTGTGGCATTTACAAGAGGGGTGGTCTGTATTTGGGCAAACGAAACCGTTGGAATAAAGATAATGAGAAAGGTTCCAACAAGAAGTTGAAGAAATTTGTCATATAAAGTCTTTGTATTCGAATATAATACGACTTTGGTAAAATTTTGCATATTTTTACGATGTTTTAATTTAACTGTTGAAGCAGGTGACAACACCAATTGAATGCCTGTTTCATGAATTATTACACTAGGGGAATATTCTTATTCCCCTTTTTATTTAAAATGTGTTTAACACATTTCTATTCCTCCCATAGTTTTTTGATTTGAATGTTTATTAATAAGTATTGGAATTAAAGAAAGCGAAATAAGATTTTCTGTTTTCAACAGAAAAAGTTGCTGATATAAGGTTGATTGGAGGGTAAATCCGATCTTTTGTTTAGCATCTCTTTGAAAGAAGATATTTTCATCATTTGTTTAATTTGATGAAGCAAATATATAAACATTTCAATAGTCTACAAATTCTATAGACATTATATTCTATTTTTATTTAATTATATTTATAAGAAGAAACTAACTTAATTATTAATTAGATTTTCTTAGTTATAAGCATTAGATGCTCAATAACAAGGTAGGAATTTTTAATAATTATGAAAGAATTGAATTATTCACCTAAAACGTCGGCTTCTTTCTAAAGCCCTTTCGTCAATTCAAGAAACAGGTAAACCAGCGGTGCAGCTAACAGTAAACCATCAAAGCGATCCAACAGTCCACCATGTCCTGGTAAAATATTTCCTGAATCTTTAATGTTATAGCTTCTTTTTAGCATCGACTCAGTTAAATCGCCATAGGTGCCAAAAACCACAATAATGATCGAGCTTACCAGCCATTGCCAGGCTTCGATTCCTATATAAAAGCGTGAAAGAATGAAGGAAGCAATACCACTTATAATCAATCCTCCAAAAAAACCTTCCCATGTTTTCTTAGGTGAGTGACGTTCAAATAATTTGGTCTTGCCAAAGGCATTACCCGACAGATAGGCTCCCGTATCACTTGCCCATAGCAGAATCAAAAAACCCAAAGGGTACTGAAAGTTGTAACTTCCTTCTAAAAAACCCAATTGAAAAAAGAATAAAAAGGGCAATACGGCAAAGATCACTCCTAAAAAAGTGAACGCAACGTTGCTAAAGGGATTTTCCTGTTTTCGAAATAACTCCAACCAGAATACTAATGTTATAAAAGGAATGCTATATAGTAATACGGAAAATGAAACTCCACGTAAATGAATTAAAACTAAGGTAATAAACAATACAGCACTCAACGCAAGACCTGCCCAGCGATTGGCAAGTACAGCCGCTGTCTTATCTCCTTTTATGCTGTTACCTCCGCTAATATTGATAATTCGATAGAACTCATCCAAGCTAAATAAACTGATCAATAAAAAGAAAGCAGCAAATATCCAAGGGCCCAAAAGAGTGGATGCCACCATGACGATTACAAATAAAACTCCTGTTATTGCTCTTGTTTTCATGCTGTCCTTATTCTAGCGGTTATTTCAAAGCGTTGCTAATTCCTGCAGCACTTTACTTTTTCTTCTTAATCTTCTGAAAATTCATCTGAAGGTTCTTCAGGTTCTGACATCTCTTCAATAACTACCAAAGCTGCTGCCTCATCATCTTCGTGTGTATAGAGCTCAATTTGTCCGAAACGATACGATGAATCCTGCTTATTCATAATTACTGCTGCAATATCGTTTTCATCCAAAGCCTGACGTATCAGTTCGATCCGAAAGAAATCCGACGTTACATAAATCTTTTTCCAGTCTTTTTCCATTAGGATAGGTTTTGAATTGTATTCGTTTCTATGTTTTGTACTTTGCTTAATTTCCAGAATCGGTAGAGAAAAAATGCAAGAAAGAAAGCACTAATTATATAAAGGCTCCAGTGAGGAATTCCTTCATTGTTAATTTCCTCGAAGCTTTTACCCTGCTTCAATAACACAAAGGTATAAATAACCGCGGTGGCATTGTTTATAAAGTGGGCAATTATAGGTAGCCAGATACTTTTACCCCAATACAGCATATAACCAAATACGGCACCCATCAGCATGCGCGGTATAAAACCATAGAACTGGATATGAATAGCGCTGAAAAGTATAGCCGAAATCCATATGCCTGCATGAATATTGTTCGTCCAACGATGAAATATAGGTTGCAAACAACCTCTGAACACTAACTCCTCTCCAATGGCAGGAAGAACAGCGATCATAAACAGGTTAAACAGTAAGCCGGAAATCGTACTTGTAAATAAAAGCTTCTCAGTTAATTGTGCCATCTCCAACTCTTTGGCTTTCATCCAGTTCTCCATATCAGAAAGAAAGTCTGGCAATTGCATTTGTTGGTTTATGGTCGAAGTAAATTCAAGAAAAGGACTGGATACCAGCATAATCACGATGGCAATGATCATAAGCCGCTTCGGATTAGGAATGGAGAAATTCAAGTATTGAGTTCTATTTCTCTCAATATATTTTAAGAGTAAAGCTGGTACAATGAATGTGCCTATGCTGGATAAAGTTTGGAAAAGTTTAAGAAAATTCAGGCCCGTGCTGGTATCGCCGGTCATTAAACTTGTTAGGTTTCCTAATAATCCCGGCCCGTATAAAACAAATCCGATCAAAAAAGCAAGTAGCGTAAATACCAAAGAAGACGCCACAATAAGCAGTAATAAATAGATCAAAGACACTATCGGGTGATTTTCAGGATATTTGTAGGTAAAGCCTTCTGAATTTTCGTAAATTTGCGACATTGTTTTAGAGATTAAAAAAAAACTTGGCTCAAGATAGGGAATGTCTGTTAAGATTGGAAATATAGATTTAGGAGAGTTTCCATTGTTGTTAGCACCAATGGAAGATGTAAGCGATCCGCCTTTCCGCTTTGTTTGTAAACAAAACGGAGTGGACATGATGTATACAGAATTTATTTCTTCTGAAGGGCTTATTCGCGATGCCGCTAAGAGCCGTCAGAAATTAGATATCTTTGAGTATGAGCGTCCTATCGGTATTCAAATCTTTGGAAGCGAGATCGAGACCATGCGTGAAGCCACGGCAATTGCCAGTCAGGCTGGTCCTGATTTAATTGATATCAATTACGGATGCCCTGTAAAGAATGTTGCTTGCCGAGGTGCGGGTGCCAGTCTTTTGCAAGACATTGATAAGATGGTTGCTATGACCAAAGCCGTGATAGAATCAACCCATTTGCCAGTTACTGTTAAGACCCGTTTAGGCTGGGATGATAATACCAAAAATGTAGATGAAGTTGCTGAGCGATTGCAGGATATAGGTATCCAGGCATTAAGTATTCACGGCCGTACGCGTGCCCAAATGTACAAGGGGCAGGCAGATTGGTCGATGATCCGTGATGTTAAACGCAATCCACGCATCAAGATCCCTATTTTTGGTAACGGTGATATTGACAGCTTAGAGAAAGCTGCAGCCTGGCGAATGGAGTATGAAGTAGATGGAATTATGATTGGGCGTGCATCAATCGGCTATCCTTGGATATTCCGTGAAATCAAACACTTTTTCAATACAGGTGAGCGTTTAGCAGAACCAACTATTACCGAACGGGTTGATACCTGTCGCATCCATCTTCAGAAATCCATTGAATGGAAGGGTCCTAAAACAGGTATCTTTGAAATGCGCCGCCATTATGCCAATTATTTTAAGGGCATTCCTCATTTTAAAGAATACCGCATGAAGCTGGTTAAGCTTGATCAGCTTTCCGATATTGAAGAGGTGTTGAGTGAGATCGAATCTAATTTTGCTAATTTGGAAGCCATTTATTAACTTGGTAAAAATTGCAATGAATGATTACACAGATTACAGATGGTGTTAAGGTTACTGTAGAAACAGTTTACCAATCGGAATACTCAAATCCGGGGAATGACCATTTTATGTTTGCCTACCACATTACAATCGAAAATTTAAGTCCTCACAGCATCCAATTATTGCGCAGACACTGGCTAATTTATGACTCTAGTGGAACTAAGCGCGAGATTGAGGGTGAAGGAGTAGTAGGGCTTCAGCCTATTATTCCTCCAGGCGAACAGCACGATTATGTATCGGGATGCAACTTAAAGAGTGAGATGGGTTATATGGAAGGTAGCTACCAAATGCTTCGTGAAATAGACGGAACTGTATTCGATGTAAACATTCCCCGCTTTGATCTGGTTGCTCCTTTCCGAATGAATTAGAAAGCCATTTCTAAGAGTACCGGACAATGATCCGAGTGCAGGGCATCCCTTAAAATTACTGAGCGTTTAATCTTATCACTTAATTGTTGACTTACCATATTGTAATCAATACGCCAGCCTAAATTCTTAGCCCGTGCATTTGCCCGATAGCTCCACCAGGTATAATGATGTGGGTCTGGATTTAAGAACCGGAAGGAATCTACGTATCCTGAGCTGATAAAACCTTCCATCCATTCGCGTTCTTGTGGTAGAAAACCAGAAGAGTTGGCATTTGATTTCGGATTATGAATATCGATTGCCCGGTGGCAAATATTATAATCGCCTGAAACAATCAGATTAGGAATATCAGTTAATAGCTTATTGCTGTATAGCTGAAAATCATCTAAAAAACGATATTTGAATTCCTGACGTAAATCACCGCTTGAACCTGAAGGAAAATAAGCACTAATAATAGAAAACTCATCAAAGTCTGCTCTGATTATCCTACCTTCTTTATCATAATCACTCTCTCCACAGCCATATTCAACATGCTTCGGACTTTTTCTAGTGAGGATAGCCGTACCACTATAGCCTTTCTTTTCGGCAGGATACCAGTAATGTTCATAGCCTAATTGCTCAATCAACAGCAAATCTACCAGTTGATCAGGGGATGCTTTAATTTCTTGCAGGCAAATCACATCAGCATCGGTCGCTTTTACCCATGCCAGCCAGTCTTTTCGCATCGCAGCACGGATGCCATTTACATTATAAGTAACGATCTTCATGATTCTTTTGCTTTTGCTAAGGCTTTCTCTAAACGGCGCACCTCCCCGCGCTTTAGTATAGTAATTTCCATTTTTTGATCTGCCAAAGGCCTGTCATTTGAATCAGTAGCTACTTCCTCCAACTTGTCAAACATATCCATTCCGTCCACTACTTCACCAAAGACTGTATATCTTTGATCAAGGTATGGAACACCGCCAATGGTTTTATATACTTCACGTTGATAGGCCGGGATTTTTCTTCCTTCCATACGCATGGTTTCTAAACTATCTAAAGCACCATCTGTATATGTTTCGCCTTCTACAATAAAGAACTGCGCTGCGCTTGATGACTTATCAGGATTCTCATCCCGGGCTGCTGCCAGTACCCCCTTTTTATGGAACAAACTATCACGAAATTCTGCCGGAATGGTATAGTCTAAGTCTCCTTCACCTAATCCTGCGCCTTTGGCCGCATTTCTCGAGTCGGGGTCGCCTCCCTGGATCATAAAGTCCTTAATGATGCGGTGAAAAAGCAGACCGTCATAAAAGCCTTCTTTAACCAATTTTATAAAGTTATCCCGGTGAAGGGGTGTTTCGTTATATAGTTTAACGATGGACACGCCATAATCTGTACGAATGCGTACATACTCATTTCTTGGTTTTGCTGCCCAGGATGAAAGAGACAGCAAACTTACAATTAATAAGACACTTAATCTTTTCAGCATATTATATGTTATCGATTTCCATCTCATCAAAGTAATTGATGATTAATGATTTCATGATCATTTCTTGTTCTAGAATGGTATAATTTGGAATCGTCTTTATCAACTTCCAATGTGGCCAGCCATCTTGATCAAGCCCTTCTAATTCGTAAAAACCCATTGCACTAAAGAGTTTGCAGTTTGCAATATGCATAAGTTCTTCTTTTTCTCGCTTACTGAACTTTTTGGGCCCTTGTCCTAGTTCCTGAATACCAATTAGAAACAGAAAACTTTGTATATCTGGTGTATCAACGTCGAAATCCTCTACTATTTTCATTTGAAGTTCGGGCCACCTTTTGTTTACGGTTGCTATATTCATTCTACAAATATACTGATTTTGAATTGTGGTTTGAAGCGTCAAAACGGGGAAATTGTACACATCAATTCATCAGGGAAAAGGGCCATTATCAGCCAAATAGCTGCTCATACGAAGGATATATTTTATGGCACAGATTTTTCATTTAATTGTTTAACCGTGTTAGGAAGATTCACTTAAAAAATCTTTATTAAGTATAGTTTGTTTTAGTATCTGAAAAGGAGGTTGTTGTGAAATAACCTCCTTTTGTTTTTGATAAGAAATTTAAAATTTATTCGCAGCATACAGTCATTAAACATACAAAGAATAGTAGATGTACAGTAGTTAAACAGTCCTCTACCCACTGCTTGAGGACTGTTCAACCACTGTTCAACCACTGTTTAACCACTGTTTGGCTAAACCGAACATACTGCTTGTCCTATATTGAGATGGCCCTATCCCAAAAAGTGTGTAAGTAGTGTCTCATGAACGGATAACTTTTTTGTATAAATAAAGTTACAGAAGGAATAATTTTTTTATACATTAGTCCACTCTATTTTGAAAAATTTTCTTTTCAGGATAATCACTCTAAACCCTCAAACCAAATGAAAATTATTTATTTAAGAAAAATTACGGTAATGCTGTTGTTTTTTGCATTACTCTCAAATGTTACATTTGCTCAAAAAGCTAATTGGAGATCTCTTTTTAACGGAAAAGATTTAAAGAGTTGGGACACTTATTTAAAACCATCTCCGGCAGCTACGGATCAAACTCCTATTGGATTAAATAACGACCCTCATCAAGTATTTAGTGTTGTAGATGGTACTATGCGAATCTCAGGACAGGATTGGGGTGGAATAGCTACTAAGGAGAGCTTTTCCAATTATCATATTCGTTTTCAAATAAAATGGGGCGAAAAGAAATGGGCTCCACGAGAAAATGCAAAACGTGACGGAGGATTGTTATTCCATTGTTCTGAACCTTATGATTTTGGAACTCAATGTTGGATGAGAAGTATTGAATTGCAAATACAGGAAGGCGATATGGCTGATGCTCATAATGTTGGTGCAGGTATTCCTGTATTTCAGCTGTCAAAAATGAAAACTCCAGAAGGCCATGATGTGCAGCAGTATGATCCTTTTGCTCCATTTATGACTTCTACTAACCGAGTTTATCGTTCAGGAAACTTTGAAAGCCCTCAAGGAGAATGGACAACCGGTGAGTTAGTGGCACGTGGATCAGATGCAGTATTCATTATTAATGGATTTGTAGTTAACAGATTATATAATATTTTCCGTACGGATCTGCATGAACAAGTAACGAGTGGTCGTATTCAGTTTCAAAGTGAAAGCTCAGAGCATTATCTTAAAAATATAGAACTTCGTGATATTGCTTCAGTGAAGATAGGAAAGCCTGCTTTTATAAGTGATAAAGCGCAGGTTGATGTAACAGCAGATAAAACTCAGGATTTGAAAATAACTAATAATGGTGAATCTGTAGAGATTATTGCAGTTGAACTGTTAGGTAAAGATATTGATCAATTTAATATCAAGCTACCAGCCTTCCCTCTTGTCATTAAAAAAGGTGAAAGTATGAATCTGCAAGCTTCGTTAAAACCAGGGAGCACGTTAAATAACGATGTTAAATTAAAATTAGAAACTGTTTATGGTCCTGTTTCAGAATTTGAGATAGCATTAACCTCGAAGTAGGTTACGCCTCAGATTGTGGAATCACTTCCCCAAATGATATGGCAATTCCCGAAAAAAACTGGCTTTTTAGTGTTTTGAACAGCATTTACAGCGGTTGGCACGGTCTTTCTACATACTTCTATAATTAATAGAACATTAAATTTTAAATAAATAGAAAATGAAAAAGATCATGTTATCAGCCGCAGTATTGGCTTTCGCCGGAATGACAACCGTAAATGCAGAAACAATTAAGACTCCAGTAGCTACAGCAATCGTAGTGAACTTACAAGATAAAACTCCAGTAAACGCAGAAGATTTACCAGACGCTGTTAAAACAGCTTTAGCAGGTGATGATTATGCAGGATGGAGTGTTAAAGAAGCATTTTCAGTTCAAAGTGGAGGTGTTAACACTTATGAAATTTCATTACAAAAAGATGATGAGAACCGTGTAATTAGTTTAAATGAAGCGGGTGAAGCTGCCGAAGCTGCTACTGCAACTGAAGCTGCTCCAGCAGAGCAAACTGCTCCTGCTGAACAAGCACCAGCTGATGAAACTCCTTCGGTTACAGCGCCAGCTCAATAAGAGTTTCGTTAATAGAAATATTTCAGTATTAGAAGCAATATTTCAACATAATAAGTAAAATCAATAGTAAAAGGCACATCTTTTTAGGTGTGCCTTTCTTTTTTACGACATTTTTTTAATTCAATAAAACAATTTTATCTCATGATTGTTAATGTGTGAACATAAAAATCGTTGTTTATAAGGTATTTAAGGTCTTCGTATGATATTCTTTTATTATTGAATAATAATAATACCTTTGCAGAATTTTAAAGATAGTATCCTTATCTTTGAATGGATTTCTTAAAAGTGGAAAGGAGGGGTAATATATAGTTGAAAAACTTACATTCTTAATATATAGTAAGGTATTTGGGCAACCTAATTTACATTCTAAGCCCTTAAGACTTATTGTTTAATCGAACAATAAAATCGAGTAAAATTTCTAACAAAAACAAAAACACATGAAACAAAAACTACTAGCTTTCTTCATGGTGGGAATAATGCTGATAGGATCAGCATTCGCACAACGGATTGTAAGCGGTACTGTAATTTCACAAGAGGATGGTTCAACCCTTCCCGGAGTTTCAGTACAGGTACCCGGCACCACTGTAGGAACACAAACAGATGTCGATGGGCATTACAGTCTATCTGTACCAACTACAGCTACGACTATTAATTTTTCATTTATTGGCTTTGTAACTCAAAGCGTTACTATTGGAAATCAAACTACTATTAATGTAAGTTTGGCTTCAGATGCTACTCAATTAGGAGAAGTTGTGGTAACAGCTTTGGGTATT
>Ga0160445_100844_pt1 | contig 11162 bp, 7 predicted proteins | sample HID1972M_E1MG_FD_108215 | JGI IMG/M metagenome (GOLD analysis project Ga0160445, IMG submission 108215) | Enriched pill bug-associated microbial communities from UW Madison campus, WI, USA - HID1972M_E1 MG | ecosystem: Host-associated > Arthropoda: Insects > Digestive system > Unclassified ... | reverse complement strand
CATTTCATAGACATGGTCGGCAACCTCCAAAATCGTAGGATCATGTGTAGTCATGCAAATTGAGACGTTTTCTGTTGTGATGATATTTTGGAAAACCGACATAATTTGTGCGGACATTCCCGTATCCAGCTCTGCAGTCGGCTCGTCGGCGAGCAGCAAGAGCGGCTTGTGAGCGATGGCCTTCGCGATAGCTACGCGTTGCTGCTCGCCGCCGGAAAGCTCGAATGGACGATGATGCATCCGCTTCTCCAGGCCGACCAGCTCAAGGCACTGCTCAACTCGACTCTTCCATTCCGACCTTGGCGTTCCCGCCATGCGAAGCGAGAGCTCAACGTTCTCCCAGGCAGACAGCAAGGGCATTAACGCGAACGCTTGGAAAATAAAACCCATCTGCCTGCGCCTTACATGGGTTCGCTCGTCGTCGCTCATTCGGCTGAAAGGAAGGCCATTAAATAGGATTTCTCCCTTGCTCGGCGTATCCAATCCTCCAAGGCAGTTGAGCAGCGTCGTTTTGCCCGAGCCAGAACGACCTTTCAGCATGACAAGCTGATTGGGCATAACGGACATCTGAATGCCCTTGAGGACATGCAGCGTATTGCTGCCAACCTGGAACATTCGTTCCACTTGGTTAACTAACAGCAATGGTCCGCCAGTTGCGCTATCTCCGCCCTGCTTATCTTGGGCAGAGTCAACGCTGCTGTTCGGAGTTTGCTCGATCATCTCTTGTTTCATCGTTTGCTGTTCCGTACCGGCATACCCCTCCCGCATTCTCTATCTTCATATTTCTAATCTTACATCATAGACGGAATAGACCAAGAAAAAGTTACGCATCTTGGGCATTTATCCCTAACTTTTTTCGTTAGCAAAAAAACGCTGCTCCGCAGGGAATAACGGAGCAGCATGATGTCCATTTATGCCTTTACTTTAAATTGGCCAACGGCCGCTCCCAGTTGATCCACGATATGATCCAGCGTGCGGGATGCGTCTGCAATATTGTCCGTCAGCGCCAGCTGCTCTTCCGTAGCAGCCGCTACGTTTTCCGTTTTCTCCAGACTTGCGGCAGCCGAAGCCGCCGATTGTTCCGAAGACGCGCTTACCTGCTCGGAGCTCGCGGACATCTGCTCCGTTATCGCCGAGCTTTCCTGCAGCTGCTCCGTCATCTTGTTGACTGCGGCACTAATCGCATTTAAGCGGAGGTTCAGCTGAGCGACGCGATTATTGCCATCTTCCACCTCTGCAAGCGTTTGACGCATAACGTCCGAAGCGTTGGCGATCTCCCCTCTTGTTTCCGTTACGAGATCGTTAATGCCTTCCGCAGATGCGAGAGAGCTTGCGGCAAGTTTGCGAATCTCGCCGGCAACGACTGCAAAGCCTTTGCCATGTTCGCCGGCGCGAGCAGCTTCGATAGATGCGTTAAGCGACAGAATGTTCGTTTGGTTCGAGAAAGTCGTAATGTTTTCCGCGATGGAGCCGATCTGTCCGGAACGCTTCTCGAGCGTTTCAATAATTCCGGAGAGGCGATGAATGACATCAACCATGCCTTGCATTCGTTCTTCCAAACGATTCAGCGCTTCACGGCCTTCGTCTGCTTCTATCGAAGTGGAAGCGGAGTGATCCGCCATAGTCGACGTATTTTCCGCGATGCGGCCGATGCCAACCGTCATCTCTTCGATGGCGCGAGAAGTCTCTGCAGCGCCCCGTGCCTGCATCTCGGAATTTTGCGTTACTTCCGCGATTTGTCCCGCCACATGCTCCGATGCCGCCGCGGACTCCGATGCAGCGATCGATAAGCGCGTGGAGGAACTTTTAACTTCGGAGGCGTTCTTGACGACGCCCGAGATCAATCCATGCATCCTCTCGATCATGTCGTCCACCGAATGGAGGATCCGTCCAAGCTCGTCTTTGCCATACTTGGCGGCGCGCGGCGATGTCAGATCTCCTTGGCTCACCAGGTTGGTCTTTTCGAGTACTTTTCTGATCGTAGAGGTCATCGCGCGCGTAATCAGGATCAGCATAACGAGAAGCAGCAAAGTAACGACGATGACAGCGACAAACGTAAAGAGCTGCGAGGAGTCCAGGTTTGATTCGATCTCCTCCATCTTCTCGTCCGCAAAGGCTTCAATGTTCTTCGCGACTTCGTCTACGCCGGTGCGGGCGGTCTGGAACAAGGAGTCGACTTCCGGATTTACGGCAAGCGGTTTGCCGTCATTTGCTGCCGCAGAAGCCGCCGAAAACCATGCGTTATAGTTGTCATCAAACGAATTCAAAATGTCGCCGACTTTCGCAGCGGATTCTCCTTTGTCCAGTTGGAGCAATCCAGCGGATTCCATTAACGTCTTCGCGGAAGCGACTCTCTCGATTGCTTGATCCTTGTTCGCAATCATCTCTTCATTCATCGTTTTTAGCGAGGCCGCGTCCAACGCGCCCGATTCGATCAGAAGATAAGCATTGTTGGCTTGATAGAGATCGCGGTCTGCATTTAGCATGAGCCTGCTAACCTGATTGGAGGTTTCGTGTATGGACGACTTCATATCGTCGAATACTTTCCTTTGCTCTCCCAAAAGCATAAGTCCGGTCATCGTATAAAAAAACAAAGGAACAGCTGCCAAAACAACCAATTTTAAACCAACTGAAATTTTCATATTCGTCTCTCTCCTCGTCTTATTACCGATACTTATTTATCGGATAAAACGAAGGCAATATGTAACAGCAACCCTAAACTTTTTAAATTTTATTTGTCGAAAAAAAACGTTCCGGCTCTCAACCGGAACGTTCTTTATTTCGGGTGTTACAACTACTGCAGAGAATATCGTTACTTCCCGAACGATTGAGGATTTTGGCGCCATGCTTGAAGCGTCGCTACATCAGCTTCTGCCACGAGCCCTTGCTGCGCCGCTTCTTGTATAAGCGCCGAGTAGTTCGACAGCGTCTCAAGCTGGAATCCATCATCTTCGAATGACTTTGCGGCGGAATCAAATTGATACGTGAAGATCGCGAGTACAGCCAACACTTCGCCGCCCGCCTCACGAACGGCTTGAGCCGCCTTCAGCGAGCTGCCGCCCGTCGAGATCAGGTCTTCGATGACGATAACCTTCTGACCTTCGGCGATGCGGCCTTCGATCTGATTCTGTTTGCCATGTCCCTTCGCCTTATCGCGAATGTATGCCATAGGCAGGTTCAGCTTCTGCGACACCCAAGCGGCATGCGGAATGCCCGCAGTCGACGTGCCCGCAATGATCGCTGCATCTTGATAACGCTCGCGTATGATCGTCGAGAATCCCTCTGCGATCATATCGCGAATCTCGGGATAACCCATCGTCAAGCGGTTATCGCAATAGATCGGCGATTTGAGACCCGATGTCCATGTAAACGGTTCGTTCGGACGAAGAGCAACGGCTCCAATCTTCAGCAGGCTCTTCGCGATCTCTTGGGGCAAATTCGATAATGTCAGCTTAGTCAACTGCAATCAGCTCCTCGATGATAGATTCAATCGCGGCGCGCGGCTCCGGCGACGCCGTTATCGGTCTTCCGATAACCATGTAATCCGTTCCTTGGCGTAACGCCTCGCCCGGTGTCATGATGCGGGATTGGTCTCCGACATCAGAACCGGCAGGACGAATGCCAGGCGTTACCGTGACGAAATTACCGCCGCAAACGGACTTGATCGCGACGACCTCGGACGGTGAAGCGACGACGCCTTGCAGACCTGCCGTTCTTGCCAACTTTGCATAACGAATGACCGACTCTTCCACTGGGCCGGGTATGCCGATCTGTTCGTTCATAACAGAGACGCTCGTGCTCGTAAGCTGCGTCACCGCGATGACCGCTGGCGCGGTACTGCCGTTAGGGAGCGCCGCTTGAACGCCTTCCATCGCAGCCTCCATCATGGCTGTGCCGCCGCCTGCATGGACATTAAACATATCGATGCCCAGCTTCGTTACGCTGCTCGCTCCGCCTTTGACGGTATTCGGTATATCGTGCATTTTGACATCCAGGAAGACGTAATATCCGCGTTTCTTAAGGCTCTCCACAAAGGATGGGCCTGCAGCATAAAACAGCTGCAAACCCACCTTCATATAACAGGGAATGCCCTTCAGCTCCTCGATCAGTCGTTCGGCCGCCGCGGCGTCCGGATAATCCAGAGCCACCATGATGCGTTTAGCGGCCTGTTCGCTTGTCAGCTTCATCTGCGATTCCCCCTATTTACTTGTTATTTGCCGGATTTGCTCAGCACAGGCATGGCATGGGACGAGAAGTTGATCGTCTCCATCATGCGGAGAAGCGCACGGACCGTATCAAGCGATGTCATGCAAACGACTCCGTTCTCGACTGCTTCGCGGCGTATGCGGAAGCCGTCGCGCTCAGGCGCCTTGCCTTTCGTCAGCGTATTGACGACGAATTGCGCTTTGCCTTCGCGGACCATGTCCAGAATGTTCGGCGAACCTTCGCTCAGCTTGTTCACGCGTTGCACATACAAGCCTGCCGCTTCCAACGCATCTGCCGTACCGCCGGTTGCCATAATTTTATAACCGATTTGGTTGAAGCCTCGAAGCAGCTCCACCGCTTCTTCTTTGTCCTTGTCGGCCACGGTAGCGATGATGGTTCCGGATGTTGGAATTTTCATGCCTGCGCCGATGAGACCTTTGTACAGTGCTTTCGCATACTGCACGTCGCGTCCCATTACTTCGCCCGTCGACTTCATCTCCGGAGTCAGCGTCGGGTCGACGCGGCGCAGCTTGGCGAAGGAGAAGACCGGCACCTTGACGGAGACGTATTCGTCTTCCGGCCACAGACCGTCCACATAGCCCTGAGAAGCAAGCGTTGTGCCGAGAATCGCTTTGGTCGCCAGGTTCGCCATCGGCAGGTTCGTCACTTTGCTCAGGAACGGAACCGTACGGGACGAACGCGGGTTAACCTCGATCACATACACTTTCTCATTGTGAATAACGTATTGGATGTTAACGAGACCGATGACCTCGAGTTCTTTCGCGATCTTGATTGTAATTTCAACGATCTGCTGCTTGATGTCATCCGAGAGCGATTGCGGCGGGTAGACCGCAATGGAGTCGCCGGAGTGAACGCCTGCGCGCTCGACATGCTCCATAATGCCCGGGATCAGAACCGTCTCTCCGTCGCAGATCGCGTCGACTTCCGCTTCCTTGCCCATCATGTAGCGGTCGATCAGGACCGGATGCTCCGGATTGATCTTCACGGCTACTTCCATGTAGTTTAGCAGTTCCTCATCGGAGTATACGATCTCCATAGCCCGTCCGCCCAGAACGTACGATGGACGTACAAGCACCGGATAACCGAGCTTCTGTGCCGTTACAACCGCTTCTTCGACCGATGTTACCGTGCTGCCTTCCGGCTGCGCGATGTTCAGCTTGCGAAGCAGCGCTTCGAACTTCTTGCGGTCTTCCGCCGCATCGATGCTCTCCAGGCTGGAGCCCAAAATGCGTACGCCTGCTTTAACCAGAGGCGCAGCAAGGTTGATGGCGGTTTGGCCGCCGAATTGCACGATTACGCCGATCGGATTCTCTTGTTCGATGACGTTCATAACGTCCTCGAAGAAAAGCGGTTCGAAGTAGAGGCGGTCGGAAGTGCTGAAGTCCGTCGACACCGTCTCCGGGTTGTTATTGATGATAACAGCTTCGTACCCCGCGTTCTGGATCGCCCACACCGCGTGAACGGTCGAGTAGTCGAACTCGATGCCTTGACCGATCCGGATTGGACCGGAGCCGAGCACGAGAACCTTTTGTTTAGACGTCTCCGTCACTTCGTTCTCCACCTCGTACGTGGAGTAGTAGTACGGTGTAGTCGCTTCGAACTCGGCCGCGCACGTATCAACCATCTTGTAGACCGGCTTTAGTCCATTCTGCAATCGGAATGCGCGAACCTCCGCCTCTGTTGTATGGCTGCCGTTCGGGAACCCTTCCTTGCGGATTTCCGCGATGGAGCGGTCGGAGAACCCTTTGCGCTTCGCTTCGTACAGGGTTCCCGCCGACAGCGTTGCTTCCTTGCGCAGACGGTCTTCGAAAGCGACGATGGACTCGATTTTGTCAAGGAACCACCAGTCGCTTTTCGTGATGTCTTGAATTTCTTGCAGCGAGAACCCGCGGCGGAATGCTTCTGCCACGAGGAACATACGCTCGTCATCCGGCTTCTCCAGGCGATTGCGCAGTACCGACTCTTCCAGAGAACCCGCTTCCTTGAGATGCAGACGGTGAGCGCCGATCTCCAGTGAACGAACAGCTTTATGGATGGATTCTTCGAAGGTGCGGCCGATGGCCATAACTTCGCCGGTAGCTTTCATCTGAGTTCCGAGTTTGCGGTTGGCGCTAACGAACTTGTCGAACGGCCAACGCGGAATCTTCGATACGATATAGTCGAGCGTCGGCTCGAAGCATGCGTAAGTTTGACCCGTAACCGGGTTAACCAGCTCATCCAACGTGTAGCCTACCGCGATCTTTGCGGCCATCTTCGCGATCGGATATCCTGTCGCTTTGGAAGCCAGCGCGGATGAACGGCTTACACGCGGGTTCACTTCGATGACGTAGTATTGATAGCTGTGCGGATCCAGCGCGAATTGCACGTTGCAGCCGCCTTCGATATTGAGCGCGCGGATGATTTTAAGCGACGCGGAACGAAGCATCTGGTACTCGCGGTCGGACAACGTCTGCGAAGGCGCAACTACGATGCTGTCGCCCGTGTGCACGCCGACCGGGTCGAAGTTTTCCATGTTGCAGACGACGATGCAGTTGTCGTTCGCGTCGCGCATCACTTCGTATTCGACTTCCTTCATGCCGGCGATCGACTTCTCGATGAGACACTGGCTGATCGGGCTGTAGCGAATGCCGGAAGCCACGATTTCGCGAAGCTCTTCTTCGTTCGCGCAGATGCCTCCGCCTGTACCGCCAAGCGTGTACGCAGGCCGAACGATGATTGGATAACCGATGGAGTTCGCGAAGTCGACGGCATCTTCAACCGTCGTAACGATCTCGCTCTCGGGCACCGGCTGCTCCAGCTCGCGCATCAGATCACGGAACAAGTCGCGGTCTTCCGCTTTCTCGATGGCGATAAGCTGCGTGCCGAGAAGCTTAACGTTCTCGCGCTCCAACACGCCTGCACGCGCCAGCTCTACGGCCATGTTAAGGCCGGTTTGACCGCCAAGCGTAGGCAGCATGCCGTCGGGACGTTCCTGGCGAATGATCTGGGAGACGAACTCCAGCGTGATCGGTTCGATATAAACCTTATCCGCCATGTTCGTATCGGTCATGATCGTAGCCGGGTTGCTGTTAATAAGCACAACCTCGTAGCCTTCTTCTTTTAGTGCCTGGCAAGCTTGCGTACCGGCATAGTCGAACTCCGCCGCTTGTCCGATCACGATCGGCCCGGAGCCGATCACGAGAATTTTTTTCAATTCATTATTTCTGGGCATACTCAAGCTCTCCTTTCAACGTCTCCGACAAGACGGCTTGACGAGGTTTTTGCGGGTTGTTTTTTTTGTGCTCGCGGATCATCTCAAGGAATTCGTCGAACAGGTAGCTGGAATCGAACGGACCAGGCGCTGCCTCCGGATGATACTGAACGGAGAAGGCAGGGTGTACGTTATGCTTCAAGCCTTCGATTGTTTTGTCATTGTTGTTGATGTGAGTCACTGTCAGCTGCGTGCCGTGAACCGTATGGTCAAGCACTGTATAGCCATGGTTCTGCGATGTAATGTAGCAGCGGTTCGTAGCCAGCTCCTTGACGGGATGGTTGCCGCCGCGATGACCGAATTTCAGCTTGCCCGTGTCTGCTCCGCAAGCCAGCGCGAACAGCTGATGACCAAGGCAGATGCCGAAGATCGGGAATTCGCCGATCAACTCGGAAATCATCTTCACGGCATGCGGTACGTCTTTCGGGTCCCCAGGGCCGTTGGACAGCTGAATGCCGTCAGGTGCCAAGCGGCGAATCTGGTCTGCCGTCGTGTCATGCGGAACTACGACTACGTCGCAGCCGCGTTGCGTCAATTCGCGCAGGATGCCGCTTTTGGCGCCAAAGTCGACCAATACGATGCGCTCGCGGTTGCCAGGACTGGAGAAAACATTTTTGGTGGATGTGCGTGCTACCTGATCTCTCAGCAGTTGAGATGCGTTCAGGCGTTCGGCCAGTTCTTCCACTTTTTCGTTGCCAGTCGTGATCAATCCTCTCATCGTACCGAAATGACGTAGCTTGCGAGTCAACATGCGCGTATCGATATCGCTGATGCCGGGAATGCCGTACTCCTTCAACAGTTGTCCCAGCGAATATTGCGCGCGCCAGTTGCTCGGAACAGGCTCATGGCGGCGAACGACGAAGCCGTGAATGTGAGGGCGCAGCGCTTCGAAGTCATCGCGCGTAATGCCGTAGTTGCCGATCAATGGATAGGTCATCGTAACGATCTGTCCGCAATAGGATGGATCGGAGAGCACCTCTTGATAACCTGTGATACCTGTATTAAAAACGACCTCGCCCGTCATTTGCGTTTCCGCACCGAAGGACAGACCGGTGAACAACGTTCCGTCTTCCAACAATAATCTTGCTTGCATCCGTCTCACTCCTCAGCTGTTAGTAAGGTTGTTCAAAAAGTCCGCTTCCCATCACGAAGTATCCCAAGAAGCCTACTCGACATCGAATATTGAATTCAGGCGAAACTTCCGGTGCTCACTTAGCTCTGCTAAGCTCTGCTCCTCAGTTTCTACCTTCATCCAATCTTCTCGGTGCTGAAAACCGAACTTTTTGAACTCTCATTTAAATGCCCTCTATGTGAATTTATTCCGACCAAACAATGTTTCCATTCACGATTGTCGTTACCGGCCAACCCTTGAGCTGCCATCCGCCGAAAGGCGTATTGCTGCTCTTGGACAGCGTATCTGCCGGATCTACCGCTCTTTCGCTCTCCAGATCGACGATCGTGATGTCGGCAGGCGCCCCAACCTCCAGCCTTCCCGTGTTTAACCGGAACACGCGTGCAGGGTCCTTCGTCATTTTCTCCAGCAGGAATCCGAGACTCCAGCGGCCGGTCTCGACGAACTTCGTGTAAAGCAGCGGGAATGCCGTCTCGAAGCCAACGATCCCAAATGGCGCAAGATCAACTCCGCGAGCCTTCTCTTCTGCGCTGTGCGGCGCATGGTCGGTGACGATCATGTCGATCGTGCCGTCCTCCAGACCCTCGATTACGGCTTGAACATCGCGCGGCGTGCGAAGAGGCGGGTTCATCTTCCAGTTAGCGTCATCGAGCCCCGGGATATCCTCATCCGACAAGATCAGGTGATGCGGGCAAACTTCTGCGGTAATTTTTGTACCGACCGACTTGGCCAGACGGATAAGTCTGACCGACTGCTCCGTGCTGACATGGCAGACATGGTAATGAACGCCGGTTGCTTCGGCCAGCAGAGCGTCGCGGCCTACATGGATGGCTTCCGATTCGTTCGGGATCCCTTTGATGCCGTGCTTGCGGGAGAATTCGCCTTCCGATGCCCAAGCGCCCTCCACAAGCGTATCATCCTCGCAGTGTGCGATGACCGGCATGTCGAGCGATCGAGCCAGCGCCATCGCGTCTTTCATCATCTGTGCATTTTGTACGCCTACGCCGTCGTCCGTGAAACCGATCGCGCCTGCTTCCTTAAGAGCGGCGAAGTCGGTCAGCTCTCGGCCCAGTTCGTTCTTGGTGATGGCCGCATAAGGCAGCACCTTTACGATACCGGCATTTTTCGCTTTGTCGACCACATATTTGACCGTCTCCGGCTTATCGATGACCGGGCGCGTGTTCGGCATGCAGGCGATTGTTGTAAATCCGCCTTTGGCTGCGGAGCGCGAGCCTGTAATGATGTCTTCCTTATGTTCGAAGCCCGGATCCCGCAAGTGTACGTGCATGTCGATAAAGCCTGCCGACACCAGCTTGCCTCCTGCGTCCACAGCATCTGCCGATCCTGTGTCGACATCCGCTCCGCTATCGAGAAGCTCGGCTATGATGCCGTCCTCGATACGGATATGTTTGCTCTCGAGACGTTTTGTCCCCTCGTTCCAGACATTGCCGTTCTTAATCCATAATGACATGTTGACATCTCCATTCGACCCAAAAGTCCGATTCTGTCTCGCCCGCCTTAAAAGAGGCTCTTATAATGAAGCTGGACAGCTGACCAGCTGATTGTCTAACTTAGCGCCCGCTCCACAACCGCCATTCTTACCGGAACCCCGTTTTCCATCTGCGGGAAAATTCTCGATTGAGGATGCTCCACCAGCTCGTCGTCGATCTCCACGTTCCGATTTACTGGCGCCGGATGCATGATGATGGCATGCGAATTCATTCGCGAAGCACGTTCCGCCGTCATCCCGAACTGTTCGCGATAGGATTCCGCCGAGTTCAGCATGCCGCTCTCATGACGCTCCAGCTGTACGCGCAGCATCATGACGACATCGGCCCCAATCGCTTCTTCTATCGGAATATATGGTGCATCCAGTTCCATCGCTCTCATATTGTCCGGGGCGCAGAAGCTGACGTTCGCTCCCATCTTGCGAAGTCCGTACAAGTTGGAACGCGCTACTCGGCTATGCAGTATGTCCCCGATAATGGATACGTTTAGCCCTTGCAGGCTGCTGCCAAAATGTTTGCGAATCGTGTACATATCAAGCAGCGCCTGTGTCGGATGTTCATTATTGCCGTCGCCGGCGTTAATGAGCGGCACCTTGATCTTTTCGGCCAGTTCCGCGAGAACGCCGATCGGCTTTAGCCGGATAATGCCGACGTCTATGCCCATGGATTCAAGAGTGCGAACCGTATCGTAAATCGACTCGCCCTTCTGCACGCTGGAAGCAGCAGCGGAGAAGTTGATTACTTCCGCTCCAAGCCTTTTCTCCGCGACTTCAAACGAAAAGCGTGTCCGCGTGCTGTTCTCGAAGAACATGTTTGCAGCGAATTTTCCAGCCATATGCGAGTGCACTTTGGATGGATGGTTCTCCCAATATGCCGCCCGATCCAAAATACCTTCAATTTCCGCCTTGTCGAGCTCTTTCAGACCGAGCATGCTGCGCTCCTTCAGTTGCGTTACCGTCATGCCGCTTACCCCCTATGATGAATGATGGTCACTTGATCCTTCAAGTCGATCTCCTGAAGCGATACTTGGATTTGTTCTTGTTTG
>Ga0160445_100841_pt1 | contig 11213 bp, 4 predicted proteins | sample HID1972M_E1MG_FD_108215 | JGI IMG/M metagenome (GOLD analysis project Ga0160445, IMG submission 108215) | Enriched pill bug-associated microbial communities from UW Madison campus, WI, USA - HID1972M_E1 MG | ecosystem: Host-associated > Arthropoda: Insects > Digestive system > Unclassified ... | reverse complement strand
AGAACAAAAAAAAGCTTTGTTTAGTACCTGGTACGAATTGTTTCCTCGATCCACAAGTCCAAAAGAAGGTAATCACGGTACATTTAAAGATGTTAAACGAATACTTCCACGGATTGCGCGTATGGGCTTTGACGTCTTGTACTTCCCGCCCATCCATCCAATAGGTGAGAAAAACCGTAAAGGCAAAAATAATTCGTTAATTGCCGAACCCGAAAGCCCTGGTTCTCCGTGGGCTATAGGAAATAAAATGGGGGGGCATAAAACTGTCCATCCACAACTGGGTACTTTAAAAGATTTCAAGAACCTGCTTGCTGAAGCTCGTAAATTTAATATCGATATTGCGCTTGATATCGCCTACCAATGTGCTCCTGATCATCCCTATGTTAAGGAACATCCTCAATGGTTTAAATGGCGACCTGATGGATCTGTACAATATGCTGAAAATCCTCCTAAAAAATATGAAGATATATTGCCTTTTTACTTTGAGACTGAAGATTGGCAAAACTTATGGAAGGAACTTAAAAGCATTATTGATTATTGGATAAACCAAGGCGTTACTATCTTCCGAATTGATAACCCTCATACAAAACCTTTTCTTTTTTGGGAATGGCTTATCAGGGAAGTAAGGAGGGAACATCCTCAAATCATCTTTCTTGCAGAAGCTTTTACAAGACCCAGAAGTATGGAAAAGCTCGCGAAAGTTGGTTTTAACCAATCTTATACTTATTTCACTTGGCGCAATACCAAGATGGAACTTGAAGAGTATATAACCCAACTTACTAAAACTGACCTGAGGTATTATTTCCGACCTAATTTTTGGGTGAATACGCCTGATATCCTTCCTCCATATTTAACTTCCGGTGGAGAAAGTGCTCACATTATTCGCTTACTACTTGCCGCTACTTTATCTTCCAATTATGGTTTATATGGACCCGTTTATGAATTTGGTATAAACACGCCGCATGGCAGTAAAGAAGAATATACCAATAATGAGAAATACGAAATAAAAAACTGGAATTGGGATGAATATACGAGAATTGGAGAGATAATAACAAGGATCAATAAAATAAGGAAGCAAAATTCTGCTTTACAAACCACATGGAATATTGAATTTGGAGAAACTACAAACGATCAGATTATATGCTATGGAAAAGTAGACAAGACTACAAAAAATAGATTGATCTTTGCTGTCAATTTAGATCCACACCATGTTCAAAGCGGATATGTAAAGGTACCCATACAGCATTTAGGAATACAATCAGAAGATTCATACACCGTAAGGGACTTACTGAGTGGCGATAAATACCGCTGGCATGGTGAATGGAATTTTGTAGAGTTAAACCCATATGAAATGCCAGCTCACGTATTGAGGATAGAATTATAAAAAAATTACAAAAAACTATGAGGCAATTAAAAACAGAATTAGACGATAGGCTACACTGGTATAAAGATGCTGTTATCTATGAATTACATATCAAAGCATTCCGGGATGGAAATAATGATGGGATAGGCGATTTTGAAGGCTTACTTGAGAAACTGGATTATTTGCAAAGTCTGGGGATTACAGCCATTTGGGTACTTCCTTTTTATCCGTCACCGCTAAAGGATGATGGTTATGACATTGCTGACTACTATAATATTAATCCGGCATATGGTGATATAAAGCAATTTAAGAAACTTTTAAAAGAAGCGCATAAACGCAATATGAAGGTAATAACTGAACTGGTTATTAACCATACTTCAGATCAGCACCCATGGTTTCAGCGGGCCAGGAAGGCACCCAAAGATTCACCCAATAGAAACTATTATGTTTGGACAGATGACCCTAAGAAGTTCAAAGACGCGCGTATAATCTTTCAGGATTTTGAATCATCAAATTGGACTTGGGATCCTGTAGCTCAACAGTATTATTGGCATCGATTCTTTTTTCACCAGCCGGATTTAAATTATGACAATCCCTTAGTTCAAGAAGAGGTGTTCAAAATAATTAGCTATTGGTGCAAAATGGGTGTAAATGGCTTCCGTTTAGATGCTGTACCTTATCTTTTTGAAAGAGATGAAACGAATTGTGAAAACCTCCCTGAAACACACGATTTCTTGAAAAAATTGAGAGCATATGTAGACCAGAATTTTCCTGGTACTTTACTTCTTGCGGAAGCTAATATGTGGCCTGAAGACTCAGCAGCTTACTTTGGTGATGGTAATGAATGTCAGATGAACTATCATTTTCCGCTAATGCCGCGTATGTTTATGGCTTTGCAGATGGAAGACCGCTATCCAATTACAGATATTTTTGACCAAACACCGGAAATCCCAGAGACCTGCCAATGGGCAATATTTTTGAGGAACCACGACGAGCTTACGCTTGAGATGGTGACTGATGAAGAACGAGATTATATGTATAAGGCTTATGTAAGAGACCCTAAAGCAAAAATCAATCTTGGCATCAGGCATCGCTTAGCACCTTTGATGGAAAATAACCGCAAAAAAATTGAGCTGTTGAATTACCTGCTTTTTTCATTACCAGGTACTCCGGTAATTTATTACGGAGATGAAATTGGGATGGGAGATAATTTTTATCTCGGAGACCGGGATGGCGTACGCACGCCTATGCAATGGAATGCCGATCGTAATTCAGGCTTTTCAGAGGTTAATCCGCATCAACTTTATTTACCGATAATCCTGGATCCAGAATATCATTATGAATCGGTAAATGTAGAAATGCAAACAAGAAACAGCTCCTCACTATTGTGGTGGATGAAACGAATTATTAATGTCCGAAAAAATTACAAGGCTTTTAGCAGGGGAAAAATGGCTTTTATTGATTCTGATAATTCAAAAGTTATGACTTTTGTACGTACCTATGAAGATGAAAGAATGCTTGTTGTTGTTAACCTTTCGCGTTATGTTCAACCTGTGGAGCTAACCTTACATGAATATGAAGGTTATTTTCCTGTTGAGGTATTTAGTAAAAATAAATTTCCGCTGATAAAGAATGATACTCCTTATTTTCTAACCATTGGGCCATACGATTGTCAATGGTTTATCCTGCAAAAAGCGCATGCTGATATCGATGAACGAAAATCGCTTCCTCGTTTAGAACTAACTAACTGGAAGGACATTTTATTGAAAGAAAATATTGAAGAACTGGAAGTAAATGTATTACCTGATTACTTGATGAAGGTAAGATGGTTTGGTGGTAAAGGAAGGTCAGTCCACAGAATTAAAATTGAGGATCATGCGGTTGTACCCTTGCCAGAAAATAATAGTTCAATCTTACTGTTAATAGCGGTGCAATATGAAAGCGGGATTCCTGATATTTATCAGCTGGCAGTTTCTTTTGCCAAAGAACAGCTGGCAAGTAAGCTGCAGGAAAACTGCCCCAAATCTGTATTATCTTTTTTAAAAATAGGGAAGGAAGAAGGTGTGCTATATGATGGATTGTTTGCGCCGGAATTACAACAAGCTATTTTTACGCGGATGGCAAACCATGAAAATATCACGCTTAAGGATAGCAAAGTTCGTTTCTATGGAAATAAGTTGCTTAAAAGGTTTGTGAAAGAGCAAACGAAAGCCAGATCAAATGTGCTTTCGGCAGAACAGAGCAATACTTCTATAACATACGGCAATCAGTTTTTTCTAAAAATATATCGAAAAGTAGATCATGCTATTAATCCAGATCTCGAAATTATTCATTTTTTAACCGAAAAATCTAAGTTTAAGAATATCCCTGCTTTTATTGGGGCTATTGAATGGCAATATAAAAAAAGCTCTATTGTATTAGGTATGATGCAAGAGCAAATTGAAAACCAAGGAGATGCCTGGACATACATGCTGGGAAGGTTAAATTATTTTTATGAGGATTTACTTTCTCGCAACGAAGCAACTAATTTTCCGGAACTTCAAGGAAGTATAACAGATCCACTATCTATTGATGATTTACCTGAATACATAACAGAAATGCTTAGCGGACCGGTTATTGAATTGATCAGTTTGCTGGGTAAAAGAACAGGTGAAATGCACATCGCCCTATCTTCAGTTAACGATGTGCCAGACTTCCAGCCAGAAGAATTTTCACTGCATTATCAGCGTTCCTTGTTCTCTTCCTTCCAAACTTTGGTTCGGGAAACTTTTCAAAATCAAAGTAAAAATTTAAAGAGGTTACCAGATTATCTAAAAAGTGAAGTTGAAGAGATTTTATCCATGAAAGCTGACATTTTGAACATCTACAAAAGAATTTATAGAAAAAAAATAGCAGTGGTAAAAACCCGTATTCATGGCGACTATCATTTAGGACAGGTATTGTTTACTGGAAAAGACTTTGTTATCCTTGATTTTGAAGGTGAACCTGCCCGTCCTTATAGTGAAAGAAGATTAAAACGTTCTCCGCTTAGAGATGTTGCCGGCATGCTACGTTCATTCCATTACGCGGCATATAGCGGTCTTTTTTTTAATGAAGAAATTGGAAATGAAGATAGGTCCAAACTGTTGCCCAATGTGGAGCAATGGTATCAATCCGTAAGTCAGATTTTTATGTATTCTTATTTAGAAACTGTTAAAGACAGACCCTTTATTCCCGATGATAAAGAAGATCTGGAAGTATTGGTTCAAACTTATTTATTGGAGAAGGTAATATATGAGCTGAATTACGAGCTGAATAATCGTCCTGACTGGGCAATTATTCCCTTGAAGGGGATTAAATCTCTTATAGAAAAAATCAATGTTGGCAAGTAGAAATATAAATATGCAATCAAATACTATAAACTCCTTTTCTTTGTTTTCTGATTTTGATATACAGCTATTTCAAGCAGGGAAACATTATAATTTATATAATAAATTTGGTTCTCACACCGTAAATAATAAAGATGTAAAGGGAACGTATTTTGCGGTCTGGGCACCAAATGCCAAGTATGTTTCTGTTATAGGAAACTTTAATTCCTGGACCAGGGAAAGCCATCCTATGTATGCAAGGACAGATAATTCGGGGATCTGGGAATTGTTTATTCCAACTCTAGGTGTGGGCGAATATTATAAATATTTCATTGAATCATTATATGGTGAATATCAAGTGGAAAAAAGTGACCCTTATGCTTTTTATTGTGAAACTTCTCCTCATACAGCTTCTGTATTATGGGATCTGGACTTTAAATGGACGGATAAATCGTGGTTAAAGAAAAGAGATAAAGAAAATCCATTGAGCGGGCCTATTTCGATCTATGAACTTCACCTTGGGTCCTGGAAAAGGATTCCTGAAGAAGATCGCTTTATGACCTATCGGGAATTGGCAAAAGATATTCCTGAATATTGTCAAGCTATGGGCTTTACGCATGTAGAATTTATGCCGGTTATGGAACATCCGTTTTATGGTTCTTGGGGCTATCAGATTACGGGGTATTTTGCTCCTTCAAGTCGTTTTGGAACACCACAAGATTTTATGTACTTAATTGATGCCCTTCACGCAGCTGATATCGGGGTAATTTTAGATTGGGTTCCATCGCATTTCCCAACTGATGAACACGGACTGGGATATTTTGATGGTACTCATTTATATGAACATGCTGATCCCAGAAAGGGTTTTCATCCCGACTGGAAGAGTTTCATTTTTAACTTTGGAAGGCACGAAGTACGTTCATTTTTGATTTCGAATGCGATTTATTGGTTAGATAAATATCATATAGATGGATTGCGAGTAGATGGGGTGGCTTCTATACTTTACCTGGATTATTCCCGGAATGCTGGTGAATGGATCCCGAATGAATATGGAGGCAGAGAAAATTTGGAAGCTATTAGTTTTTTGAAAGAGTTTAATGATGCGGTACATAACCAACGTGACCATGTTTTTACTATTGCAGAAGAATCTACTGCTTGGCCTGGAGTTACGCACGCGACGAATGCTGGAGGCTTGGGTTTCGATCTGAAATGGATGATGGGGTGGATGCACGATACACTAGCATACTTTCAAAAAGATCCTATTTACCGCAGTAACCACCAAGGGCAATTAACATTTAGCATTTATTATGTCTTTACAGAGAAATTTGTTCTTCCCCTTTCACATGATGAGGTTGTTTATGGAAAGAAATCACTACTCAATAAAATGCCTGGTGACGAATGGCAGAAGTTTGCAAATTTAAGGCTTCTCTTTACCTACATGTTTGGGCATCCTGGTGCAAAAATGATATTTATGGGTGGTGAGTTTGCACAATATCACGAATGGAAACATGATTTCAGTCTCGATTGGCATGAGACTGATCAGGCTAATAATAAAGGTATTCAAAAATTAATACTAGATCTTAATAATTTGTATCGTCGGGAACCAGCGCTATATGAACTTGGTCATCATCAGGACGGTTTTGAATGGCTTGATTACAATGATTCAATGAATAGCGTTATTTGTTGGATACGAAAGGGAAAAGAATCTAAAATTTTTTTAATCTTTATTGCTAATTTCACACCCATTGTGCGGGAGAATTACCGTGTTGGTGTGCCTGAAATGGGCTTTTATCATGAAGTGTTTAATTCAGATAACCTGAAATACAATGGTAGCGATATTTTAAATGAACCCGAACTTGAAACAGCGCCTATCCCTAAACATGGCAAAACGCATTCCTTATCGCTTACTCTTCCTCCTTTAGGTGTTATTGTGCTGAACTATTTAAAAAAATATGATGACGTATAGTTTTGGAATTAAATAGATGCTCGATTGCTATCTGTAATTTTTGCATCAAAAAAATATATTATCAGTAAACTTTTCTTATTCGTGGTGGTTAGATTAATATACCAGCGATCAATTATATGGAACTTTTTCAGACAATCAAGAATGAACAGGCTTATTCTTCAACGAATGGTTGTCGGGTATCCTTTGTCTCAAAAAACAATGAGCTAACTTCTATAAATCGAATAATGTATATAACAGATATTAGATACTGTGATATGATGGTCATTAAATCATTGATTGAAACTTTTAGACCGTTTAATTCAGAAATTATTTTTATTCACCTTACAGCCCGAGGTCTGCCAGATATGGAGGATGTGTTTGTAAAGAAATTATTTATATCTGAGATTGTACCTTTATTGAAGTATTCATCTGTTAAATTAATTAATCTGAAAGGTAAGAATACGGTTAAAGAAATGGAAAACATAGTAAATGTGATGAACCCTAATATTATTGCATTAACTAGAAGGAAACATGGTGTTTTCGATCGATTATTTTCTTCGGTTTCCAACAATAAAAAGCTTGAATACAACAATATACCTTTGTTGGTTTTTGACTGTTAATACATTATAAAATTAAGTAAATGAGCCAAATTGTATATTCTGGTAAACCGTATCCGTTAGGGTCAACATATGATGGAAAAGGAGTTAATTTTGCTCTTTACGCAGAAAATGCAACCGGGGTAGAATTGTGTTTGTTCAATTCACCCAATGACCCCACGGAGTCGTTAAAGATAAAAATAAAAGAAAGAAGCCACCAGGTATGGCACGTGTATATTCCTGAATTGGAACCTGGACAATTATATGGTTACCGGGTTTATGGTCCTTACGAACCGCATAATGGCCACCGCTTTAATCCTAATAAATTATTGATTGACCCATACGCAAAAGCGATTTCCGGAATAATTAAAGTAAATGATGACCTTTTTGGCTATGAGATCGGGCATCCGGATGAGGATTTAAGTTATAGCGAAATAGATAGCGCTCCCTCTATGGCAAAATGTGTAGTAATTGACACAAAGTTTAACTGGGAGAATGATAAATCTCCTAACATTCCTTATCATCAATCTATTATTTATGAACTGCATGTTAAGGGTTTTACGAAATTGCATCCAGACATTCCCGAAGAAATACGTGGGACATATGCTGCTATAGGTCATCCCGTTACGATTAATTACCTGAAGGAACTAGGGATAACCGCTATTGAATTAATGCCCGTACATCATTTTATTAATGACAGGGTACTTACAGAAAAAGGTCTCCATAATTATTGGGGATATAACTCAATAGGCTTTTTTGCTCCGGATGCCCGTTATTCAAGTAGTGGAGCCTTAGGCGAGCAGGTTGTTGAATTCAAAACAATGATTAAATCGCTCCATGCCGCGGGCATTGAGGTTATTTTAGATGTTGTTTATAATCATACAGCTGAAGGTAATCACTTGGGGCCAACTTTATCTTTTAAGGGTATTGATAATTCTTCTTATTACCGCCTTACCGATGATGATGGACGATTTTACATGGATTATACAGGTACTGGAAATACATTAAATGCTTCCCTTCCAAGCGTTCTTAGGCTTATTATGGATAGTTTACGTTATTGGATATTGGAAATGCATATTGATGGTTTTCGTTTTGACTTAGCAGCTACGCTAGCGCGTGAACTTCATGAAGTAGACCGTTTAAGCTCTTTTTTTGATATCATCTATCAGGATCCTGTAATCTCTCAGGTAAAGTTGATTGCAGAGCCATGGGACTTGGGAGAGGGAGGCTATCAGGTCGGGAACTTTCCTCCTGGATGGGCAGAATGGAACGGAAAGTACCGGGATTGCATCAGGGACTATTGGCGAGGTGCTGAAAGTATGCTTGCTGAATTTGCTATGCGCTTTTCTGGGAGTCCGGATTTATATAAAGATGATTTTCGTAAGCCCACTGCCAGTATAAATTTTATTACGGCGCACGATGGTTTTACTTTGCATGACTTGGTATCTTATAATAATAAACATAACGAAGATAATGGTGAGGCTAATCAAGACGGTGAAAGCCATAATCGTTCCTGGAACTGTGGATTCGAAGGGCCAACAGATGATTCAAAAGTAATTGCTCTACGACAACAACAGGTAAGAAATTTTCTTGCGGTCTTATTTCTCTCACAAGGAGTACCCATGCTGGTAGCGGGAGATGAGTTTGGCCGAACTCAGAATGGGAATAATAATGCATATTGTCAAGACAATGAGATTTCATGGATCAATTGGGATAAGGCGGATAAGGACTTAGAGGCCTTTACACGTGATCTTATTAAAATTCGCAACAAGCATCCGGTTTTTTGCCGGCGGCGCTGGTTCTCAGGAAAGCTAATAAAGGGCATCGGCCTTGAAGATATTTCGTGGTTTTTGCCCAACGGTGATGAAATGTCGGATGAAAACTGGAATCATGATTTTGCAAAATCTTTAGCCGTATTTCTGAATGGACGCGGTATCCCTACTCTTGGTGAAAACGGTGAGCAAATTGTAGACGATAATTTTTACGTTATTTTCAATGCTCATGATCAACCGTTGGATTTCAAGCTGCCTTCAACAAAATATGGCCTTATCTGGACTAAGCTTTTGGATAGCAGTTCTATTATTAAAAAGGAGAAGGATACTTATAAAGCTGGAGAAACTTTGCAAGTAAACGGGCGTTCTGTTATTCTATTAAAGAATCCCATATTTGAAAAATTGGATGGAGAAAATTGAATTAACACAGAGAAGATTAGGCGTAAATTTTTCTGATAAACAAGAAGCAATTATTCTGGTATGGGTCCCTTTTGCCAAAAAAATAGAAATCTTATTAAAAAAAACCGGAGAAAAAGTTCCTTTGCATAAAAACGATTACGGTTATTGGGGATTAACTACAGATAAGTTATTACCGGGCGATGCCTATACTTTTATTCTAAATGGAAAAAATGAGCGCCCAGACCCAGCATCATTGTATCAACCTGAAGGTGTTCATGCTTATTCAGAAGCTATTGATATACAAGATTTTCAATGGTCTGATAAGGATTGGGAAAACCCGCTAATGGATGAATATATAATTTATGAGCTTCATGCTGGTACTTTTACTTCTGAAGGTACTTTTAAGGGTATTGAAGAAAAACTTGATTACTTAAAAGATTTAGGAATTACTGCGGTTGAGATAATGCCTGTTTCGCAATTTCCAGGTAGTCGGAATTGGGGTTATGATGGAGTATTCCCCTTTGCGGTGCAAAACTCTTATGGCGGGGCAAATGGATTGAGGTACTTAGTGAATGCATGCCATCAAAAGGGATTGGCAGTAATCCTAGATGTAGTATATAACCATTTTGGTCCTGAAGGTAATTACTTTAACGACTTTGGACCTTATTTTACTGATAAATATAATACTCCATGGGGGAACGCGATAAATTTTGATGATGCATGGAGCGATGGTGTTCGTCATTATTTTATTGAAAACGCGCTCATGTGGTTGAGGGATTTTCATATTGACGCTTTGCGTTTAGACGCGGTGCATGCTATGAAAGATTTAAGCCCTACACATATTTTACAGGAATTAAGAAATTATGTAAATCAGCTAATTGAAGAAACAGGCCGTATTCATTACCTGATTGTAGAGCTTGACCTAAATGATTCGCGTTTTATTGACCCCACAGCGGAGAGGGGATATGGTATGGATGCACAATGGATTGATGAATTCCATCATGCATTATATGTGACATCGGGCGGTGAAAGAAAAGGATATTATTCTGACTTTAATGGAATCAGCCATTTAGCAAAGGCTTATACCAATGCCTATGTTTATGATGGAATATTCTCTCCTCATCGATTGAAAACTTTCGGAAATAAAGCGGATAAAAATCCTGGAAAGCAGTTTGTTGTGTTTTCGCAAAATCATGATCAGGTAGGGAACCGCATGTTAGGTGAACGCAGCAGTCAGTTATTCAGCTTTGAAATGCAAAAACTATTGGCAGGAGCAGTGATGATAAGCCCATATCTCCCTATGCTTTTTATGGGGGAGGAGTATGGTGAATTAAACCCTTTTCTTTATTTTGTTAGCCATACCGACATGAAGCTGGGAGAAGCGGTAAGGAAAGGCCGGAAAGAAGAGTTTTCCGCGTTTCATGATCAAGGTGAAGTTCCTGACCCTATGAATGAGAATACTTTTCTCAAATCTAAGTTACAATGGAAATTATTAGAAAAAGATCCATATCGTATGATGTTGCATTATTATAAATCATTAATTTCCTTAAGAAAGAAACTTCCTGCTTTATGTATCCTCCACCGAGAAAATCTCGAAGTTTCCTTTAATGAATCACAAAATACGCTTATTCTATTACGGTGGCAGGGAAAGCAGAAAGTATGTTGTTTATTGAACTTTTCAAAATCCGCACAACTTCTTCCTCTTCCCAGCACTTGGAATGAATGGCATAAAGTTTTAGATTCTGCAGACCCAGAATGGGGAGGCCCAATGACCGCGCCAAACCAGATTGT
>Ga0160445_100839_pt1 | contig 11224 bp, 9 predicted proteins | sample HID1972M_E1MG_FD_108215 | JGI IMG/M metagenome (GOLD analysis project Ga0160445, IMG submission 108215) | Enriched pill bug-associated microbial communities from UW Madison campus, WI, USA - HID1972M_E1 MG | ecosystem: Host-associated > Arthropoda: Insects > Digestive system > Unclassified ... | reverse complement strand
GTCCGCGACCCGATTGACCGCCTTGTTGACCGCCCGAAATTGCTGATAGCGGCAGGCTTTCTTGATCTTCTCCTTGGTGTCAGGATCGATCTCGAAGACGATGAAATGGGCGAGCAGGTCCAGCAGCCGTAACGGCTCCAGAAGGCACCATAGGTCCTTGGTGAGATCGTCTGGGAACTCGTCCGCCTTTCGCGGCCACGCATCCGGCCAAGGAGCGAAATACTGGGCTCTGGCTTTTGTCGCGCCGTACAGGGTCGTCACGCCATCGGTAACGATGTTGAAGGCGTTCGGCTCAAACAGGCGGGGAATATCCCGCTCGTATTGCTTGATCTGTTCGAACGCTTCTTCGGCGGTGTTGCTGGCCTTGATCGGCGATTTGGCCTCGATGACGACTAGCGGGATGCCATTCACGAACACCACGATGTCAGCGATCCGCGATCGCTGCGTCTGGACTTTGAACTGGCGAACGACGTGGAAAGCGTTTCGTTCGGGATGCCGGAAGTCGATTAGGTCGATGGATCGGCCCTGAGTGTCTCCTGCCAGCTTGCGCGTGTAGCCGCCCCTTAGCCGCCGCTGCCATTCTTCATTGTCCGAGAGGATGGCGAGGTCGCCGTAGATCGTCTCAGCCTCCAATTCGGAGATGCCGTTCAGGGCCTGCAATGCCTCGACGAGGGCGGGTTTGAGGATGACTCGGTTCTCTTCGCCCCGCATCGCCAGTGCCGCCTCGGGCGACAACGACTGGTAGCCCATGGCGATCAGGGCTTCGATCGTTGGTTTTTCGGCGAGGCGGTATTCACTCATGCGGGCACCCTCGCTCGGCCGGAGAGGAGGTCAGAGGTCACCTCTGAGCGAACGCGGATCAAGTTCGCGAGGCTGACAAAGGAGGCTTCCAGTTGGGCCAAGACGCTGTCTAGTAGGGCGACGATGGCAATCTGCTCATCCAATTCAGGCAGGACGATTCTGATGCCGTTTAAGGACTGGCGCGTGATCTGCGGCTGTGCTGATCCAGCTATGCTCTTGGCTACGCCCCAAGCGGAAAGATAATGAAATAGGAATCTTTCATTTATTAGATCGGTTCGCACCTCATCCAGAGCCATGGCGTTTCCGGTCAAATATGATTTACCTGGAATCCAGTTTATTGTTCCACAGGTAGCTCCTCGGCAGGTTATAGCAACGACAGGACTTTCGTGCGTGTAAGAACTATAAAATCCAATCTGACCGTTCGCTCCGTAGGCAGGAAAACCACTAGAAGTTAGCTGTTTACTGGAAATCGTGGGATGCTGCCGTGGGCGACAGATGTCGTGGAGCGAAACGACCTGCTGAGCCTCCGAGGCTTCTTCGGGCCCATCTGTGAGGTCCGCTCTAAGGGCAGTGAGCATCGCCTTACCTGCCGAAACAGCGGCCTCGGTCGTTCGGACGGATTCAGAGATGGACCACAGAACCCCAGCGATCCGACGCTGCTCATCTAAGGGAGGAATCGTAAGCTCGATCGCCCGTAGTTCTTTGCCGTTAATGGCGTCGAATGTGCTGCCTTGAGACAAGCGGGCAAACGTAGAGGATAGCCCGCCGATTGCATAGAATAGAAAGTCAGGGTCGCAGTTGGCAGCGCGCACGCCACCGATGCCTCTGCCGATGCAAAGTGGGCCTTCGGCTACGTTGACCTCACCGACTGGCGCGCGAACGCTCAGAAGGATATCGCCCGCCCGAACCACCTTAGGTGTCGATGACGCATAAAGCCTTGGCGTTGGGTGGCGCGAACCGAACTCTGCATTCCCTTGAATGAATGGTAGTCCGCCGCTCTCTGTGCTGACCGCCGAAGACGGCGGCGACTGTCCCATAATTAATTGGGCAACCTCGCCCAAGGCCTTCACCGCCCAGCCCTCGGGCATATCATGCGACATAGCCGAGCCTTTTAAGGTTCTCGAACATCAAGACCTCCGCCTCGTCACGCCTCGCGATTAAGTCTTGGAGTTTGGCGACTTCGGCGGCCACGTCCACAGCTTCGGCATCAGCCCCAGTCTGCACGTAGCGGCTGATATTCAGATTGAAACCGTTGGCTACAATTTCCCCCGCCGACACAACGCGAGCAAGTTTCTTGATGTCGTCGAACCTGTCGAAGGCATTGGCCAGGGTGCGAACATTCTCATCGCTCAGAGAGTTTTGGGCAGTCCCTCGCACAAACGTCGCGTCGCCGTTGACGATCAGAACCTTGCCCTTCCGCTCGATGGGCTTTGACTTCCGGATGATGATGATCGCTGCCGGAATACCCGCGCCGTAGAATAAGTTCGGGGCCAGCCCGATCACCGCCTCAACGATGTCAGCCTCCAACATCTTCTCGCGAATCCTACCCTCCGTGCCGCCTCGGAAAAGGACGCCGTGGGGCACAACGACGGCCAGCATGCCGTCGTCTTTCAGCGACGCGACCATGTGTTGAACGAAGGCCAGATCGCCGTAACCCTTGGGTGGAACTCCATAGACATCGCGGCCGTAGTGGTCGCCGTTCGACCAAACCTCGTGGCCCCAAACCTTCTCTGAGAAAGGCGGGTTGGCGAGCACGCGGTCATAGGCCGCCAGACCGTCCACGAACTCCCGCGCCCTGGGATCGTATCGTTTCGGATTCAGGATGGTGTCGCCCTTAGCGATAAACGCGTCATCGATGTCGTGAAGGAAGAGGTTGATCTGGGCGATCGCCCAAGTGCCAAGGTTCTTCTCTTGGCCATAGAGCGACAGAGTGCGGACGTCCTCGCCGCGATCCTTGAGATGCTGGACCGCCTCCAGCAACATGCCGCCCGATCCGCAGGTCGGGTCGTAGACCGACATGCCGGGCTTAGGGTCCACGCACTCGACCATGAGCCTCACGACCTGCCGGGGCGTGTAGAACTCGCCACCCTTCTTGCCCGATCCCTCGGCGAACATCTTGATGAGATACATATAGGCATCGCCCAGCACATCGGGTGTGATGTCGGCGTTTCGCAGGCGGTGCTTCTCGAAGTGCGAGAGCAGCTTCTCCAGCAGGGCGTCGGGAAACTGGTCCTGCTTGGCGAAGTCGAGCGTGCCGAACACACCCTTGAGCCGCAGGTTAGCGTCTTCGATGGCGTTGAAGGCGTTGTTCAGCCGCTGGCCGATCTGGGTTGAGTGCTTTCGCACTTCGTCCCAGCGGTGCTCGGACGGGACGTGGAAGCGGTGCTCATCGGGGTCGGCAGCCTCGGCCTTGTCGCCGGTCTCCTTGAGGAGCTTTTCATACTCCTCGTCCCACACGTCACAGAGCCGTTTGTAGAATAGCAGACCGAAAATATACTGCTTGTAGTCGCCAGCATCGACAGTCCCCCGAAGGATGTCCGCCGCCTGCCAGAGATGCCGTTCAAGCTCGGCCTGGGAAAGTTTCGCCATGGATCGCCCCCTGAGTGGGGACCGTTGAATCTCGGCAGCGGCGAGGGGTCAAGCGGCAACTGCGACGGGACAGCCTCAGTCGCTGTAGCCAAAGTGGTCTGATGGTCAGACTATCGGCGATGAGGAGTCGCTGGCAATGATGCGGAGCCGTTTTTCTTGATCGCACGCTGCTGCTTCCGCTTCTCTGATTTCGCCAGGACAGTCCGGCCGTTCGGCCGAGCGATTCGTTCGGCACTAGGTCGGGCGCGATTATCCGAGTTCCTGGCAGATCGGGCGACCGTCGCATCCATGATGCCCGCCGCATCAACAGGCACCAGATCAACAGACCGAGCGATCCCGGTCTCTTCGATTCGGGACTTGAGGGTCTCCGCTTGTCGGCGGGTATGGAGATAGATGCTATACGCGCCATCATATTCCGGTCGGCGGATCGCTCCCCGAAACACGAACTGGAATATGTCCTCGGTCTCCCGCGCAGTCAGGATTTCCTCGTGGGTGATCTCGAACGACGATCTCAGTGGAGCGTCACCATCGAGTGGCTTGCTGCTATAGATAAACGCGCAGCTTTCGGCATCCGCGAACTCGTTCATCCCCGCTTGTTTTGGCTTAAGCGGCTCCCCATTGACTCGGTGTTCCATGAGCCACCGGACCACCTTGTTTCCTGACCAGAACCCGAGGCTCGGTTCATGCCCTGTGAGATAGTCGCAGATGGCCTTGATGAACTTGCGGCCGATGCTCTCCTCCCACAGCTTCGTCGTTCCGTCGTGCGCTTGGGTGAAATAGTGGATTGAGATCGACGGAAAGCCGGTCCGGTGCCTCGCGATCTCGCGCGTTTGGTAGGACACTTCGTCACCCCACCATCTGTTGACCGCGCGGAAGCTCAGACTTTTCATGTAAGAGGCACCGGCGATCTTCACCGAGCGGGTGTGGCGGAGGAACGTCGGAGACCAGACAGAACACCATTCGAATGACTTCGCGTCCTGCCAGTCAACAATGTTGACAAAGACACCGCTTGGGCGTTGGGCCGCCTTAATGAAGTTCGCCTGATCCCCCAGCAGGGTATCCTGGGCAGTCTCCTTCCAGTTTCCCAGTCCGGCCTTGGGTCTAAGCAGCGACCACTTCCCGACCGGCTCCAGATCAAAGGTTGCGGCGAAATAGGCGGCTGTCTGACCCATGTTGATCTTGCCAGACTGCAAGGCATTCGGGGCCTCGTCGATCCGGACATGCCAGTCGCCGAACTCGGAGAGATCACACGTCATCAGGCTTTCGTGGGTGGCGAAGATCACGGCCCGCAGGTGCGACGTTCCTTCAACCGACTTCCGGGCTTCGTCCAGCCGAGCCTGAACTCTCTGACGACTGCCCCTGACTTCGCAATGCGCTTCCATCACGATGATCGCAGGGTCAGCCAGTCTCAACGCTTTGGTCTGCTCTTCGATGAGGTCGATGATCGGCGAGAAGATGAGGTAGAATCCGGGAGTCTCGATGACCTCCAGCAGGAATTCCCGGCTCTTCCCCGAGCCAGGAAGTCCAAGGAGGATTCCGACCGGCATTGGCGACACTTGGGATGCCTGGCTCACGAAGGGCCTCCCGGTCGCCGCGCCCTTCCAGATTTCCCTCTTCGACAGGCAGATCGGAAGGCTGCCTCTGCATCGGCGAGGTCGGACATCCAGGTGCGTGCGTCCCGCATCTTGAGCCGAAATCGCGATCCGCCGATCGTGGCCTCCAAGGCGTTCAAGATCGTGCCGTTGGCCAAGATGGGCAGGGCCGACCGAACGACGACGTAGACGACCGTGACCAGCCCTTGGTTGCGGCGGGTCCGACGAACGAGGGCGAAGTTCATCCCCGATCGCGTCTTGCGTAGAAGGATTTCGTAGCGGTTCGACACCGCACCACCGGGATAGCCGACTTTGTAGAGCATCTTGAGGTCTCCACCGGGCATGCGGGATGGCTCCACGAAGCCGGGACTTGGTTGATCGGAAGGTGGGATGGTGACCGTCCTCAGAGGAGGACGGGGTTCACCTCGTAGTCGGCTCGGCCACGGCCCGGCTTGTCACCGGCGCGGAACTTGAGGCGGCGGATCAGACCGGCTTCCTCCAATTCATGGCAAGCCCTGGAGAGGACATTCGGTTCGGTCAGAATGCCCAAGGACCGACCAGTTCTGCGAAGCTCCCGCGCGTTGAAGTGTGTGAGGCGACCCCGCTTCAACGCCCGGATCAAGGCAAGTGCCTCACGGTCTTCCGACGCGGTTGCTGCGACGTTGAGCGTCCGCAACATCATCGGAGTCGCATAGTCCTCGATGAACCTCGTCGCCGCCTTGTAGGCTTTGTTGCTGATCTCTTCGGGCTCGGGCGCGTCTGCCTCGGCCGACCACCAGAGATACTCGATAATCAGAGCCAGCCTGAGAGCCGTCCCGGCTTGCTTGCCGACCCAGCCGCCGACCACGCCGTCTTCCTCCATCTTCCGTTCGTGGGTGAGGAGGTTCCATTTATCGGCACGCTGGGCGGCACTTCGCGACACCTTCTTCGTGACGGGCCTACCCTCAACCAGATCAAGTTCAGCCAGTCGCCGCAGCGCGGATTTGGGCAGCTTGAGATCGAGTGAGCGTGAGCGACCCGGCATCCGGGGTTCCGGATAGATGTAGAGCCACCGGGTCGTGAATCCCCGATCCACGTCGGCCTCAATGAACGACCGGAGCGGATCAGGCTGACAGCCGCCAAGCACGCTGATCGCCAATCGCTTGATCGTGATCTTCGGCTTCCCCTTGCGATTCACCGCGAAACGGCTGGCCATGAAAGCCTCCAGCCAGAAGTCGGCTTTGCCATAGCGGCGAAACCAACTGGAGAGTTCGTCCTTCATCAGAAGGAGTCCCTTTGGGCTGCCGCTTGCCACCTCAGCGGCAGCGGCCGGAGTGACATCGACGACCCGCAGTTGGGGCTCCAATTCGCAGCCCTCGTCCCAGAAGCTGGGCAGTGAACCGCGCGAAATCTCCTCTTCGAGGTCATCAAGGATGGATTGGAACGGCAGCAGTGCGGGGGTTTTGCCCGACGATGGCTTACCGACGAGCATCATCCACAACAGTGGCGGCTCTTGGAAGCTCCCGGCCCCGACCTGTCGGGCATTTCCGATCAGGCCCCCCGCGACTGCCAACAGACTTGCCGCAACGTAGTCTTCCGGCGTGTTGTGAGCGGCGGAAGCGGCCTTGATCCACTCTCCCCACACCTCCCCGAAAATCTCGATGGGCAGCTTCGGGACAGGGTGGGTAGGCAAGTTAATCAGGGAAAGGTCAGGAGCCTCCCAAGTCGGTGGCGTCGGTTGGGAAGTGTTCGGGGTCAGGAATTTGGATGTGGGCATAGTTCTTCTCAGGTCAGGGAGCACCCAAGCCATGCGACCTGAGCGTCTAGTCAGCCCATCGGACTGACCGGAGTGCGACTTGAGGAATCGAACCTCGACGCCCGTTAGGGGGGCTTCCAGCAATCGCGTAACTTCCTGAGAGGAAGACAGAGGCCGTCTTATGCGACTATTTCGGTGAAGTCAACAGCTTTTTGAGATGCGGCCGAAGAAGACGGCGATTTTGTCAAGTTGAAACTCGATGCCATGCCATGCAAGACAAGTTACTCTCCGTCACGGAACTGGCTCTCATCTCGCTGCCCCTAAAGATTGCTTCTCCACGAACCGATCATCCCCGGACGTTTGTGCCGATAGTGCCGATAGCTTGGGTGCCGCCCATGTCGAGGTCGGCGAGAATGTCGCCGCGTGCTTCTAAGGTGAAGGCAGGGCGACAAAGTTTGGGCTTTCATGGGACATGGCGCGACCGGCTGCGACGCCGAGGGCGACGAGTTCGGTGACAGGGATCGAAAGATTGCCGCAAGGGGCCGGTAGGCCGAGACCCGGAGCCGAAGGCGAGGATCGAGGTCGTGCGGGTCCGTGCGGCAGGTGGACGGCCAGGGGCCGGACGGCTCGATGTGATCGGTCGAGGCTGGAGCCTGATCGCGGATCATGATGGCAGTCCGGCTCGGCGGGCCTCACCGACCTGTTCGCTTGTCGTCGGCCCCTGTGCGCTGGCGCGCTGGTGCCCGTCGCCGCGAAGACGTCCTCTGGTTTAGTCCACTCGACGGGGGTGCACGACACCAAGAAGTTGGGCTTGGCCGGAGGCTTTCTCTGGCCAGCACGCAGCGACACCTATTGTCTCTATCGTCGCTATTGGCAGTGACAAAATCCGGTCTGCACGACGCCGAGTTCGAGCCCGTCATACCGGGACGCCGACGCCCCGAAATTTCGTGATGAGAACCATGTGGTTTGGTCACGCCCAGGCGGGTTCCCCAACCAGACGGCAGCGCAGCAGGTCGATCGTCTGAGCAGCGTGCTGGAGTTGCTGGAGGCTCACGGTCACCCTCTCGCCTCCAGCCTGACGGCAGCGGACTTCGGGTGTCGGCTGGGAGCGCGCCTCACACAGACCATGGGCCAGCAGATTCCGGATCGCTGCCGCCTGTTCGATCTCGCCCAGCCAAAGGGCGAACGGCTGTCCCGTCCTGGTGCTCGCGCGACGCCACTGTTGAATCGGGGGTGCTGTCGCGTGGAGTTCAACACCGGCCTTCCCGAGCCGGTCCAGCATCACGGATTCGAGGAAGCCCCAGCGCAGCATGACTTCGCCGATGGCGGCCATGACGTCCTTGAGGTCTGGAGCGGCCGAGGTCATGGGCCAGCATCCCGCGAAGAGATCAGCAATTTCTTGACGCCCCAGAGAACTGTGAGAGTCTGGGCTGGTGAAGCGATGCGGCATCTACCTCAGGGTCTCGACCGATCAGCAGACGACAGAGAACCAGTTCCGCATTTTGAATGAGGTCGCCGAACGATCCGGCTGGACCATCGTCCAGGTCTTCGAAGACGCCGGGATCAGCGGGGCTAAATCGCGAGATCAGCGTCCCGGCTACGATGCCCTCCTAAAGGCCGTGCATCGTCGAGAGATCGATATGGTGGCCGCCTTCGCCGTCGATCGTCTGGGACGCTCCCTGCCCGATCTAGTGGCCTTCCTGAGCGATATCCAGGCCCGAGGCTGCGACCTCTACCTCCACGTCCAGGCCGTCGATACCTCGACGCCTTCGGGCCGCATGCTCTTCCAGATGTTGGCCGTCTTCGCCGAGTTCGAGCGGTCGATCATCACGACCCGCATCAACGCCGGGCTGGACCGCGCCCGTGCTAAAGGCACCCGCCTGGGCCGCCCGGCCATTGCGTCCATCGACCTCAAGCCTGTGCGCGATCGCCTGAATCGAGGCCAATCCATCCGCACCATCGCCAAGGCGACGGGGTTCAGCACGGCCACCGTCCAACGGGTCAAACGGTCGATGGTGACGATCAAGGAAGCCGTCCCGGCCACCGTGGCAGTTTAAATTTGAACGGCGTCTATTCGCCAGACACAGCGTTGAAGAAATCTCGTTCAAGCTCGCCGGTCGATTCGCAGCGGACCCAGGTAGTGGCGTGAAGCCGAACGAATCGAGTCTCCATAATGATCTGTGTTTGACCATCTTTCTCGGAAAGCAGGAGAATGACTTTGACCATGCCATTTCGAGGCACCATCCACTTACTGATTGGGCAGGTGGCCCAGTCCCGAATGCCCTCGCTGGCTCGGCAGAGAATACCAGCGACGCGTTCACAGGGCGGAGTTCCCACATTCTGAACGAACTCAGCGGTGCCTCCCTCGAAGTCGCTTATGGTTAGTGAAAAGCCACCCCTCACGGCCCATTCACGGGCAGCGTCCCAGACTTCCCGCTTAGACAAAGACACAGACCGATCTTCCAACCGACCGATCTGAACAGGCGGCCCACTTTGAGCGATAGCTGGGGTGGCTAAGGCAAGGTTGAGCGCAAGAAGATGGGGTAAAAGACGCACGTCGTGAAAATCCTCTTGATGCCCCACTAGGACGTCAAGCTCGATCTGAGAACAAGAAAACAATCGACCACATATTGCTCTTCATCGGCCCGCCGGGGTCGGGAAAGTCGATGATGGCGCAGCGCCTGCCCGGCCTCTTGCCGCCCCTGACCCCGCAGGAGTTGCTGGAGACCTCGATGGTCTGGTCGGTTGCCGGCCTGATCGAACGCGGCGCCCTGACCCGCGATCGCCCGTTCCGCAGCCCGCACCATTCCGCCTCGATGGCGGCTCTGACCGGCGGAGGTCTTCGCGCCAAGCCGGGCGAGGCGTCGCTGGCGCACAATGGCGTGCTGTTCCTGGACGAACTGCCGGAATACTCGGCCCAAGCCCTGGACTCACTGCGGGCGCCGCTGGAGACGGGCGAAATCGTCGTCGCCCGCGCTAACGCCCACATACGCTATCCCGCGCGGTTCCAGCTCGTTGCGGCGATGAACCCCTGCCGCTGCGGCATGGGCGGGGCCGGACGCGGGGCGTGCGGCAAGGCTCCGCGTTGCCAGCGCGACTATCAGAACCGCGTCTCCGGCCCGATGTTCGACCGCATCGACCTGACGGTGGAGACCCCGCCGGTCACCGCCGCCGACATGGCCTTGCCCCCGCCCGCCGAGGGCACGGCCGAGGCCCGGGCGCGCGTCGCGACCGCCCGCGCCATGCAGGAGGACCGGGTGCGCGAGGCCGGGCTGGACGCCGCCCAAGGCCTGAACGCCCGCGCCTCCGGCGGCACTCTGGATCGGTTCGCCACGCCGGACGAGGCGGGCCGGATGCTGCTGATACGGGCGGGCGAGGCCGGCGGCCTGACCGCGCGCGGCTGGACCCGCACCCTGCGCCTGGCCCGCACCATCGCCGACCTGGACGGCTGCACCGGCGTTCTGCGCCGCCACATCGCCGAGGCCCTGATCTACCGCCGCACCACCATCGGCGCCGAGGCGGACTTCGACCGCCGCGTGGCGCAGCGCCATGAAGGCTTCGGCCTGCGCGAGGGCGACGACGAGCAGACGCCCTTCCTGCACGCGTGAGGCGCCCGCGTCATGGTGGAGACATCCTTAACCGTCGACCTTTAGGCTCCGTCTCGTTGGGGAGACGGCCATGACGCGACGGACGGCGACGAAGCGGATCGAGGAGCGGACGAGCGCGCCTGTCGACCCCGCCCAGCAGTTCCTGCGGCTGATGAGCCATGAGATGCGCACGCCGCTGAACGGCGTCATCGGCATGATCAACCTGTTGCAGCGGACCCGGCTGGACGGCGCCCAGCGCGCCTATGCCGAGAACGCGCGTCAGTCGGCCGAACATCTGCTGGGTCTGGTCAATGATCTGCTGGACTATGCGCGGCTGGAGGCCGGGGCGCTGGAGTTCGACCTGGCGCCGGTCGATCTGGAAGGGCTGGTGCGCGGCGTCGCCGAACTTCTCAGCCCGCGCGCCCACGACAAGGGCCTGGAGATCGTCTGGTCGGTGGCCGCCGACGCGCCCGATGTCCTGGCCGACGAGGGCCGGCTGCGTCAGGTTTTGTTCAACCTCGCCGGCAACGCCGTGAAGTTCACCGAGACCGGCGGCGTGCGGATCACAGTCGAACGCGCCGGCGGCAGCGCGGCCCGCCCGCGCCTGGCCTTCCTGGTCGACGACACCGGGCCGGGCGTCGCGCCCGAGGCCCGCGCGCGCATTTTCGAGGAGTTCGGCCATGCCGATTCCTCCGACGCCGTGCGGCATGACGGCGCCGGCCTGGGGCTGGCGGTCGTGCGCAAACTGGCCGCCGCCATGGAGGGCTCGGTGCGGGTCGAGGACCGGCCCGACGGCGCCACATCCGGCAGGGGCGCCAGCTTCCGCTTCGAGGCTGCCTTCGCCGCCGTCGCTGTGGCGCGGGACAAGCCGCTGCGAAATCATAAGGTCTCGGTGCGCTCGCCCGACCCCTTCGTCCAGT
>Ga0160445_100837_pt1 | contig 11255 bp, 8 predicted proteins | sample HID1972M_E1MG_FD_108215 | JGI IMG/M metagenome (GOLD analysis project Ga0160445, IMG submission 108215) | Enriched pill bug-associated microbial communities from UW Madison campus, WI, USA - HID1972M_E1 MG | ecosystem: Host-associated > Arthropoda: Insects > Digestive system > Unclassified ... | reverse complement strand
TGATCGCGGCTCGCCGCTTCCGCTTTCCAGCCGCCGTTCTCGATCATGTACGTATCCGGCGCATAATAAACGCATGTATCCGCAACCGGACAGCCGTCGATGCAATATTTAGGGGCGCCTTCCGGCGCGTTTTGTTTATTAAAGTAAGACAGGTGGCCGTACGACGATACACTCGTGCATGCCCCTCCCGCAAACCATTGAATCAAATCCATATCATGGCATGACTTCGCCAATATCATCGGACTCGACTGTTCCGCGTTGTTGAAGTAGCCGCGCACGTAGCTGTGCGCCTGATGCCAGTAACCGACGTTCTCATTGTGCTGGATCGACATCAGTCGCCCGATGCGTCCTTCATCTAGCAATTGCTTGATCGTTTGGAAGAAAGGGGCGTAGCGCAGCACATGGCAAATCGTCAGCACGCGACCGTGCTTCTCCGCCAATTGCTCCAGCTCGATGCATTCCTGCCAGCTCGGAGACATCGGCTTCTCCAGCATGACATGGTAGCCTTCCTCGAGCGCCTTCTTGGCAGGCACATAATGTTCCTTATCGCGGGTACAGATAAAAGCGGCATCGGACTGCTTGCCTGCTGCAAACAGTTCATCCCAGCTCTTGAAGCATCGTTCCTCCGGAATTTGGAACATGTCTCTGGCCCGGTTGCGCTTGAACTCATCCGGCTCCGCGACGGCGACGATCTTCATCTCCTCAGGGCGCTTGCTAGCATATTTGCTATAGATCATGCCTCTGAGACCCGCTCCGATCAACGTAATCGTAATAGGCTGGATCATGTGCAACACATCCTTTCCTTCTTCTCCTGCTTATACAGGAAAGTCATAATAATGTAAGAGTCCGGGAATAATCACACTCATGACGTCCTCGTCGTTTTCTATGCCGCTGGCAAGCCAATCTTGCATACGAACCGGCGACGACTGAGCCTCTACCGTCTTGACCCGCCGATCGACGGCAGCGGCCGCCTCCGCATAAATGCGGAATAACCCAGCCGCGTACAGCGATATCTCCGGCTTCGCGTCGGCTTCCCCATACAGGGAAGCAACGAAGTCGATGCCGCGAATCACATCGTACGTTCGCATGGCGGCGAGGCTGTCGCCAAGCCATATCAACTCATCTGCAAGCTTGTGATGGATGCCGAAGAAACGATGCGACGGCTTGCCGTACAAGGGATGCGGCTCGTGAGGCCCTACGCCCGATACGTTGAGCACGAGCACCGCGCTACCCGAAGCGCATGTCGATTGAATCCATGACCAATGCGCCGCCAGGTTCGTCGTTCCGTGCGGCCAGAGCGCAATCGTAACGGACTCCGGTTGTTTCGGAAGCTTCTGGGCAGCGTCATTCGAGCCGGCTTCTGTCGCGCGGAACCAATAACCGCTGTTCATGATATCGTGCTGTGACCACCACATCGCATAATGGACATCAAGCCCGTCGCAAGAGTCCAACTGCACGAAACGGGCGTTCAGCCCGCAACGTTCGCGGCTTGCGAATACCCGCTGAGCGAGCCACGAAGCGCCGGCCTCGTGGCCGGAGCGGCCAGCCGCCAACTGCACCGCGCTTGTCTTGAACGCATCCGCCGCCGTGCAAGCGTCCGCGTATTCGAGCTGCACCTGCCTGCTGGCGGTGCATTGCAGCTGCCAAGGCTCAAGCGGAGCAAGCCGTCCAAGCGCGGCCTGCTCCAGATAGGCGCGCCTCTCGGTGTCAGTCCGCTTCGCCAGATGCTGCGCGAAGAAGTCGGCAGCCGCGATCGCAAGGGGATCCGTATATCGATGCGTCGAGCGGTCTTCCTCCAGCCTGAGCAGTTCCCCGCAGCCGTGCAGCTCCCAGAACTTCCGGCTGCGCTGAACGGTGCGGCGGGTCGCTTCGATCGGAAAGAAGTCGTATTGCACGGCGCAGACGAGCAGCGGCTTCGGAGCGAAGGCGAGCAGCAAATCTTCATGATCGAAACCTAGGCCGCTTAACCCCGGCCATATCTGTTCGGCGTCCTGCACCCCGCCAGCATGCATATATTGTTGTCTATTCATGATAAAAGTCGCCGGGGCAGCGGCGGCCACCCGGTCATCGCATACCATCATCATGGCGGTCTGCGTTCCGCCGCCGGAATTGCCGGTAACGCCGATTCGCGAGGGGTCAACCTCCGGCCGAGTCTCCAAATAGTCAATCGCCCTCATTGCATCATGAATAAACAATCTAGCAATACTTTGGCCAAGGGCATAACACTGTACGCCAAGGCGTTGATGCTCCGCCGTTCCCCATACCGTACTGCCGTCGGCGGCCGTCAGCATGCCAAGCCGCTCCCCTTGGCCGATCGGATCGATCGCGAACACGATCAACCCGGCTTGCACCATACGCAAGCACACTTCGTGATAATATGGACTGTGCTTTGCATCCGGCTCATGACCGCTTAAGAACAAGACGGCGGCACCGGGCTCTCCCTGCCGCCCGTGCCCGGGCAAATATAAATTGCCCGTCACATAATGCTGAGGCCGCGCTTCGAATACGATGTTTTCGACGGTATACCCTTCCCCTGCTACGCGGTCCGTGACGGTCGCATTGAGCGGCGTGTCACTGGGGGGCAAACCGCCGACCGCCTCGACCATCGCCTGCTTCATCGCCTGCTGCCGATCCGCCAGGCTCGCCAGATCCCTGACGCGATCCCGTGCCTCGTCTCCCGCCCGGAACGCTCTATCGGCTCGCGCGAATATATGCTGCTTAAGCTGATCCTTTGTCTCGTATAATGTACATATATAACGTTCAAGCTCTTGCACACGAGTTGTCATCGTCATCTTAGGCGATTCCTCCCATCCCGCGGGTATCCTATCTTTGCCTTAGCCGCGCAATGCACGCAGATCCGGCACCGGAAGCTGTCTGCTTTCTGCAATCGAGCGATTTGCCGTTGCCCCGATCAGACAGGAGTCGGCTCCCGCCAAGCTGTCCGCCATCTGACCGAGCGGATCGTCTACGCCTCCTGCAAAGATCGCCTTTCTGAGCTTGACGTCTCCGCCGCCATGACCGCCGATCTGAGAGGATACCTCGATCACTTCCGACGTTCCGTCCGCCTTGTAATGTTTGATCTGGCTCAGCTCTACCTCGCTCATATCCGCGCTGCGGTATATATTGCCCAGTTCCAAACGGCCTTTGCTGCCATTGATCGTCGCTCGCCAGCCTTCATATGGCGCATAAGCGACGAGCGAGTAGTTCAGAATTGCTCCGTTCTCATATTCCAGATTAACGCCCATCGTATCGTAAATATCTACGCGCTCATCGAATAGACAGCGGTCTCGCCAGTACCCGTCCTCATGCTCCGCGCCGACATAATGTTCCATCATAAATGGATCTTTCGTAATATCCTTGTAGAACTCGCAAGTATCCTTGAACTCGCATGTCATGCAGCGCTCGCCATGCGGCTGGCCATGATCTCCGTACACTCTTCTGGCGCCGAATGCTTGCAATTGCTTTGGTCTGCTGGCCATCCACCAATTCACGATATCGAAGTGATGGGTAGACTTGTGCACGAGCAGGCCTCCGCTGTTGGCAAGCTCGGCATGCCATCTTCGGAAATAGTCTGCGCCATGATCCCGATCGAGAAACCATTCCAGCTGGATATGGTACACTTCGCCGATCGTATCCTCCATAAGAAATTCCTTTACCTTGGCGAAATACGGCGCAAAGCGGAGATTAAACGTGACGGTCAGCTTCTTGCCGCTGACCCGCTCTGCATCCAGTATCGCCCGGCTCTTCTCTTCATCGATAGTCATCGGTTTCTCGGAGACGACATCGCATCCAGCCATTAACGAATCGATGATATACACATGATGCGAATAATCCGTGCTTGCTACAACGACCACATCCGGCTTGGTCTCCTCCAGCATGCCGTGGAAATCCGCATACACCGGAATATGTCCGCACTCCTCGCTGAGCAATTGGGCCCGCACGCCATTCGTGTCGTAAACGCCCAGAAGATCCACATATTCACTTAGCTCCGTTACCATCGGCTTGGCGAACATATACAATGCTCTGGAGCCCGCCCCAACAAGAACGTATTTCTTCTTCATGATTTCTCTCATCTCCCGATCCTAGCCTTTCATGCCCGTCGAAGCGATTCCTTGCACAAAATGCTTTTGCGCGAACAAGTATACGATGACTACGGGCAAAGTTGTAATAACCGCGCCTGCCATAAGCAGTGCTTGGTTTACATTTTCCGACTTCAGGTACAACAACCCGAGCGGCAGCGTATAAAGCTCTTTGGTTTGCAAATAAATTAACGGTCCCAACGTATTGTTCCAGGCACCCATGAAGGTAAATACCCCGAGCGCCGCCAACGCCGGCTTGCAAAGCGGCAAGTAGATCCGCGCGAATATGCCAGGAGGGCTGCAGCCGTCAATAACGGCGGATTCGTACAGCTCCTTCGGCAAAGCCTTCATGTACTGGTGCAATAAAAAGATTCCGAAAGCGCCAGCCAGGAAGCTGGGGACGATGAGCGGGTAATAAGTGTCCAGCGCATGGAATTGCTTCCAGATAAAGTACGTCGGAATCATCGTGACTTGACCGGGAATCATTAGCGTGGCTAGCATGACCATAAAAATCAAGCCGCGCCCCTTGAAATTGAACAACGCAAGTCCGAAAGCGACAACCGCACAGGAAAACAAGGAGCCGATCATGTCGAACACAACGATGAAAAAGCTGTTGAATGTATACTTCCCGAAATTGACCTTCGTCCAAGCCGTTGTGTAATTGCTGAAATCAATCGGGTCCGGAATGAGCTTGGGCGGCATCTGCGAGATCGCGCCGACCGTCTTGAGCGATGTGGAGATCATCCAGATAAACGGAAATATCATCACGAACGCACCAGCTAAGAGCAACGCATAGATCAACAACTTAAGCGGCCATGGTGTATTCTTAGTCATAATGCACCCACTTCTTTTCAAAGTAACGTTGGAACAGCGTGATCACCAGAATGACGAAGAAGAGCAACCAAGCCATTGCCGATGCCGGCCCCATTTTGAAGAGCAAGAAGGAATCCCGATACACGAGCAGGTTCGGAATCATGTTCCGTTCCGGGATGCCGGTCTGAATGCTGCCGAACAAACCAAGGAATACATCGAACGCATGGAAGGCGGATATCGTCGAAAGAATCATGACCATGTATACCATCGGAGTAACCATCGGGAAGACGATTCGGGTAAGCTGCTTCCACCCGGACGCTCCGTCAATCTGCGACGCTTCCAGCACCTCTTTGGGGACATTTTGCATGCCTGCCAAAATAATAATCATGGATTGTCCAAGACCTTTCCATACATTGACCAGGGCGATGCTCGTAATGACAACGACCCATGACTTGCTGTCAAGCCAGCGAACCGGATCGATATTGACCAGACTTAGAAACCAGTTGAAAACGCCGTATTGATAGTTAAACATCCAAGACCAGACAACGCCGCCCGCGAGCCAGGGCGTAACAACCGGCAAGAAGTAGAACAGTCGGAACATCGCCTTTGCGCGTATCGCCTGATTAAGCATAAACGCCACAATGAAGGCGATCCCGGACTGAAGCGGAACGAACACCAGCGCGAAGTAGAAAACGTTGCGCATCGATATCCAGAATTCTTCTTTTTTAAGCACGTTTATCCAGTTGTCCAAGCCTACCCATTTGGGCGCGTTGAACAAGTCGTATTGCGTAAATGAAATATAAGCGGAGAACGCAATCGGGAACAACAGGAATACGAGTACATTAATAATGAATGGAAGCGTAAAAATATAACCCCAGTAACTTTGCTTCCGCATAAGTCACCCGCCTTTCTAAAAATTGAAAGGGCGTGAGACACACGCCCTTCAATACAACTGTTATTGATTGGCGTCCAACACTTCCTGCACCTTTTTATGCGCGTCTGCCGTCGCTTCTTCAACAGTCTTGTTCTGATTCACGATCGCCTCGTTTACCTCTTGCTGCACGAGAATTCTCCACTCGGCCCAGCTGGCGTTCTCATCCAGCGTAGTGCCGCCTTCTGCAATGCCTTCCGTGAATGCCTTTTTATTCAGCGGTTTGGTTTGACTGCTTACAATAGACTCATAAGCCGACTGCTTAACCGGCAAGGTCGAGCCGCTTGCGGCAACAATATTTTGTGCTTCGTCACTCAGGTAGAACTTCAGGAATTCCCACGCTGCGCCCTTGGCATCATCAGACGCTCTAGAGGAAACCAGCCAGGAATTGGCGACCATCGGAACATAGCGATTGCCGTCAACCGCCTTCGGCATCTTCACCGTATCCCAATCCGCATCCGGGAAATTGGCGTTCATATCCACTTGCAGGCTGTATTGCATGAAATACATAGCGCCCTTGCCGCTGGCGAAAACCTCCAGTTCCCCTCCGTTGGCCTTTACATAATCATTATTGGTGAAGTATCCTTCTTCAATTCCTTGACGCAGCTGCTTCAGCCCTTCAATGGACTTGGCATCATTGATCATGGACTTCGTCTTCGATTCATCGAGCGCGGAACCGCCGGCTTGTTTGATCCACGGGAACCAGCCGTTCGTGATGGAATAGGATCCGATAAATCCGAATTGCTTCGTGTCCGAACCTTCTTTGATTGTAAGTTTCTTGGACGCTTCGATTAAATCGGCGAATGTCCAATCGTCTGTAGGCAGATCTACGTTCGCGGCTTCGAATGCCGCTTTGTTATAAGCCAGGCCAACCGGGTTGATCCCGTGCGGGATGCCCCATACTTGTCCTTCAGGCGTTTTGGCCGAGAATAAACCCTCAATGTAATCAGATGCGTTTAAGTCTTTCTCTATATAAGGAGCCAAATCTTCTGCAACTCCGCGCTTGCCATAACCGAGTATGGTCGCATTCTCCTGGAACCAGACGTCCGGCATCGTGTTGCCGGCAATCTGTGTAGCGATCTTGGAGGTAAAGTCACCCCATGGCGCTTCTTGTATCTCAACCTTGATATGGGGGTGTGTTTCGATAAAACGGTCAATAATATCTTTGCTGGTTACTTCGTAACTGCCCGGGAGGCCAATTGTAAGCTTTACTTGCTTATCCGGAGTTTGAGTCTGACCATTATTTCCATTAGATGGCGAATTCGATGGCGCATTGTTGTTGTTCGACGCGCAAGCCGTAAAAACCAATACACAAATTAACAACATTAGCATTAAACTCGATTTCTTTTTCACATTAACAACTCCCCATGTTTTATTTTAAGACCAACTGCATTTTAAAGCCCTGCTCAGAAATTATTACTATAAATTTGCATTATCCAAAGAAACTATAGTAATCGATTTCTATCGTGAGTATATCATGATCGCGTTTACAAATACAAGTTTTTTTGATAATTATTAATCCAAAGTGTCGGATCTAACGTTTTTATGAAGTCAATATAGTAATCGTGTACTATAAAGTCGAAAGAAGACTTACCGGCGCGTCACCATTTTTATTTCATTTACCGAGCCGCGCTCAATAAGCCTGGGCTGCAGCATGATGTCGAACACCGGCTTGTTTTCTCCATTCATGATATCCAGCAGCATCTTGCAAGCCATCCTGCCCATTTCGTAATCGGGCTGCTTGATCGTGGTTAACTGGGGATTCATCATTTGACCAAAATCGATTCCGTCAAACCCCATAACGGATATGTCTTCCGGCACTTTTATTTGTTGCTGCGACAATTCATGTATGACCCCGAAGGCCATCATATCGTTGCATGCAAAAATGGCTGTCGGGAGTTCTTCTGCCTTCATCATTCGCTGGGTCAGCTTTCTTCCGATATCGAAATCATATAAGGGCGTATAGGCATCATCAGAATTTGCTTCCTCGATCATCGGATCAAGACCGGCCAGTTTCATCGCATCCAAATAACCTTGGGCGATGCTTTGGCGGCTAGGCCGATCGATCTTCGACGTGATGTAACCAATTCGCTGGTGGCCTTTGCTCTGCAGGTGCTTCGTCGCAAGGAAACCGCCTTTTTGATAATCGAATTCGATTTGCGAAATATCGTCTTCATCGATTTTTTGATCAATTGCGATGATATTGAGGCCGTTTTTCATGAAGCTTTTAAGTTGCGCCTTGTCCTTGGAGATGGACGAAATGATTAGCCCTTTGATCTGTTTCTCCGCCATCGTTCTGATGTATTCGACTTCGAGCGTAGGGTCGTGGAGCGAATTACAGGCTACAACCGTAAAATCGTTCTGCCTTGCGACCTCTTCGATCCCAAAAATAACGGAGGAGTAAAAAGGGTTAACAATAGTCGGGATAATGACGCCAATCGTCCGGCTTTTATTTTCCTTCAGCTGCTTGCCGATCAGGTTCGGAATGTAATTCAAATCCTTGGCGACCTTTAAAATTTTCTCCTTTGTCTGCTTGCTGACCGGGTAGCCGCTGTTGCTCATTACTCTGGATACCGTAGCTGACGAAACTTGGGCTGCTTTGGCTATATCATGTATCGTTGTCGGCTTCTTCATCATTATTCCCCCGCACTGTCGTTATTATGATTATTACAATTAAGACACCTGCTATACATAGTTTAATCCAACCGTATATGGGAACGGAATCGGCAATGCGGAATGATGGCCGTCTTCTCCGACGGTCGGATCAAATAATAAGGCAATGCGATCCGAGTCGTCCATATCCCGGAGCATCGTTGCCAGGTCAGAGCCCGCCGTTGGCCTTGCGCGCCAATACGGCCCAAGTTGATTGCACAAATGTTCCACATTTACAATATGGATGGTGCCCGAATTCCGTTCCGACAAGGCGGGAATCGACTCCAGCACTTCATTTAAGCCGGTTTCAAACCAGTTGACATGAATGTCAAGATTCGGAAGCTCATACGCACGAATGGCATGGCCCAGAATGGCCGCAGTCGCCTCCGGCTCGCCAGCCCACTCTATAATAAACGGAGTGCGCGCAGAAGCCTTGTCACCCGTTGCCATAATCACGAATGCGACAGGTTCGCCTTGTCTCTCAGCTACAAGCAGCGTGTGCTGCATCTTCACATTGCTGGCGAATGCTTCAGCACGAATAAGCGCAGCCAGATCGTTAACGCTCTGCTCATAATAGGCGGTTCTAGTCCGCATAAGCTCGACTAGCTTGAACAGATCTGTCGCGCGCCATTCCCTTATGCGAATCCCGACATCTCCAGAGAATGATCGAATTTGACTAATATTGTCTTGATTCAGTGTATACTTCTTCATTCTGCCAAACGGATAACAGCCCGCTCTTGCATACAATGAACGTTTACCCGACACTAATATAAGAGAAGCGCCCGCGGCATCGGCGTGCGCGAATACCGACGATAATAATTGGCTCGCGTAACCGTTGCCTCTTGCGTCCGGATGCGTGCAAACCGCACCGATGGAGTATATATGCAGCCTGGCTTCTCCAACCTGAATGATGGCTGGTACGAATCCCATGAAGGCCACGAGCTCATTATTTGCAAATACGCCATAGGATTGCCTCAGACTTGGCGAGAATACAAACGGGTACGCATCCCGCATCGATCTATGTTCATCATCGCGGAAGATGCTGTCGGCCAGACGTATCGCAGCATCGAATTCATTTTCTTGCAATAATCGAATATTTGCCATCATACTCCCCATCCTTCTCCATTGCTCAAGTTTGTTCCTCGATTATATCAACAGCTGGATCCTAATGGCAATCGATTTCTATAAGCACAATTTGCTAGACATTTTCCAGCCTGCATCACACGGCCGAGAAAAATAAAAACGTCCGTAGCCGGTTCTGCAGCCGTTACGGACGTTTATTGAGATGGATTTATACGTTGAAACGGAAATGCATGACATCGCCGTCGCGCACAACGTATTCCTTGCCTTCAAGGCGAAGCTGGCCTTTCTCGCGAACCGCTCCCATGGAACCCGCCGCGGCGAGATCCTCGAAGGACACAACTTCCGCACGGATAAATCCGCGTTCGAAGTCGGTATGGATAACACCGGCTGCCTGAGGCGCTTTGGTTCCTTGACGGATTGTCCATGCGCGCACTTCCTGCACGCCGGCAGTGAAGTACGTGTAGAGACCCAGCAGCTTGTATGCCGCGCTAATGAGACGATTAAGACCGGATTCCGCCATGCCGAGCTCTTCCAGGAACATCGCTTTGTCGTCGCCTTCCAGCTCGGCGATCTCGGACTCTACCTTCGCGCTGATCGGCACGACTTGCGCGCCTTCTTCTGCCGCGTATTTGCGAACGATCTGCACGTATTCGTTGCCGTCCGTGTCAGCCGCTTCTTCTTCGCTGACGTTTGTCGCGTAAAGCACCGGCTTCATCGTAAGCAGGTGGAGATCGCGTACAAGCAGCTTCTCATCGTCCGTCAGCTCCAGGCTGCGAGCCGGCTTGTCGTTGTAGAGAGCTTCCTTTAGACGCTCCAGCACCTCGACCTCTTGAGCGATCTTCTTGTCGCCGGACTTGAGGTTTTTGCGGGAACGCTCAATCTTCTTCTCGACGGAATCCAGGTCCGCCAAAATAAGCTCCAGATTGATCGTTGTAATGTCGCTGATGGGATCCACTTTGCCAGCTACGTGCGTAATGTTCTCATCCTGGAAGCAGCGAACGACATGAACAATCGCATCCACCTCGCGAATATGGGCCAGGAACTTGTTGCCAAGTCCTTCGCCTTTGCTCGCGCCTGCGACCAGTCCGGCAATATCAACAAATTCGAACGCCGTCGGTACGATGCTCTTCGGCACAACCAGCTCCACCAGCTTGTTCAGACGCTCGTCCGGTACTTCGACAACGCCGACGTTCGGATCGATCGTACAGAACGGATAGTTCGCGGACTCCGCGCCCGCTTGCGTAATCGCGTTAAACAGAGTCGATTTGCCGACGTTCGGCAGACCGACGATACCACAAGAGAGTGGCATTTATATCATCTCCTAGTCTTTTCATCTCTGGTCATTATAACTTATGACTGTACAATATTAAAGCCAAGTCGATCCCATTATATAACCTTCCTACTGTCAGCAGAACATACCGCCAAATAGAATTTCGGTTTTCGAATGCTCAAAATAGTTATAAATTCTCGATTGTGGTGAAAAAAAGGCTGGGAAACGAAAAATCGTTTCTCAGCCTTTAATCGTTGGAGCGCGGGTCAGCTTATGCCTTCATATCCTGCAGTCCCGGGCTATGTTCGTTCGGCATGTCGCCGAAGACCGGAAGAGGGAAGCCGTTAGGCGGAGGAGTGACGGCCAATTGGCCGCCGTTGCGGCTTGGCGTCTTGCCCGCGAATACTTCTCCGATGCGCGTCGGGTC
>Ga0160445_100835_pt1 | contig 11270 bp, 12 predicted proteins | sample HID1972M_E1MG_FD_108215 | JGI IMG/M metagenome (GOLD analysis project Ga0160445, IMG submission 108215) | Enriched pill bug-associated microbial communities from UW Madison campus, WI, USA - HID1972M_E1 MG | ecosystem: Host-associated > Arthropoda: Insects > Digestive system > Unclassified ... | reverse complement strand
TCTAACAAAGTATCTTTAATACCTCCAAAGCTTTATGAAAAAGAAAATGATTTATTTTCCGTATTGTTACAACCAAACCCTGAAAAACAGTATACTTTAATAAATGATAAACAGAATTGTGTCGCCCATTTCTTACCTCATGAAGACCAAGTGTTTTGGTTATCAATTTTAAAAGACGCTGAACTTATACCCAGCTTTAAAATCATGGTCAATTATTTAACGGATTTAACGGTAAAGTATAAAACTATCCTAGGTTTAAACTTCTATGCCGATTACTTTGAAGTGACTTTATTAGAAGACAACAATCTTAAATTTTATAGTCAGTTTCCTAGTTCAACAGCCGATGAATTTAATTTCTTTCTTTTAACGCTATTTGAAAAATTTGCCTTAACCCCAGCTTTGGTGCAGTTCTATCTTTGGGGAAATGTTGTTCTAGATGATGAAAATTATAAACGGCTAGCTAAGTACAGTAGAAATTTAACTTTTGCAGATTACATACCAAATAACCTAGAGCAAATTAATCAAAACGAATTCTCAAATCTTAACTTTTTGATAGGAGCTACTGAATGCGAATAATTTCTGGGTTTTTAAAAGGAAGAAAAATTGAGCCACCAAAAGGTTTACCGGTTAGGCCTACAACAGACATGTCTAAAGAAGCTTTATTCAATGTGCTTCATAATCGTTTGGATTTTGAAGATATTAATGTGTTGGATCTTTTTAGTGGGACAGGAAATATAACGCTCGAGTTTGCTTCCAGAGGAGTATCGGATATAGTAGCGGTAGATCAAAATTTTAAATGCTGTGCTTTTCTGACTAAGGCAATGGAAGAATTTAAATTAACAGGTATAAGAGTTGTACGTGATAACGTATTTAAATTTATTGAACGGAACCATGAGCCATTTGACTTAATATTTGCAGACCCGCCCTATGATCTGCCGGAATTAATTGAAATACCGAATAAAATATTTAATACTGATCTATTAAAACCCAATGGGTTATTTATTCTTGAGCACCGTAGCTATCAAAAATTCTCAGACCATAGAAATTTTATTGAAAGTCGTAAATATGGACAATCCTCCTTTAGCCTTTTCAAGCCTATTTAAAAAATGAACGAATTATGAATATCGCTATTTTTCCAGGATCTTTTGACCCTATTACCAATGCACATATTGACATAATAGAGCGTGCTCTACCTTTATTTGATAAAATTTATATAGCTATAGGTGTCAACAGCGCTAAAAATCCTTTTTTATCTTACGATACAAGAATACAAATTCTAAAAAAGATTTTTGAACTTAAAAAGGATAAAATCATAATTGATAATTACGAAGGACTTACTATCAATTATTGCCAGCGGGTAAAAGCTAAATTTATTCTTCGGGGAATACGAAATGTGAGCGATTTTGAATATGAACAACCCATATCGCAAAACAATCAACTCATTGATGAGGAAATCCAAACCGTCTTCTTAATAAGCAGTCCGGGCTTTTCGCATATCAGTTCAACGATAGTTCGGGAAATTTACAAAAATGGAGGTAGCCTAAGCAAATTAGTTCCCAAAGAAGTAATTGACCTTATTGCAAACAACCCTTCATCTAATCTAAATTTGAAATCAGAGCTCTAATTAATGGATAGGTATTTTCGCGAATAGCTTTTAAATCTTTTGATGATACCCACTTAGCTTCGCTGATGTCTTCTTCAAGCTGAGGAATTAAATTGGGCAGACTATTCACCTCCATTTCATACCAATTCGTTTTCTTAAGAATCACTTCATTTCTTAAACTATAAACATGATAGGTTGATTCAATTTTTTTACCTATAAAATCAATCTTGATACCACATTCTTCTTCAACTTCACGAACGGCCGCTTGTCGCATCTTCTCTCCTTCCTCAACTTTGCCCTTGGGTAAATCCCATTTTCCCAATCTTTTAATAAATAAATAATTAGAATTTGCATTCTTAACCAGGCCTCCAGCTGCTTTTATTAATTTAACAGAGTGCTTGATTTTTTTAAAATATGCCTTCGGATCTTCTGTTTGAAGTACATACGTATGCTTTAAATTATTTTTTACGATCTGTTGAAAAAGGTTTTTAAGATCAAATTCTTGTATATCAACAATTTGAATTAAATCAGCTGAAATTTCATTAAAATGAGTTAAAATCAAAGCTGATTCGTTCATATAAATTTTATAGATTTGTGGCATGAATCACATGAGTGAGATTGAACAAAAAATAGCAGAATTTCTATTGCAAATTAAAGCAATAAAATTGGAACCGAAGAATCCATTTACTTGGGCTTCCGGCCTAAAATCACCTATTTATTGCGATAACCGGATTACCCTTTCCTATCCAACAATTAGAACCTATATACGTCAAAAATTTTCTGAGGTTATTCAGGAAGAATTTGGTTCTGTGGATATGATTTCAGGAGTTGCAACTGCTGGAATACCACAAGGTGTTTTAGTAGCACAAGATTTGGGGGTACCTTTTACCTATGTAAGAGCAAATGCAAAAGAGCATGGCAGACAAAATCTTATTGAAGGCGAAGTAGTAGATGGGCAACGTGTAGTAGTAATTGAAGATTTAATTTCTACTGGAAAAAGCAGTTTAGCGGCTGTAAAAGCTCTTAGAGAAGTAGGTTGTAATGTAGTAGGCTTAGTTTCAATATTTACTTACAACCTACCTGTTGCTGAAGAAAATTTCAAAGAAGCAAAATGTCGCTTAATTAGTCTTTCCAACTATGATGCATTAATAAAGTATGCGCTGGAACATCAATTTATTAACGAGTATGAATTTTCTCTTTTAGAAAATTGGCGGTTAGACCCTACGATGTGGAGTAATAAACAGAATGAAGACGCATGACCTCTTTTACCAGTAAAACAGAGCTAAATTCTTCGATTGAAGACGTATATGCATTTTTGGAAGACTGCAACAACCATGAACATTTACAGCCTGAAAATGTTTATAATTGGGTATCAACAAGAGATGAGGCTAGTTTTACCATAAAAAATATGGCAAAACTTTCTTTGAAGGTAAAAGAGCGTAAGCCCACTACAGAGATCCGGGTTGTTCCAGCTAGTAAAGCCCCCTTCGATGTGACTTTAAACTGGCTTTTACAGAATCTTGAAAATGGCACAGAAGTAACGCTGGAACTAAATGCTGATTTGAATATGATGATGAAGATGGTTGCCTCAGGGCCACTACAAAATCTTATTGATTTTCAAATTAAGAGATTGACTGAAATTTTTGCGCCAAAGTAATTTCGTCAAATCTTACTTTTGTATGTTGTTGCTTTGCTGTAAAAATGAACCTATTTCATGATATAAACGTGCAGTGGGTAAACCAACAACATTATTATAAGAGCCCTCTATTCTTTCTACTCCTATCATTCCAATCCACTCTTGAATACCATAGGAACCTGCTTTATCAAATGGTTGATAGTTAGAAATATAATAGTTTATTTCTAAATCTGTTAATTCTTTAAAATAGACTGTTGTTTTTTCGTAAAAGGAATAAATCTTTGTTAAATGCAATAAAGCTACTCCTGTAATTACTTCGTGACTTTTACCCGACAACTTTTGTAACATTGCTTTAGCCTCCAAAATATCTTTCGGTTTACCAAAGATTTCATTGTCTATTACTACTACTGTATCGGCTGCAATAAGTAATTCATCTTTTATAACATTAAAAAATGAATTTGCTTTTTTCTCTGCTATGTAAACGGCAACGGCTTCTGCTCGGAAACTTTGTGGATAAGACTCATCAATGTCTTTTGATTTAACTTCAAAGGAAAGCCCTAGTTGTTTTAAAAGTTCCTTTCTACGTGGAGAATTTGTTGCCAAGATAATTTTTATATCTCCTATGTTATTAAGTAAATCCATTTAAACACTTTTAATTTTTGGATCGTTGTTCCAATTCCCTTGCAATCGCAAAACTTTTTCAATGACATCTCGCACTGCACCTTTCCCTCCCCTTAAGGGAGATATATAATGCGAAATAGCCTTAATATCTTCAATAGAATCCGCAGGGCAAGCAGCAAAACCAACAAATTTCATACATTCTAAATCAGGAACATCATCACCCATAAAGAGTACTTCATCGGCATTTAAATGATTTTCATCCATCCAACTTTGTAAAGTGGATATTTTATTTGCTATATTAAGGAATACATTCTTTATTCCTAGCCCATCAAATCTCAGTTTCACACCTTGTGATTTTCCACCTGTTATAATAGCAATTGGGTATTGATGTTTTACTGCTAGCTGCAAAGCATAACCATCTTTTATATAAAATGTTCTTAGTTGTTCTCCTTTTTCATTAACCAGGATCTCACCATTGGTTAGCACTCCATCTACATCAAAAACAAAGGCCTTAACTTTTTTAAATCGTTCAAATAGTATCATACTTACAAATAAGTTCTTTTAAAGAGTTTCTAATATGAAATTAATTCTTTGAAGTAGAAGAAATAATCTGTTCACTTAATAAACGGTATATTTCTAAAAACCCAGGTTGATTTTCCAATTGTTTTAAATGGCTGTTGATGGTAATTAAATCATTTCTTACCGCAGGTCCGGTTTGAACTTGATTTGGGGATAGCTTTTGAACTTTAAGGGCTGTTTCAGCAATTAGTGGGCGAAGCAAATCAAAATCCAATTGATTCGCTTCTAATAAACTTTGAGCAATCGTATAGAGATGATTTGTAAAATTACAGGCAAAAACTGCTGCCAAATGCAAAGTTCTCCGTTGGTCTGAACTACATTGCTGCACATGATCTGATATAGATAAGGCAATCAATTTTAAAGCCTCATACGTTTTTGGATCTGAGGCTTCCAACAAAATAGGTGTTTTTTTTAAATCAGCTTCTCTTTCTTTTGAGAAAGTTTGAATGGGATAAAACACTCCATACCTAGAAAATTTATTTTTAAAAATATGGATAGATGTACTTCCCGATGTATGAACAACAATGCCTTCAAATGAATTTAATTTAGACATTAATGATGGTATGGCATCATCACTAATTGAAATCAAGTAAAGATCTGCAGAACTATCTATTTGTCTTATATCATTGGTAAATGAAGTATGGAGCAAATTAGCCAAAGCTTCAGCATGCATTTTATTTCTGCTCCATACTTGTTTTATATCATAACCCGCTTTAAATAGAGCAATTCCTAATAAGGTTGCTACATTTCCACTTCCAAGGATTACAATGTTCATAGAAATTAGTCTTTAATTTCTTTATTTCTTCTAAAGATTGATAAAACAAAGCCGATAGTCATAATTATGGTACCCGCCCAGAAGAAATTTATATAAGGAAACTCAATAGCCTTCATTACAATCCATTTCTTTTCAGCAGGAGGTTTTTGATATACCATTACTTCTAATTTATTGACATCAGGTTTTATTTTTGTGAACCTGAATTTTAAGCCTTGCTCTTCAATATCTTTGGCAAAATCATAAACCATACCTTCTTTTATAAGATAAATTGGTTCAGCAGTGTACGTTTTATTATTACTAGCATGAATTTCAAGCATTAAACCAACAGCTATATCCCCTTTGGCTACCGGGATATTCTGAATAGTGGCATTTCGGTTAACTTCTTTTACAATAATAAAACCACTTCTGTAACGAAGAGTATCGCCCACATTAACCTCATAGGTCATTGGCTCTTCATAATCTTCGTAAGAAGAATGCCCCTCATGGTCATCATGCTCATTCCCATTTAACAACGTTTCGATTTTGGGAGCCGCTGTTACAATGGTGTAAATATCGCGTTTAAGATAATGTCTTGTACTTGGTGTACCAACTAAACCCATTTTGGGATTTTGTTGTGCTCTTGGTGTTAATTGGAAGCTTTCCTTAACTTTTCCATCTTTACCCTTGCGAACATAATTTACTCTGTAATAAACATCTACTCCATCTATACTATCACCAACATAGGTAATTGTATATTCACCCATTTGAATAGGCTCATTCATATACATAAATAAATTGTCGCCCGGAGTTTCAACCGCATCAAAACCTTCAACCGCAATAACACCAGTACTATTGTTTGAGATTACTTTCTCTGTAGCCGCGGCAACCAATGCCCCAATAAGCAATAGGGCAAAACCAATATGTGCAACTGCGGATCCTGCAAGCCTCCATTTTCCCTTTAAGGCATCGCCAAGAACTTTTGAATTAGAAACAATAGAGAATATGGCTGCAAAAGTTAACAGTATATACATAAAGTTTGTATAAACCTGCGTGAAATATACAGTAACGGCTGTTAGAACAATGGCTACAATTAAGGAACTGATTATGCTTCTGTAAAACTTTTTAACATCAGTTCTACGGTATTTCATAAATTGAGCTGTAGCTGATAAAATTGCAATTACAACTGCAAAAGGTACTTGCCATTTATTATAATGAGCAATTGGATCAATAGGTGGCGCCACCTTTGTTCCGAAAACAGCATTGAACACAGGAATTGAAGTACTTGCAATAATTTGAATACAAGCAACTAAAAGCACCATAGACCCTATAAAGAGCCAAAACTCACGAGAATAAGTTTCTTCATCTTTTTTAGTGATAGGAAGCTCTTTCCAACGTGATATTAGTACCCAAACCATCAATCCAAGAAATATAGCATTGAACAAAACCAATTGCCAAAACATACCTAAATCGGTAAATGAGTGCACTGAAGTTTCACCTAAAATGCCACTTCTGGTTAAGAACGATGCATAAACAACCAGGATAAAACTGATCATTACTAAGAATGCCGCAGTAAAATATGAATGTCCTGAATTTTTATAAGCTAAAAGAACGTGAACAGCAGCAATTAATGTAAACCAAGGAATAACAGACGCGTTTTCTACAGGATCCCAAGCCCAGAAACCACCAAAATTCAAGGCTTCATAAGCCCAAAATGACCCCATTATAATTCCGACACCTAAAATCATAACAGCAAACAGTGACCAAGGCATTGCAGGTTTAATCCATTCTGTATATCTTCTTTGCCATAAGCCAGCAAATGCATAAGCAAAGGGAACAACCATTGAAGCAAAACCTAAAAATAGAGTTGGTGGGTGAATGGTCATCCAATAATTTTGAAGTAAAGGATTTAATCCGTTTCCATCTACAATCATTTTCAAGTAATCGGGCCTTGAAAATATGGGTAAATCCATTGCGTTTCTCAGAAGTATAAAAGGTGAACTTCCTACACGTTCACCCAGAACTTCAACACCCAATAACATCGATGCTAATAGTGCTTGGCAAAGCATAACGGTTGTCATTACCGGACTTTCCCAAGTTTTTGCACGAAATACAAGGACAGCACCTAATAAAGCCTGCCAAAACATCCATAACCAGAAACTTCCTTCTTGTCCTTCCCAGAAACTGGATATGATATATTTCATCGGTAAGGTGGTTGAAGAATGCGACCAGGCGTAATGATATTCAAAAAGATGATTATAGATTATATAATACAAACTTGAACCGATACCAACTACTGAAATTAAATTGATCCAAAACGCAAGCCGGGCTATCTTCTTCCATGAGGCAGATGATCCATCTTTACTTTGAGTAGCAAAAAAATAGCTTATACATGCAAGTAAAGCTGTTCCAAAAGTTAATACAATGAAAAATTGACCTAACTGTCCGGGCAAAAGGCTCTCGCCTTGATAATTAATATCCATTAAAATTATAATATATTTTCTGTCTGCGAATCGTGCAGGTAAAACAAATATTTAATCAATTCATTGATTAAATATACCTATGAAGAAGCAATTGATTCACTTACTTCAACTTCTTGTTCATTGTATTTTGAAGGACATTTCATCAAAATTTTAGAGGCATGAAATTCCTGCCCTACCATCTTTCCCGTAAGAACAATTTGTTCAGAACGTTCAAAGTCTTGAGGTTTTGAACCATTAAATACAACCTTACATTCTTTGCCTTTTTCATCAAGCATATAAAATGAGAAATAATTTGCATTCTCAGTAGGATTATAAATCAGCTCCTTTTCCTTATTAAGCTGCCCAACCACATGTAATTCTGCTTCTGTTTTCTGAGCTTCAGAAAAAGAAGCGTATGTGCTTGAGTCTCCATAAATACTGATGATCATTGCAATAAAAATAGCAATTACTACTATTCCTAAAATCGAACTCTTTTTCATAGTTTATCCGATAAAATGTTTGAACTGCAAAAATACGAAACCAAAGTTAAATGAGCGAAGGTTGCAATAGCACAACGCTATTAAGAATAAATCCAAATAGCAATTTATCAATCCCAATTCTTGCTTCGGTTTATCTTTTTTAAAGCCTGATTCTTCTTACGATTGAGTCTTCTCTGCACTGAATTTTTATTTGGCTTAGTTGACTTTCGAGGTTTCTGAACTTTTAAGGCATATTCTATAAGAAAATAAAGTTTATTTCCGGCGATCTCTTTATTCTTAAACTGTGATCTGCTTTCCTGACTTATCACCTGAATAAAACCATCAGATTGAATTCGAGATTGTAACTTCTTTGCAATGATCGCTTTTTCTTCATCGGAAAAGACAAATGCGTTAGACAAATCAAATAACAACTCAACTTTCGTAGAAACTTTATTTACGTTTTGTCCACCACTTCCGCCACTTCTGGAAGTTTTGAATTGTATAAAAGGCAATAAATCTTCTTTAGAAAAAATCATATCTTCAAAGGTATTAAATCAGTTTGTATTCAATCATGATTTCTTTATGTTATTTATTTCATCTTCAACGATTTTATCCCTATTATGAATAGAATAGAGCTTGTAAATGCTCCTAACCGTATTACTGATTCCTTCCATATCTTCATAAAAATATGGAAGAAATCATAGAAGATTACAAAATCTATATGGTAAAAACTAGTTTATGTATCCTTACTTAATTTAAAATGATGCGGGTTTAAACATAGGTCTGCCTTTTTATATTAATATATTATCTTTGTCGCACCATGAATAAAAAAAATATGATTATTGCCATTGATGGCTATTCTTCTTGTGGTAAAAGTACAGTTGCAAAAGCATTGGCCAAAAGACTTAATTATATATATATAGATAGCGGAGCAATGTATCGAGCCGTCACTCTATACTTAATCGAAAATCATCTGGATCAAGACCTTCAAAAAATAAAAGAAGCTCTTCCTAATATACATATAGAATTTCATGTAGAAAATGATAAATCTATTGTATTACTAAATAATAAGGATGTCACTGAGCAGATCCGGGAAATGGAAGTATCTGAACAAGTAAGCACGGTGAGTGCCATTAAAGAAGTTCGTAAAGCCATGGTTGAGCAACAGCAAAGGATGGGAAAAAACAAGGATATTGTAATGGATGGAAGGGATATTGGAACTACTGTTTTTCCAAATGCACAAGTAAAAATCTTTATGACAGCTGATCCTAAAGTCCGTGCTGTCCGCAGGTTTAAGGAACTGCAGAAGCTAGGTAAAAAAACAACCTTGGAAGAAGTACTTGAAAATTTGGCTCACAGAGATTTTCAAGATACTACCCGAAAAGAAAGCCCATTAATACGATCTAATGATGCAGTTATCTTGGATAATACAAATTTGAACCACAGAGAACAGTTGGATGTCGTAGCCAATGAAGTTGAAAAAGCTATAACTAAAAACGAGTAATTACATTCTCTTTCTTATTTCCTCCTCCTCTATATCCCGTAAAATATAACTAAAATTTTTCTGTTTGCAAAAATAATTTCTTATCTTTGCAGTTCTGATCAAAGATCGGGAAAAGGAGAAAAATTAATTAATGGCAAAAAAACAAGAAGCAGTAAAAGAACTAGAGGCTAAAAACGCCGAACTTCAAGACGCTGATTTAAAATCAGTTAAGGAAAAAGAGAACATTGAATCAGAAGCTGATTCATCATTCATCGACGAAATCAAATCCAACACATGGATTACCCCCGAAGGCGACTTCGACTGGGATCAAGACACTAAAGGTTTCGGAAACTACAATGACGCAGAGCGTCAACAATTAGAAGAGCAATATTCTGGCACATTCAATTTGATTAGTCAAGGAGAAATTGTAAAAGGAACTGTTGTTTCTATTAACAGCAAAGATGTGGTACTTAACGTCGGTTATAAATCGGATGGTTTTGTATCTTTTACTGAATTCCGTGATTTACCTGATTTAAAGGTAGGTGATACGGTGGATGTATTTGTTGAAACTCAAGAAGATGAAAACGGACAATTGATCTTGTCTCGTAAACGTGCTAAAACCCAAAGATCATGGGAAGCAATCAATGATGCTCTTGAGAATGATATTATCATTACTGGCTTTGTAAAAAGCCGTACTAAAGGTGGTTTAATTGTAGATATTCAAGGTGTAGAAGCATTCTTACCTGGATCTCAAATCGATATTAAACCAATTCGTGATTACGACATTTATGTAGGTAAAACAATGGAATTCAAAGTTGTAAAAATCAACCATGAATTCAAAAACGTTGTTGTATCTCATAAAGTTTTAATTGAAGACGACTTAGAAAATCAAAAAACAGAGATTGTTGCTAAGCTAGAAAAAGGACAGGTTCTTGAAGGAACTGTTAAAAACATTACCGATTTCGGTGTATTTATTGATTTAGGCGGTGTTGACGGTCTATTACATATTACTGATATTTCTTGGGGACGTATTGAACATCCGAAAGAAGTATTATCATTAGATGAAAAAGTAAATGTAGTTGTTTTAGATTTCGATGACGAGAAAAAACGTATTGCTTTAGGCTTAAAACAATTAACTCCTCATCCTTGGGAATCTCTAGATGCTTCTCTTGAAGTTGGTTCTAGAGTTAAAGGTAAAATTGTTACTGTAGCAGACTACGGAGCTTTCTTAGAAATCACTCCAGGTGTTGAAGGTTTGATTCACGTTTCGGAAATGTCTTGGTCACAAAATTTACGTAGCCCACAAGATTTCATCAAAACAGGTGACGAAGTTGAAGCTCAAATTTTAACTTTAGATCGTGATGATCGTAAGATGAGTTTAGGTATTAAACAATTAACTCCAGATCCTTGGAAAAACATTGCTGAACGTTACCCAGTAGGTAGCAAACACACAGCGACAGTTAAGAACATGACTAACTTTGGCGTGTTTGTAGAGATTGAAGAAGGAATTGATGGCTTAATCCATATTTCAGATTTATCTTGGTCGAAAAAGATCAACCATCCAAATGAATTTACGAAAGCAAATGAAGTGGTTGATGTAGTTGTTCTTGAACTTGATGAAGAAAATCGTAAATTAAGTTTAGGTCATAAACAATT
>Ga0160445_100833_pt1 | contig 11287 bp, 9 predicted proteins | sample HID1972M_E1MG_FD_108215 | JGI IMG/M metagenome (GOLD analysis project Ga0160445, IMG submission 108215) | Enriched pill bug-associated microbial communities from UW Madison campus, WI, USA - HID1972M_E1 MG | ecosystem: Host-associated > Arthropoda: Insects > Digestive system > Unclassified ... | reverse complement strand
GAGGAGTCGGCCTTGCAAATTCAAAGCTATGTCGACCGGGGCGGAAGTTTGCTTCTCACGGGCGCCAGCGGCTTGAATCCGGGAAAAACCCATTTTCAGATCGATGTCGGCGCCGCCTATCAAGGGCCCTCCTTATACGAGAACGACTATGTGCTTGCAGGTGAACAATTAAAAGCCGGCATCGTATCGAGTCCGTTTTTGTTCTATGAAGGCGCGGAGCAGGTTAGCGTCAAAGATGCGGAGGTTCTGGCCACGATCCACGAACCGTACTTCAACAGGACGTACGGACATTATTGCTCGCATCAGAATACGCCCTATCGTTTGGAACCGGCCGATTACCCGGCCGCCATACGCAAAGGCAACATCATTTACGCGGCTCATTCGATCTGCACGATGTACTTCCGACATGGCGCCAAATATCATCGCGACTATCTGATGAACGCCTTGAATCTGGTTTACCGCAAGCCTGTCATGAAAGTAAACTTGCCCAGTTGCGGTCGGGCCCGATTCGTCTATCAGCCTTCCCGGAAGCGATATATTCTGCATCTGACGTATGCCGCGCCGATTCAACGCGGCAGGACGAGCGTGATCGAGGACATGCCGCCGATTTACGACGTACCCGTCGAGCTGACGGTCAAATCACGCGTGCAACGTGCGACATTAATTCTCCAAGGCGAATCCATCCCGTTTGTGCAGTCCGGCGATACCGTGAAGCTGACAATTCCCAAAGTTCACGGACATCAAATGGTCATTTTAGACGTGCAGGATATTCAATTTGAAGCCTAAGTGCTTTTAGCGCTTGCGCAACGAAGGGCCGCAATAAACGTTTTCGGCGATAAAAAAACTCCGACGTCTCAAGAGCTCAAGAGACGCCGGAGTTTTTTACTTGTTTGCCCGATAACAGGATCGACTTTTCCACCAGCACCTGCATGGCATCGACGCTGACCTCGGCCGCATGGCGGCTAAGCTTGATGCATGATAACTCGGTACAGGCGAGGATGACGCAATGGCAGCCATGCGCGGTGACCAGCTCGTCGATGAGCTCCTCCAGTTCTTCGGGCGAGAAGTCCATGTTGCTCTTTACATTTTCGTAGATGATCTTCATGCTCTTCTGCTGAATGCGTTCGTCATGCTCGTACAAATTCATGCCGTATTGCTCGCACACCTTGGCGTAGATCCCGCTGCGGATCGTACCGTTCGTGGCGAGAATGCCAATGCGGCTGCCGGCGCCGAACCGGTCGTGGATGAGCTTGATCGTCTCTTCCACCATATGAATGATGGGGATGCTCGTCATGGCCTGCATTTTGTCGTAGAAATAATGGGATGTATTGCAAGGTATCGCGATATGGGATACGCCAGCCAGCTCCAGCAGCCTCAGATCCTTCGTTATGGCTTCCAGGAACAGCTCGTCCTTGCCTTCGAGGATGACGGCAGTGCGATCCGGAGCGGTAGCGTGGTTTAAGATAATCATGTCGAGATGCTCCTGATCGCGATCGGCGGCCGTGTTCTCGATCACCTTGTCGAAGAAAACGGCAGTGGCCTTGGGTCCCATCCCTCCGATTACGCCTAAGCTTTTCTGTTCCATATGTGTGATAACCTGCTCTTCCTCCGTAATAGTGCCATTGTTAAGCCCGGCTGCTCATGATTTCTCCAACGATCTCCGCTTCGTTGAACGGAATCTCGGTCTTGCCTATCACTTGCGTCGTCTCGTGGCCCTTGCCGGCAATGAGAATGACGTCGCCTTTCCGGCTCATGGCGATCGCGTATTCGATCGCCTCGCGGCGATCGACGATGCCCCGGTACTCGCCGCCTGCCGAAGCGACAGCTTCGGATACTTCAGCGATAATGGCATCGGGATCCTGATTTTTCGGATTGTCCGAAGTGACAACGCAGAAGTCCGCATATTGCGCCGCCACCTTGCCCATGGCCTCGCGCTTGCCGCTGCCATCCTTGCCGGGCGCGGCGTAGACGCCGAATACGAGAATCAGCCGTCCATCGGTAAAGGGTCGCAACGTCGTCAGCGCCTTCTCGAGACTATCCTCCGTATGAGCGAAATCGATCACGACCTTGATATCATCGTCCTGATAAGCCACCTCAAGCCGTCCCTTGATACGCTGCACGGCTCGAATACCCGCCGCAATCTGCCCCAGCCCGATGCCCTGGCAATAAGCGGCGGCAACAGCCGCGAGGCTGTTGTACACATAGATTAACCCCGGCAGATTGACGCGGATATCGACTCTTCCGACGGGTGTGTGCGCGACATAAGTTGTGTGGTCGGCTTCGTACTGTATGTTCGTGGCGTAGACGTCCGGCAACGCAGTCTCATCGAGCCCTGCGGACGGGATGTCCGGGACTACGCCGTACGTGAGCAATTGGGCCTTGTGATGGCGAACCTTGTCCGAGAGACGGCGTCCGTACTCGTCATCGATATTGACGACATTGTAGTCGCTCGTCAGGTCAAACAGCATGGCCTTGGCCTCGTAATATTCTTCCATCGTGCGGTGCAGCTCCAGATGATCCGGCGTCAGGTTCGTAAAGACGCCGATGCGGAAGCGGGAAGCCGCCGCCCGCTGCAGACTCAAGGCATGCGAGGATACCTCCATGACGCAGGTGTCTACGCCGGCATGCGCCATGTCCGAGAACATATGCTGCAGATGCAGCGATTCCGGCGTTGTTGGCGTCGTCGATTTCGTAGCCAGTGGCGTGTCGCCAATCATGGCGCCAATCGTACCGATTACGCCGACGGTGGCGCGCGCTTCTTCGAGAATCGACTTCACGAAATACGTTGTGGACGTCTTTCCGTTCGTTCCCGTAATGCCGATCAAGCTGAGCTTCTCCGAAGGATTGTCGTAGAAACGCGCGGAAACGAGCGCCAGCGCCTGGCGAGTATCCGTCACCTTAACGACAACGATGGAGGAAGGCAGGCCGGACAGCTCGACCTCGCGCTCCACGAGGATGGCCGCAGCCCCGTTCTCGGCAGCTTTGGATATATAGTGATGGCCGTCGACGGTAAAGCCGGTTATCGCGACGAACAGCCCGGACTCGGCAACCTCGCGGGAATCGAAGGCTATCGACGTTACATTCGCGACGTCCGGCTCACCCTGCAGAGCGACATAGTCCAGCTCTTCTATTAAGGCACGAAGCAGCATGCGATCAGCCCCTTTACTTATTAGCTTATTGAAATAGCAGTCGAATCATGACATCTGCCAGTGTTACTTTGTCAACCTGATTCAAATATTTATGTAAGGTGTACATATGCTCATCAAGCCGAGAACGACCACAACACCTTGATCAGCTTGCAAGGCTTAATCATCGAGAAAGGAGATGAACGCAGTAATCTCTTCCTGTACTATATGAAGACATTTTACTGCAACAATTCTTAGATTACAATTGCGTCTGGAGGCTGTGAGCTGCGACGCAGGTCGAATAGGCCTTAAGTTCTAGTAAAAGGAAAAAAAGGAACCCATCTGTCGAATCATGCCTGAAAATTATTGCCATTCGTCGACAAGATTTTACAAACTCTTTGGTTGGGACAGAGTATAATGGTACTATTCCTCACGAAGTCTGCCAGATAAGGAGTGTGCCTCGAAGCGATTATGGATAAACAACATCTGCTAACTCAGTTGCAATCGCTAAGGCTCAAGCTTCATGAAATTGCCGAGGCGCGGGGGAGTTTGACAGACCCGGCGGTCCTTGCTATTAGCGAGGAAGCCGATCAGCTTATCGTCGCACTGCAGTATCTGCAGCGCGAAGAGGCCCAGCATTCGTCCGATCTAAGAGATATAAGAAAATAGATGCTTCTCAACGATTTCGTAACCTACGGAAAAACCGGGTAAGCAGCAAAGCGCATTCCGCTTGCAGGACGCCGCTTGTGAGCTCCGTTTCGTGATTGAAACGGGGCTCTTGTAGTAGGTTCATAAGCGTTCCGGCGCAGCCGGCCTTGGGATCGACCGTGCCGTAGACGACGCGCTTTACGCGGGACTGGACAAGCGCTCCGGCGCACATGGGGCAAGGCTCCAGCGTGACATAGAGCGTGCAGTCCAGCAGCCGCCAGGCGCCAATGCGTTCGCATGCGTCGCGAATGGCGACCATCTCCGCATGGGCGGTCGGGTCATGCTTCGTCTCCCGGAGATTATGACCGCGTCCAATGATTTCATTATTGCGAACGATGACCGCGCCGATGGGCACCTCTCCGATGGCTTCCGCCTTCTCGGCTTCGGCGATCGCTTCCATCATCCATTCACGATCCTCTTGCTCTCTTCTCATAGTCAGTCTCCTATTCCTGCGGGAATGATCGTATATCCAACGAACAAATATTCCGGTGTTAACAGGCAGTGGATAATTTTGTGGATAACTAAATAATTATCAACAAAGTTGTGCACATTCCATCCACGATTGTGCATAACTATTGTGGGCAGTGTTAACGTAATGTGTATATCTGCTTAAAAATCAAGTTCAAAAGTTCGATGTCGAGTAAGCATCAGGGAATACTTCGTAATGGGAAGCGGACTTTTGAACAACCTGTAATGCAAGTCTCCCGGATCATCTTGCGAAGGGTGGGTCACGCCTTGTCGATCAAGTCCAAGTTGACGGTGGCAATCTCGTTCATGTTGGTGTCCGTCGTCATTCTGTACCATCTGGTCAGCGAATATACCATGGTAAAAGGCTTCGAGCAATTAATGAGTGCGTCCATACGCCAATCTTCCGAACAGGCCGGCCTTGCCGTCAGAGATTACGAGAACCGCGGCAATCCGCAAAATACAGCTGGCATCGATCGTTTGCTTCAGCCGGATGGGATATTTCTCCGGATCCTCGAAATCAATCCTTTCATTAAGGAAATTACGGTGTTCGGCAACGATTCCGGTCAGGTCAACTACGGTACGTATACATATATTGATGCTAACAACGATCCGTTCATCGCGCAAGCTCATCGGGACGAATCCTTACAATATACCACGTTCGATCACAACGGAGGATCTTATTATCGCAGCTTCCTGGCCAGCCCCGACGCGCGCGGGCTCGTGGTCAGCGTTGTCTACGACAAGTCCAGCATCGAGAGCATGCTTGGCTTGAAGAGGCATCATGCGCTTGTCTACACAGGCATATTCCTGCTATGTACGATGATATTGACCTATATTTTGATCGGCTTCATGATTCGCCCCCTCAAGGACATATTATGGAAGGTCAATGAAGTGTCGTCCGTCCGATTTCACAAGCCGATCCAGATCAAACGCAAGGATGAGTTCGGCCTGCTTGCGCTCAAGATTAATGCCATGTCGCAAAATCTCAGTATCTATATGGATAAGCTTCGAAAGGCTTTCGAAGAGAATCGGCGAATGAAAGAACATCTGGAGTCGTTCATTAATCATTCCAATGATGCGATTCATCTCATGGATCTGGAAGGCAAGGTGATTCAGATCAATCGGGCCTTCGAGCAGTTGTTCGGGTATGAAGAGTCCGAAGTGCTCGGCATGAGGTTCCCGACCGTGCCGGACACTCACCGCATGGAGAAGCGCCAGATGATCGGCTTGCTCCTGACCGGCAAGAAGCTGCCGGCCCAAGAGACTGTACGCATGACGAAGTCGGGCGAGATCATTCCCGTCAGCGTCATGGTATCGCCGATCCGCGACTCGGACGGGACGATCCGCGCCTTCGCAAGCATCTGCCGGGATATGCGCAGCCGGAACCGGATGGAGGAGCTGCTTAGACGGTCGGAGAAGCTGACGACGGTTGGTCAGCTGGCTGCCGGAGTCGCTCACGAAATTCGTAATCCGCTTACCACGCTGCGGGGCTTCCTGCAGCTGCAGCAGCAGAGCCAGAAGCTGTCTCTAAGCCATGTAAATCTGATGCTGTCGGAGCTGGACCGAATTAATCTGATCGTCGGAGAATTCCTTATACTGGCGAAGCCGCAAGCCACGAAGTTCGTGACGAAGGATATACGCAACGTCCTCAATGATGTGCTCGTATTTCTGGATAGCGAAGCCCATCTTCATAATATCGTTTTCCGGACCGTCATTACCGAGGAGGAGTGCCGAATCTCGTGCGAGGAGAACCAGCTCAAGCAAGTTTTTATCAATCTGCTAAAAAACGCGATTGAAGCTATGCCGGGGGGAGGCTCCGTCCATATCTCTATCCAGCGCAAGGGCGACCGAATCGCAATATCGATAACGGATGAAGGGGTAGGCATTCCGGAGGAGATGATCTCGAAGATCGGCGATCCGTTTTTCACGGCGAAGGAGACGGGCACGGGGCTTGGCATTATGGTGAGCCAGCGCATCATTACCAGCCATCAAGGCACGATGGATATTCAGAGTCAGGTAAATGTTGGCACCTCCGTAAAGGTGACGCTCCCGGCGCTGAAGAAGGAGCCCCAAGAAGATCTTCCTGCTGCGCAGTAAGAGGGGCTTCTCGAGAGAGAGAGAGAAAAGGAGAGGGTCGGCAATGGGAAGAAGGGCCATTATAGCAGGGGCAACCGGCCTGGTTGGGGGAGAGCTGGTAAAGCTTCTGCTTGGGATGAGGGAATATGAGGGGATTACCGTGCTGGTGCGCAGGCGCATAAATGTTGCGCATCCCAGACTAACGCAGCTCGTGATCGACTACGAGAAGCTCGGAGAACTGCCGCCCGAGCTATTCGCGGAAACCGACGTCTATTGCGCGCTCGGCACAACCATGAAAAAGGCGGGTTCCAAGGAGAGGTTTGAGCGGGTGGATTATCATTATCCCATGGAGCTGGGGAAGCTCGCAAAGCGGGCAGGGGCAGCGAGTTACCTGCTCGTATCCTCGACTGGAGCAGACGCGAACTCCAAGTTTTTCTACACCAGGGTCAAAGGCAGATTGGAGCGGGATCTTCAGTCGCTGTCGCTGCGCTCGCTGCATCTCTTCCGCCCGTCGCTGATTCTGGGCGATAGAGGAGAGTTCCGGTTCGGGGAGAGCGTGGCAGCGAAATTATCGGCATGGATGCCGCTATTGTTCGCGGGCCCATTAGGCAAGTACAAGCCCGTACATGCGGAGGCAATCGCTGGAGCCATGGCGGCCGCAGCGCTGACGAAAGGGACGTTCGAAAGGATCATACCCTCTAACCGGATAGGATCGATGGCGTCTTTGTTGCGCAAATAAGAAAGTTAGTGTAGCATACGCTACAGCGAGGTGAGGCAGCAGTGAGAATCAATAAATTTATAAGCGAGACCGGCTTCTGCTCCCGCCGGGAGGCGGATAAGCTGGTGGAGTCCGGCAAGGTAACGATTAATGGCGTGACAGCCGTTCTCGGGAGCCAGGCAGAGCAGGGCGACGATGTTCGGGTTAACGGCAGGCAAATTGGCGAGCAGCGCCGCCACGTCTATATCGCGCTTAATAAGCCAGTCGGTATTACAAGCACGTCCGAGAGCCATATTAAAGGAAATATCGTCGATTTCGTGGGACATTCCGAACGGATCTTCCCGATCGGGAGGCTCGATAAGGATTCGGAAGGACTTATTTTGCTTACGAACGACGGCGATGTGGTTAATCCCATTCTACGTTCGGAAGGGAAACACGAGAAAGAATATATCGTGACGGTGGACAGGCCCATTACGGAAGCTTTCGTCAAGGGGATGTCTACAGGGGTTAAAGTGCTGGGGAGTCTGACGTTGCCCTGCAAAGTGACGCGCGTCGCGGAGCGTACATTCCGTATCGTGCTGACGGAGGGACGCAATCGGCAAATTCGGCGCATGTGCGAGGCACTCGGTTTCCATGTCCGCAGATTAAAGAGAGTGAGGATTATGAACATTCATCTCGGCGAGTTGGCTGTAGGCAAGTGGCGCGACCTGACCGAAGATGAGCGCAGGGAGCTGTTCGATCTGCTGCAATATGAGCCGCGGTAGGTGAAACGGTTGACGTCGTCCTCTGGCGGGGCAGCGCGTTTCAGGAAAAAAGAAGCTTTCGTCTCCGCATGTCGGCGAAGACGAAAGCTTCTTTGTGTTCGGATAAGCTCCCGGACTCTGTTCGATTAGTCTTACTGTGAGGCGTTGCCGCCCACGGACAAGTTTTGTGTACTCTGCGTATTGACATAGGTGTGCAGAATGGACACTTCGACTCGGCGATTCTTCGCCTTGTTCGCGACCGAGTTGTTCTCTGCAACAGGATGGTTTTCACCATATCCGGTGGCGCTGAACCGTTTTTCATCGAGCGCCTTGTTTTCAAGCATAACATCCAGGAAGCGGACCGCGCGCATAACGCTCAGATCCCAGTTCGAGCGGAATTGCGAATTGTGGATCGGCGTATCGTCCGTATGGCCGGCAACGATCACATCGTAATTCGGATATTGCGTCAGCATGGTCGCTATAGCCGCTGCAAGCTCCTTGGACTCGGGCTTGACGGTAGCTTGTGCCGGCGCGAATAAGGCGTTATCGCTGATGATGATGAGCAATTGAGACATGTTCATCTTCGTTTCCAGATCGGAGGTGAGGCCGTTCTTGTCGATATAGGCGTCGATCTTCTTTTTTAAATCGTCCAGCTCCGCCTGTTCCTTCTTAATCAGCTCTTCCAGGCTGGACTCGGATTGCTGCTCTTGTTGCTGCTGGCTTTCCGTTTGCTTGTCGTTATCCTTGTCGCCGCCCTGATTTTTTTTGGTCGTATCCTCGCCTTCTTTAACGATCGAGGGAAGGTCCAGAACGCCGCTGCCGTTGCTGAGCGCAATGCTAAACGCTTGGGACATCTCTTCGAACTTCTTTACATCAACGGAATTCATCGAATAGAGAACGATAAAGAGCGCAAGCAGCAAGGTGAGCAAGTCGGCATAAGGGATAAGCCAAGATTCATCTACGTGCTCCTCGTGATCGTCATGCTTCCTATGCTTTCTGCTCAACGGCCCCTTCCTCCTTCTCTTTCATCTTCAGCCGCTCCGTAGGCGTGAGGAATACGGAAAGCTTCTGGTGAATGGCGATCGTGGATACGCCGGACTGGATGGATAACAGTCCTTCCAGCATCATCAGTCTGATCTGGATCTCTTGTTTGGAGATCCGTTTAAGTTTATTGGCAATAGGATGCCACAGGACATAACCTGTAAAGATACCGAGCAAGGTTGCGATAAATGCGCCCGCGATCGCCTTTGCGAGCTTGTCCATGTCGCTCATCTCGGACAGAGCGGCAACGAGGCCGACGACCGCGCCGAGTACCCCGAGCGTGGGAGCGTAAGTGCCCGCCTGCGTAAAGATCAAAGCGCCGGCCTTATGGCGCTCTTCTGTAGCGGCGATATCCTCCAGGAGAACGTCGCGGACGAGATCCTGGTCATTGCCGTCAATAATCATGCGCATGCCGTTACGCAGAAAGGCGTCCTCGATCTCGTCGACGCGAGCCTCGAGCGCGAGCAAACCTTCGCGGCGGGTGATGGAAGCCCACTCCATGAAACGGCTGATCAATTCCTCGCGGGAAGTGAGCTTCTGCTCGGAGAAGACAATCTTGAGCAGCTTGCCGACTTTTTTAAGTTCGGACATTGGGAAGGCGACCATGACGGAGGCAACGGTGCCAAGAATAATAATCATAAAGGCTGCGGGATTCATAAGCGACGTTAAGTGCGCGCCCTTAACCACCATCCCGCCCAGCACTGCGATTAGACCTAACACAAGACCGATAATTGTTGAGTTCTTCATCATACACCCCGTCCAGTATGTTCTATATTTGAGCCATCTACTTCTATTTATATCGTCAAAAGGGTATTCTGAAATTATAGTAATAAAGATCGAACCATAATTTTAAGGAGATGTGTGAACGATGGGTGTACGACACGCGCGCGAATATGCGGATATATTGAAGGAATTAACTCAAGCGGTGGGGGATATCGAGGGCAGCTACTCCTTCTTCGAGATGGAGCCGGAAGAGTGGGCGGCGCTGCCGACATCTGATCGGCATGAGGTTATGGAAGCGTTGGCGGACGACGTCTTCTTCGGACTTGGCGAAGAGCCCGTTATCAAAGTTGGACAGGGTGAAATTGTGTATAACAACAAGCATCATATTATAGAAGTGATGCAAGGAGATAATGTCATTCACATTATTCGCCTCATCTAATCTTTACAACGTTACAGCTCTCCATTAGAATAAAAGCAAATCACAATGGCATGATAGCTAACATGTACATTACATTGGAGAGAGCGACATGACTGGTTCTCATTCGGCGGGCTCGTTGCCGCCAAGTCTTCGACTGGACGGGGAAACGTTAGCAGCCTACTATCAACCTATTATTGCGCTCGATACGAGAAGGATCGAAGGCTACGAGGTGCTTGGAAGAGCCGTTGGCGAAAAGGGCCCGAGGAGTCTGGGGCCCTTCTTCGGCGATGATGCTATCCCGATGGAGGATCATCTGCTTGTTGACCGACTGCTGAGAGAGCAGGCGATAGCCAAGCATGCACGCCAAGAAAATCCTCCGCTGCTTTTTCTGAACCTTAAGCCAGCCTGGATCTACCGGCAAGGAGAAAAGGGCGAGCTGTATACGTTGGATCTGATCGCCAAGCATCATGCCGATCCGGCTCGCATCGTGATCGAAATAACGGAGGAAAGTTTCCATGGCTCCATGGATGTGCTGCGGGAGGTGGTCGACCGTTATCGCGCGGCCGGTTGTCTGATCGCTATCGACGATGTCGGGAGCGGCTTTAGCAGCGCCGATCGTATCGCCCAGATTCAACCCAACTTGCTCAAGATCGATATGCATATCGTCAAACGAAGCGGGACGCACAATGGCTACTATGGGGTGCTTCGTTCGTTCTCCGAGCTTGCCGAGCAGATTGGCGCCTCTTTGCTGTTCGAGGGTGTGGAGACGAGAGAGGATCTGGAGCGCGCCATCCAATCCGGCGCCAGGTACGTACAAGGTTTCTTGTTCGCGCGGGCGGGAGCCGACTTTATCGGTCCGGCAAGCTTTGCCGCCGTCATCGAGAACGAGCTGGATCGCAATCTTAGGCAGCTCGCTCATACCGAGAGGTGGTGGCAGCAGCAGGCAGAACGTCTGGCGGAGCACCTGCAGGCGATTATGCTTGGAGCGGTACTGCCGGAGAAGGCCGACGACTGGCTGGAGTTGCTTATCCCGCATTTAAAATCCTCTTGCACCAAGGTATATCTATGCAACGAGGAAGGCATTCAGCTGTCCGCGAATTTCAGCAGGGGGGAAGACGGAGTCTGGAAGCGGGAAGAAGAGTACCGGTATGCGAATTGGAGTTGGAGGCCGTATTTTGTCCCTAACCTGGTTCAACTGGGGGAGAGCCGAAGGGCGATCGTATCCCGCTCGTATACGGATCTGGATTCCAGAGCATGGATTCGTTCG
>Ga0160445_100827_pt1 | contig 11407 bp, 10 predicted proteins | sample HID1972M_E1MG_FD_108215 | JGI IMG/M metagenome (GOLD analysis project Ga0160445, IMG submission 108215) | Enriched pill bug-associated microbial communities from UW Madison campus, WI, USA - HID1972M_E1 MG | ecosystem: Host-associated > Arthropoda: Insects > Digestive system > Unclassified ... | reverse complement strand
GTTCTATAACAGGGAATCCATGGTTTTTGACCAGGTCAATGAGATCCCCCGGCAATTTGATCATCCAAAATTGTATGGAATAGCTTAATTGCTTTAATTGATGCGCTATGGTTAGACAACGCATGACATGACCACTGCCGATTTTGCTGGAAGCGTCAGCCCGAATTAATACATTCATAACTCGTCCTTCTCCAAGTCAACCAAATCGCTAATGGATATAATTTCAAGATCATTTCTTATGGACATTAGGATGTTGCGAATTTGTTCAAAAGCATGTGGTACGGTTACCAGTATTGTTTTGATATCTGTATAATTTACGATCTGCTCAGGTGAAATTAATGGAAACCCAAACCTCTCTCCATCTGCACTATTCTGATCAATCAAAACTTTGATTTTATGCTTTAAACCCGCAGTATTTAAAACCAAATTTTCTGTAATTGTCCCTGCTCCATAAATCATGATGCTGCCATCACGTACTCGGTCAACTATTAAATCTGTGTTACCACTACCTTTAATATTCTCCCATTTTTCATGGAGTAGGTTATAGGCCTCTCCTCTGGCAATTAAACTGGAGAAACGAGCATTCTTCTTACGGCTATATATTTCATAAAGGTTTAAATAATATTTAGCGGTTGCGTAATCGTTTTGATCCAGATACATGTCAACCAAATAAATTGATGCTTCTGCCCGGTATTGCGGTAAATCGCTTATTTCTTTTAAAAAAGCTCTTCCATGTGATATAGAAAGATACTTTAAAAATAATTGTTGCGCTAATAATTTTTCATCATCTTCGACAGCCACTTTACCTCTAAAAAAGTAATATGAACCCAGATTTCTTTCTTTCACCTTTTTAATACAATTATATCTTTTTTTTATATAGTACGATTCAAGTAAAATGCCAAAGTCAATATCGTCTTCTTCTAAAATCTTATAGTTATTGATTAATATCTCCGCTGATATATTTATAAAATTATTATATGCCTGACCAAATGCTTCTATTGATAACAAGTTGTTATGTTTTAGCGACTGGACGTAAAACAACAGTGTATCTAAACAAATATTCCCGTGAACTCTAGCTTGAACTCTTCTCAGCAGAATCTTCTTAATCGTATTTTCAAGTCTATCACTAATAATTGTTTCCCAAATTGCATTTTTTCTAGCTATTATATTATTAGGGAATTCGTCATACTCATAATTTATATTTTGAGGGAATATACCCTTTTTAATAAAATTTCTGAATATATGATCAGATACAGTTACAATTTTTTCTGCTACAAGATGTATGTTTGTTAACTCTTTTTGAACATGACTGTCTGGCGCTTGAATCCCTTCCGGCAAATAATCAAGAACTTGCTTATAGTCTACAAGTGCTCCACTTCCTTTCATACCTTCTCTAATTTGTAAATACCTCTTGTGCCTAATCTCAAGAGCATCTTCATTAGGCAGTCCATCAATAATAATTAAACCTTTTTGAGCCACCAGAGCGCTAATATATGCCGTGGTATACATACATAACACGGTTTTACTACGGTTGATAAGTTCCATTAAGTCAACATGATGCTTGGTCAGGTTAAGATTAGCAGGCAATTTCCCCTTTGACTGTTTTTCAAGCACATCGTAAAGATGCATAGTATTTAAGTGTGTCACTATTTTATCATTTGGTAAATATCTTGGAGCTATGCATAATTCATACTCGGGGAATTTCCTGCATATCGCAAGTAATAAATTTGCTACCTCTTCTTTCCCTTTTTCACTATAGGGATAATGCCCACTATCTATGAATAGCAATACGTTACTTCCAACATTAGATTTAATCAGGTTGTCAAACCTAGGTTCACCAATTCCCATTTTTGGATATTTAAGTTCGCTATAGTATGGACCAGTCGTATTATATAGAGATGGAGCAAAATTAAAGTCACCACCATTCACAGCCTCTCCATGAATCAAATAATCATATGTAAAAATATATTTTTTCTGATATAGAACACCCTTTGCCCTCAACTCTTCCATTATTAATGCTGAAGTGAAAATTACATCATATTGATTAATGACTTCATTACTCAAGTCATCTATACACTTTATTTTTTCCATTTCATCAAACATTCTCAAAACGTATTCAGAAACAAAAACTGCATATATTGCTACAACATGTCCCTTTTCTCGAAAGGCTCTTGCAATAACAGCTAAAGACTGGTTGCCAGCATCTCTTTCTGAAATCATTAAGATATTCAAGCAGTTATCCTCCTCTCCATCATTTCCGCTTACTTAATTAACCCAATTCATTAATATGACCCCAATATAAGATAAAGGTTAGAAAGTATATAGTTTTTTTAATTCCATCAAACTATTAACTTCATACCTAGCATGAAACTTTTCCTCGCGAACCAATGATATATAGCTTCCCCGCATAACTCTGACGGTTTCAAATCCAAGCGGCTTAATACCTACAAAATCCTTTGCGATGTTGTCACCTACGTACACAATATCCTGGGGTTCAACCTTTTCAATCTGGACAATCTTATGAAAGCAATACGGGGAAGGCTTGCTATATTTGATGGAGTGACGATGTGTAATAAAACATTTACGCATTCGACTCTCCAGGTTCAAGCTTCTAATTTTGTTGTATTGTACGATCTTATTGCCATCCGTTACAATGTAAATAGGGATTGACTTTTTCTCCAAGTAACTTAAGATATGCTCCGCATCGTCATATAAGGTAAGCTGTGGTTGATGCTGTCTATAAACGGAAACACATTGCCGAACATTAATTTTATTTCTCCGTCCAATTGCCTCCAGAGCTGCGTCGAATACAGTGCCCCTGCCATGCCGCCGCAAATGATTCCACATCACCTGAAACAACTTGCAGCTATCTTGCTTGTATTGTCGTGCCAGTTCGACAGCAACGGCATGAAATCCACTGCGGACGTAACTCATTTCATCATATAGGGTATCGTCCAAATCAAATACCATTACTTTCATAAAATATAATCCTCAGCATGTCGTATCAATCGCTTTTCACATTCGCTCCTAGTAAAGTGAAGCTCATGTACGTCATAACCATTACATTGCAGCAAAAACCACTCTATACTGGTTAAGCCCATTGCAAAAGACAGAGTGGATGCGCCTCCGATTCTACTGTCGCATTCGATAAGATGAATACCGCCTAGACTATCCAATATAATTTGGAATACGGCATGTCCCTCTAATTGCATTTTTTCTGCTATATCCATTATCAGCTTCTCCACATTAGGCATACGTACCGAAGTCGTCACTTGCGACTCCCCGCGTATAACAAAATCACGTGAACGAACAATAGCCCCTTTGGCCACTCCGCCGCTAACATACACATCGACGCTAAACTCATCACCATCAATAAAGGGCTGATAAATCGGATTGGCCAGTTGTCGGCCATTTACAATAGCTTCGGAATAAGGCAATTTGACTCCGATAAGAGAGGAACCAGCGCCGAAACGCTCTTTCACAACATATAAATCATATCCCTCAGGACATATATCGAAACTGGGGATAACAGGATAGCTCTCCGTCTGCAGCGTACGACTGAATAACAACTTGTCCAGACATAACTCAACAGACGAATAATTAGATACCATTACGTAGATGCCGTTATTAGCCAAATACTGCTTGTGTTTGGCAAAGTACAAAAGTTCCCCATCCCGAGTTGGAATTATGATCGTAATTCGATGGAGATTGCAATAGTCCACAAACGATTCAATTCTCAAATCGTGCAGAGCCGGACAAGGCCAAAAGAAATCAACAAAATGCTGTCCGATGCAATCATCGTTTAAATCGGCACCGAGTAGCTTGGCCTGAGGACGATGCTTTACCATAGCTTGCCGTACCGCTTTTATAAGCGGCACTTTGCTCGATAAACTCATCACTAAGAGATTCATCCGTCCATTTCCTCCTACTTTGCTTTTCTGTCAAACATTGTTGTGCTTCTGCTCAACATGAGCATTTAACAATGCCAACTCAGGTTCGGCCTCCAACAATTGCTTTATTTCGCCCCAATGAAATACGGATCCCTGATATAACTTGCGATATATCCTCTCTATTAACTCCCAATCCTCAATTGTATCCAGAGTTAGGCGATACCCAGCGTTATCCTCTTGTTCCCGGTACACCTCGCATTTAAAATATTGGGGATTCTGCTGAATAAAAGTAGTTACATGCTCTTTATCAAAATCACTGATTGCGTGTCGATATGCGAACGCTAATGCCTCCATCGTAAAAATTTCCGCATCCAGACCTCGAGGGAACACATCCAGGCCGATTCGGGCATAGTCGCAGCCTGAAGCCTTAAAATGTTCAATCAGTCGTTGGACAAGAACAGGGTCGAGCAGAGGACAATCGGATGTAATACGAATTATGACGTCTGCCCTTTCCCGCTTCGCAGCTTCATAATAACGACAAAGCACATGGGACTCGCTGCCTCTGTAGTATGAAGCCCCATGCCTTACTGCCTCATCGGCTATTACTAAGTCACTGTTCTCTAGGGTTGTAGCCACCACTACTTTCGACACATCCGGAATATGTTTGCAGCGTTCAATGACATGCGATAAAACGGTTTTGCCGCTTAGCATACGCATCACTTTAGCCGGCAACCGAGTTGATCCCATTCGCGCCTGAATTATCGCAATAATATTCATCGCAAGTCTCCAATAATATCTTGCTTATAGGTTTTCAAAGCTTTCGCTATGCATGCATCCATATCATAATACGTATATTCCGCTAATCGCCCTAATAATAATAAGTTTCTATACTTCTTTGCTTTCTGCCTGTAAAGTTTATACATCTCTTGATTTTGTTGTTGGGGTATGGGGTAATAAGGTATATCCTTGTCGGAATCGTTTCGATCATACTCTTGGGGGTATTCTCTAACGATACTTGTATGCGGGTGGCTCTGCCCGGTCAAATGCTTGAATTCGGTTATGCGCGTAAAGCCGTATTCGTTTGGATAATTGACAGTTCCGGTTTTCTGATATTGCTCGCGCATGACGGTTTCAAACTGAAACCTCAATGAACGATACGGCAACTCTCCAAACTCGTATTGAAATAACTCATCTATTTTACCGGTATAGATCAACTTCCCCGAATATGGCTGTCCGAATAACGTAAACGAACCGTCACGATCGTCCCGGCGGATTATATCAGCAAAGTCGGTGTTCAACATCACCTTAATATTTTTATGCTTTAACATGGCCTCCACAATTGCAGTATACCCCCGCTTCGGTACACCTTGATAGGGATCTTGAAAGTATCGATCATCGAACGAAATATATACAGGTACCCGTCCTGTTACATAGGGGTCAAGCTCCTCTGGATTCATTTTCCATTGTTTCCGTGTATAGTTTAAAAACACCTTCTCGTAAACAAAGTCTGCCAGCCATTTTAATTGGTCGTCCTCCGTCTCGCGCAACCTCAGGATCGGAACCTTCACATTTAAACCGAATTGTCGAACCAGCTTTTCCTCCAGCTGTTTGGCGAGATGATCTGGCATCAAAGCAAGGATTGATGCTAGATTAAACGGAATGGGCACCAAATGCCCATCAACACTTCCTAATACACGATGTTGATAATAATGCCATTCGGTAAATTGAGATACATAATCCCAAACTTCCTCCAACTTCGTATGAAAAATATGAGGTCCATATTTATGTACCAACAATCCGTTCTCATCATAATGATCAAATACATTTCCAGCGATATGACTTCTTTTCTCTACGATTAATACCGATTTGTTTAAATCGTTAGCAATCCGTTCTGCTACTACAGCCCCAGACAAACCGGCTCCTACTATGACATAATCAAACATCGATTTATCCCCTACTTTTTTATTCTGATAACGGGCATTCCGATCAACAATCCGATTAAGAACAACGGAGCCATGACAATGGTACCCAGTGCAGCTATTAGTTTCAACACACTTGATTTGAATTGATCTATCGCCACGATTCTGCGGGTAAATGGCGTTAACCGAGAAACCAAATTGCATAACAGATATTCCCGGCTCCGTATCGTAGTCGCAAATTGTATAACATTAAGAAATCCTGCTCCTGTCAAATTCGTGACCAGTACAATCACGGCATCATACGATTCTTTTTCCAACTCTTTCACCCTGGATTTTCGATGAAAACTAGCTCTATATGGGTAGATAAAAATCTTATCAATTTGGGCATATTTCTCTGCAAGACGAACGCCATGCTCATGGGTAAGCAAATCAAGCTGATATTCCGAAAGATTTTTCAAGATTTCAGGCAAGTTTTTATCAAGCTGCTGGAAGCTAGCGGAGCGAATAATAAGCGCTTTTTTCGGTCTTGCATCCATTCGGCTATCTCCTTATCCTAATTTACCTTAACGAAAAAAAGTAAAAAAAGTATCAAAAGGAACTCTTAGTTTGCTCGCTACTTCGTGATGAACAGGCTCTCTTTTTCCTTTAATTCGATTCATACCCCAAAACGCAGACATTGCAGCTTTAATGTAAATTAGTGTTTGTTGCTCCATACTGGCATAAAGACATTTGTACAATAAGACGATTGTGTACCGCACAACCAATCTTACAGGCATGTTCTTCCAAACTAACCAATATGCATTTCTTGTATAATAAAAGGGGGCTCTCCATGAAGTGCGATTTTGCGGGGAATACTTGTGATATGAGATCACATCGCTGTGAAATTCTATCGTGTATCCCGAATTCCAAATTTTGAAAGCGACGTCCATCTCATTATTGTATAAAAAAAACTCTTCCGGGTAATAACCGACTCTTTTGAATACGTCGCTCTTGATTCCTACGCCGGCTCCATTAAACCCCATGTAATAGTGAGGTGCAGTAGCTGCGGAAGCATGGGGGTCAATATCCTCTTCTATCACGATCTCATCGTAGTGATAAAAATTTCTTACATCAAACGCCACCACCCCAAGCTTATGGTTGCTCTCGAACTTCTGTACCATGCGACTTATGGCTTGTGGCGCCGGAAATGAATCATCGTCAATAATAACAATGTATTCTCCTTTGGCATTGGCAAATCCGATATTGTAGGCTTCAATGCCAATATTTTTAAACATTTTTATTAATCGGACTTCGGGGAAATCACATTCGATCATTTCACACGTCCCGTCAGTCGAAGCGTTATCCACGACAATGACTTCGAGATTGGGATATGTTGTTTGCTTGAGTTGAGTCAAGGATTCTCGAACGTCGTCTTTTCTTTGCCAGCATAACATGACAACAGAAACTAATTTCATTAGGAACGCAACCCCGTAACATAATATAGTTATTGCAGGAACTAGCCGAACAAAAGATCGAAGTCCAATAAAGGAAACACATCCAATTTGGTAGAACGCGAAAGATTATATACTTTCACACCGTTATCCTTAAAAAAACGTGCAGCTCTACAATAAGCTTGATATTGCAAATCCAATGACGGCAGATAGTTCTGCTCGCCCACTTTATTATAGCCTTGAATAAAATACAATCCGTTATGAGATTCGTCCGAAACAAACGTTTCATGGCCTGAATCTGTGCGGTTGGGAAGATAAGAGTAATTGTGATCAATTCCCAACAAATATATTTCGTGAAATCCCATATAATATGCGAGCTGTAAATTCAGATAGGTAACTGTGAATCCAGAATAAAAACCCAAATCAAGATCAGCAGAAAATGAATTGACGACAGGATTGTTTTTATCATCGTTATTTACCTTTCGAATCAGCCACTGCATATTTTCCATGTTTTTTAACTCAAAATAAAAATCTATTGCACAAAAAGCTTGGCATTTAACGTTAGCGGTAATATCGTTATAATTATTTTTAATGACCAGGCTATCTTCAACTGTATAATAGGTTGGTCTCCAGCTGGTACGATCAAAAACTTTATATATTTTATTTGAAGCGAAGCTTACCTCAGCCTGAATTCGCTCCAAATCGGCAACGGACAAGCTGGGACCATTTCCGATAATAAATGCTCGTTTCCCTTTATGTATATTTTTAAATTTATCGATATTTTTCAAGTATCGTTGAAACCATGCCGAATATATAAATTGCGAGTCAAAAAAGTTCTCATACTCCATGTATCCATACTCGATAAGCTGTGGTGCAATTTCGTTATAATACATACTTGCAACAATGACAACTGTACTTTCCTTGTTTCTATATCGTAATGTGTCCGGGCTTTTAATTGCTTTATGATTAAACGTGAATCCCCATTTCCCTTTATTGTTATCCACGTAATATTCAACTTCTATATCTAGCTTTGAAATTTTATCGCTTAGTTCACCAGTTCCAAATACGATTACCGTTTTATTTCTTAATTCTGCTATAAAATTTTTGTTATAAACATCCATGCAATTCCACTTCCTTTGAGCGTATCATGGAATACGTACCTTCATTGTAGCGACTCGTGGATGCGCTGTTCGAATTGTAAATATTCCCTTTCAAATTCTACCTTCATTTCATCGTATCCACGCATGTCGACTACATTTTCATATATATCCGCATAGCTGTCAGCCTGCGTGTCGCTTGTATCCAAAGACAAAATCGATGAGCATAAATGAATCCGGTGATGGTCAAAACAATCATGATTTACAGCAAATTGGACTTTGTCGCCGTATACTTGCAACAGCTTTTGCTTCAAAGCGTCATCACAAACTACTTTCATATCTTTCTGATAAATATCAGCGTATTTCAATCCCGTGTTGATTAGAGGTATATGATGTTCTTCGACCAAATTGATAAGAATACGATCCTGTGATCGAATGAGAGCTTGCAGTTGACTCTCCGACTCCTCCCGTTTACTAATACGATTCGGCAGTCCTTTCCCTCTATTGCCTTGCAGAGCGTCCAATAGAGCCCATTCCAAAGTGTTAGCGATACTGTGAAGATTTTTTCTACTAGCCAAGTAGATCCCTTCAAATACGAGCTTTATGAACTGGTCTTTTACCAACTTCTTTTCTTCCCAATTGGCTTCGTTAACAAAAAAATGAATCCGGTTTCTCCAGAAATAATAGGTAGCAAAAGTAGTCTCCCGCTGCAAAGCCCCCATCTTATGCCAAACCTTCGGTTTTGAAGCCGTCATAACCTTATATCCATGTTTTTTAATGCGATTGCCCCATTCAATATCATCCCAATAAATAAAGAAGCCTTGATCCATAGAACCGGCCTCTACTATCGTTTTTTTCCTGACCATAACGCAACATGCCGGCACGTAATCGCACTCGAACATGTTTGGGAGTTGTCCTCTATCCTCCTCTCCTTTATTCTGGGGTTTAATTGTATAATTCGACCAATCTATAAATGAACCGAACTCCTGCAGTATATTCTCTGTGCCTGCTTGCAATAATTTTGCGCCCAGCAGTCCGATGTCTGAATCATGTTCCATTTCATTAATCAGCAATGCGATGGTCTCTCTTGCAAGTACAACATCGTTGTCCAACAATAGCATATACTGATAAGCCTGATTCAACACATATTCCATCCCTGCATTAAAACCACCGGAGCCGCCTACGTTTTCATTTAATTGAATTAATTTGACGGATGGGTATTGCTCCTTAATCATGGGGACAGACCGATCGGTTGATGCGTTGTCTACTACAATAACTTCGTAGTCGACGTAAGTGGACTGAAAGATCGAATCCAAACATTTGACAACGTCATCTTGTTTATTCCAGTTGCATATAATAATCGCCGTTTGCTTAGACATTTCATCACTCTTTCTGCCGCTTTATCAATTTCGCCTTATGAGCGGCTTACTACAAAATATTCAGCATTTGACGCAACTCATCAACGGTTAGCCACTTGCTATTCATAGCGCTATTATATTCGAATCCTTCGGGTAGAGCTTTGCCAATGATCTTCTCTGATGTCCACCAAGGAAACTCTGGTGCAATGACGTAATGATCATCATATTCGAAAGTATGGCGGGCATCATCCACGGTAATCATGGTCTCATGAAGCTTCTCGCCTGGCCGAATCCCTACAAATTCGAGTTTGCATTCGGGTCCGACTGCCTCTGCGAGATCCATAATGTGCATGCTAGGGATTTTAGGAACAAACAGCTCGCCTCCACGCATCCGACTCAAGCTGTTGATGACGAATTGAACACCCTCTTCTAAAGTAATCCAGAAACGCGTCATTCGCTCATCCGTGATCGGCAAAATGCCTGTATGCTTTATTGACTGGAAAAAGGGCACAACGCTCCCCCGACTGCCTACAACATTGCCGTAGCGAACAACCGAGAATTGTGTATTCCTGTCGCCAACATACGAATTCGCCGCTACAAACAACTTGTCCGATGCAAGCTTGGTAGCACCGTACAAGTTAACTGGCGCTGCCGCTTTATCCGTGGATAGGGCTATCACTTTTTCAACTCTGCAATCAATAGCCGCTTCAATAATATTTTGAGCACCGTTTATATTTGTTTTGACGGCTTCAAACGGATTATATTCACATGCATCAACATGCTTCAAAGCAGCCGCATGAATAACAATATCTACGCCCTGGAAAGCACGATATAAACGATCTTTATCTCGAACATCGCCAATAAACATACGCAAACTGTTGTACCCTGAAAATTCTTTCTTCATCTCGTATTGCTTTAGTTCATCCCGACTAAAGACAATAACCTTTTTGGCGTTCAGGGATAATGCCTTTTGGGTAAATTTTTTGCCGAATGAACCTGTCCCGCCAGTAATTAAAACAACTTTTCCTTCAATAGGATTATGCAATTAGATTCACCCTTTTCAGTGGCTGCGCTTTTCTTATAAACTGGATAGAGTTTTTTCATATTGGGGTATCATTTGTTGGAACCAATCATTAATGGCAACTAGCACAGGCTGCAACGCCTCTTTTAATAATTTCGTTTTCTCTATTAACTTCTGTTCGTTTTGTATATGCGGAATTACTTTGTCAAAATCCAACATAACATTCTTAAGGACAGGTTCAATCAGAAATTTGAAGTAGTTGTGTTGTACAATACCGCCCCACACTTCCTCGATAAACGTAATGGTTTTCAAACATTTTCCGGGATGACTTCGACTCAAAAGCTCCAGCTTAGAAAGTGACTTTTGAATTTCTACAATAGTCGAAGGCAACTGCTCCAACCATCTTTTTTGCCCGGCAAGTTTTGTTTTAACGGAATCCAGCTCTTCATTACTGTAGCCTTGAATTAACTTGCTAATTTCTTCCACAAACTGCTCTCTACTATAATTATGGCCAGGATGTTCGATATCTCCCAGTGGTTTGTATAAAGCACCTTTTATCGCCGCCCCGCCCTGCGAGCAGTTATAAAAAGTTACATTCTGCATTTTTTGAATTAGATTTTCGATATCGTGCAGTGTCATTTTCATTTTTGCTGTGGTTGCATTATAACCTCCAACCACATTTTCAACTTGTT
>Ga0160445_100826_pt1 | contig 11414 bp, 8 predicted proteins | sample HID1972M_E1MG_FD_108215 | JGI IMG/M metagenome (GOLD analysis project Ga0160445, IMG submission 108215) | Enriched pill bug-associated microbial communities from UW Madison campus, WI, USA - HID1972M_E1 MG | ecosystem: Host-associated > Arthropoda: Insects > Digestive system > Unclassified ... | reverse complement strand
TACGCCTTCACAAAAGTTCCTTGCATGGAACGAAAATTCGGCAAAATCTGCTCCCCTCGGAGTATTCAGACACGCCCTAATTAAAAACTTTGCATGAAAAAAGCACCGTTGTGGCAAAATGCTACAACGGTGCTTTTTTGTCGTTTTAGGAAATGATGCAACCATTTCGAATCGACGGCCTCCGGTATCGCCGTTATATGGTAGAAAAAAAGCAAAAAGATGCTCCGATGGTTCAAATAGGTCGTGTGTGTCTATTAGATTCTAGAGACATCGTTTAATCGAAAATAGAACGCTCCTGTCCGATGAGGAGACAGCCGTTTACTCTAGAAGCTCTTAGAGGGCTAAATATAAAGTCAAACTGTTCCAAATAGTCGCATAGCGGAACTGAGTTTAGTTGGGCCGATTGCATTGAATTAATTTGTAAAAATATAACTATAATGTAATCTTGGTTGCGGTAAAAGCTAGGGTGTATGTTGTTCTAAAGCGCCTTGGAATGAAGGGAAAATACGCAAAAAAGAATCGTAAAGAAGTTAAAAACCGAAACCAATAAATAATCATCCTCCGCAAAAGTGGAAATGGATGCAACATTGTACAAGCGTATAGACGCGTTACAATATCAATACATAGGCGCATTGTCGCCTAGATGCTCTAATGCATATACGTATTAGTGCAAATTCGCATCAACGCGTTAAAGGCATGGCAACATGGCGATTTGTCAGGCGGCTCATAATGTTTCCGATCTAGGGACATAGTAAAAAAGCGGCTGGAAAGTTTTTCGAAGAAGTTGTCGGTTGACAATTATTAATTTTTGGTTGTATATTGTTTAACGTCGAATAAATAATAATTCATGTGAGAAATGATGACATTTTCAATGAAATTCAGTTTTCAAGTCACATTAACACGGCTGTAAAAAATTATATATAAAATTAGGAGTTGATGTATGTGAAAGGGAGTTTCAAAAAGCCGGCACAGTTCATGCTAGTTTTGATCGTCGCATTCAGCATGCTTTTGACTGCTTGTACAAGCAACAACAACAAAGCGGCTAATCCGGGCAACAAGGACGGCAACAACGCCGGATCGGAAACGCCAGCTGCTCCGCAAGAATTCCGCTTCACTCTTGCAAGCGAACCGCCAAGCTTGGATCCTGCTCTGATGACGGACGCCCAGTCCAGCATTGTGGCAGCAGGTTTGTATGAGGGTCTTACTCGTCTGAACACAAAGGGCGAGCCTGAAAATGCAATCGCTAAAGAACTGACTGCTTCAGAAGATGGCAAGACGTACACGATTAAACTCCGTGACGACGTGAAATGGAGCAACGGCGACCCTGTAACAGCAAACGACTTCGAATATGCTTGGAAACGCAGCTTGAACCCTGAGACGGCGTCCGAGTATGCATATATGTTGTTCTACCTTGAGAACGGCGAGAAATACAACGCCGGCGAAGCTACCGCTGACGACGTAGGCGTTAAAGCGCTGGACGAATACACGTTGGAAGTGAAGCTCTATACTCCTGCACCTTACTTCCCGAGCTTGCTTGCTCACTACACATACCTGCCCGTACATCCAGCAACTGTCGATGCCGCTGCCGACTGGGCTGCGGAAGCTGCAACGATCGTATCCAATGGACCGTTCCTTCTGAAGCAATGGGCGCATGCGGACAAGCTGGTTCTTGAGAAGAATCCCGATTACTACAACAAAGATGCGATCAACTTCGACAAAGTAACCATCTCTCTTGTCGAGGACGAGAACACCGTATACCAATTGTTCGAAACAAATAAAATCGACTGGATCGGCGCTCAAGCGGGTTCCGTGCCTACCGACCTGACGAAACAGCTGATCGAAGAGAAGAAAGCGGAAGTGACTTCCGTAGCTTCGACTTATTATTACCTGTTCAATAATGAAAAAGCTCCCTTTTCCAACGTAAAAGTACGTAAAGCATTCTCCATGGCGATCGATCGTCAATCCCTGATCGACAATGTAGCTCAAGCGAACCAGCAACCGGCATTCGGTCTGGTGCCGCCAAGCATCACAGGCGCTGGAGGAAAGTTGTTCCGCGAGACGTATCCGGACACCTTCTTCACGGAGAACGTTGAAGAAGCGAAGAAGCTGCTTGCGGAAGGTTTGGCCGAAGAGGGCATGAAGACTCTTCCGGAAGTAACATTGCTGTATAACACAAGCGAGGGCCATAAGAAGTTGGCTGAAGCGGTAGTTGACATGTGGCGCAAGACGCTGGGCGTAGAAGTGAAACTGGCTAACCAGGAGTGGGGCACGTTCCTCGAAACTCGTAAAGCCGGCCAATTCGACATCGCTCGTTCCGGCTGGGGCGCTGACATCAACCACCCGATCAACTTCACGTATGACCTGATTCACCCGAAATCCGGCAACAACGACGGTCGTTACAACAACCCTAAAGTGCAGGAACTGCTTGATGGTTCCCTTGTAGCGGAAACGCCTGAGAAAACGATTGAAATGTTGGCCGAAGCCGAGAAAATCGCCATTCAAGACGACATGGCTGTATTGCCGGCTTACTACTACACGACTGTAACGATGGTTAAACCAGGCATCGAAAACGTAGTATCCGACTATGCGGGTCACATCGACTGGGTATTCGGCAGCAAGAAATAAGGTCACTTTAACCGTGGCTTTCTCAAATAAGAGCTTGAACAACCTCTAAGAGTAACGGTCAAAAGGGTATATATAGTCTCTATATATACCCTTTTGAAATGCAAATAAAGATTGTGAGAGAGTGGGTGATCGTATGCTCCGCTACATTTCCGGCAAGTTTTTATTTATGATTCTCTCGTTGTTTATCCTGGTAACGGCAACGTTCATGCTGATGAATGCAATACCAGGTAGTCCGCTACAGTCAGAAAAGGCGCCAAACGAAACAGTCCAGAAAAACTTGGAAGCGTATTACGGCCTTGACAAGCCGCTGTATGAACAGTACGGGAAGTATCTCGCCAACCTTCTGCAAGGCGACATGGGGATATCCATGAAGAAGAAGTTCCAATCGGTTGACAAAATGATTGCACAATCGTTTGGCCCCTCATTAAGACTGGGTATTTCGGCGATCGTGACGTCCGTAGTCGTCGGTTGCATTCTCGGCATTTTGGCAGCGATGTACCATCGCAAATTTATCGATAATCTGGCCATGATTATAGCCGTTATCGGCCTCGCAATACCAAGTATCGTGCTTGCTCCCGTCATGCAATATTTCCTTGCCACTAAGCTGGGCTGGTTTGAAGTCGCCGGTCTCAATGGACCGATGGATTACGTATTGCCTACGATCGCGCTGGCTTCCGGTCCGATCGCTTTTATCGCACGTCTCCTCAGATCCACCATGATTGAAGTATTAAACGCAGATTTTATTAAAACCGCCAAATCCAAAGGGCTTGCCGGTTATGTCATTGTCGCAAAGCATGCGCTTCGGAATTCCATGCTCCCGGTTGTCACTTATTTGGGCGTTCTGACCGCCGGCATCATTACGGGCTCCGTTGTCGTAGAGAAAATTTTTGCGATTCCAGGCATCGGCAAACACTTTGTTACGAGTGTTATAGATCGCGATTATCCGCTTATTATGGGCATTACCATATTCTACGCCGTTATTTTGATGATTAGCCGTTTCTTGTCGGATATTGCATATGTACTGGTGGATCCGCGCATGCGAGCCGGCGGAAAGGTGGGGAAATAAACGATGTCTAACTTCAATCCGAAACCGCGCGGCAAGGAACGGTCGGACACGCTTACTCCCGACATGTTCGAAAAGTTGCGGCGCGAAGAGGTCCGCGTCGACGAAGTCGGCCGTGCAACCCTGACCGCCTGGCAGGATATCTGGAAGCGGCTTACGAGCAATAAGCTCGCGATGCTGGGCTTCTGGATTATCGCCGCCCTGGTGGTTTGCTGCCTTGTCGTTCCCTTAATTTGGCCATTTGACCATTACACGACAGAATTGACGAATACGAACCAGGCTCCGAACGGAACGCATTGGTTCGGCACCGATGAACTAGGCCGCGATATGTTCGAGCGCGTCTGGAAGGGTGCTCAGATTTCCTTGTTTGTAGGCGTCGTCGCGGCGCTGATCGATTTGGTGCTCGGCGTTATATACGGCGGCATTATGGGATACTACGGCGGCAAAGTCGACGAGGTGATGAACCGTTTCGCCGAAATTTTGTACTCCATTCCCTACCTTCTTGTCGTTATCCTGCTTTTGGTCGTTATGGAGCCAAGCTTGACGACGATTATCGTCGCGATGTCGATTACGGGCTGGATCAACATGGCCTGGATCGTGCGCGGCCAAATCATGCAGCTCAAGAATCAAGAATACGCGCTTGCTTCCAAGTCCCTTGGCGCTGGCGCAATGCGTATTATTTTCCGTCACCTGGTGCCGAATGCGATGGGACCGATTCTCGTTACGCTGACCCTGACGATCCCGAGCGCGATCTTTACCGAAGCGTTCCTGAGCTTCCTGGGTCTGGGGGTTCAATCGCCGGCTGCTTCTTGGGGTACGATGATCGACGACGGCGTAGGCGGTATTTTCAACTATCCGTGGCGCTTGTTCTTCCCGGCCATCTTCCTCAGCGTAACCATCTTTGCCTTTAACGTCTTCGGGGACGGTCTGCGCGACGCATTCGATCCGAAGCTGAAAAAATAACAACACAGCACAACCGAGAGGAGGTCAACCCAAGATGAAGACCTTGCTGGAAGTGAAAAACTTAAGCGTATCGTTCGACGTATATGGCGGGGAAGTACAAGCCATTCGAGATATATCCTTCGATGTGAAGGAAGGCGAATCCGTGGCGATTGTAGGCGAGTCCGGCTCGGGCAAGTCCGTAACCGCCCAATCCATCATGAGGCTGAATCCGTCTCCGCCTAGCCGCATCAAAAACGGCTCGGTGAAATTCGATGGTCAAGAGCTGCTCACCTTATCGGAGAAAGAGATGCAGACTGTGCGCGGCAACAAGATCGGCATGATCTTCCAGGATCCCATGACGTCGCTAAACCCGACACTGACCGTTGGCGCGCAAATAACGGAAGGTCTGATCAAACATCAGAACGTCAGCAAATCGCAGGCGACTGCGCGAGCGATCGAGATGCTGCATCTGGTCGGCATCCCGAATCCGGAGCAACGGATCAAGCAGTATCCGCATCAATTCTCCGGAGGCATGCGGCAACGCGTCATGATCGCCATCGCTTTGGCATGCAACCCTAAGCTATTGATCGCGGACGAGCCGACAACGGCGCTGGACGTGACGATTCAGGCGCAGATTATGAGCGTCATGAAGGATCTGCAACAGAAGATGGGCACTTCTATCATTCTTATTACGCATGACCTCGGCGTCGTGGCTGACGTCTGCGACCGCGTTATCGTCATGTATGCAGGTCGTATCGTTGAGACGGGCACGAAGTGGGAGATCTTCCAGAACCCGCAGCACCCTTATACAAGAGGTTTGCTGCGTTCTCTGCCTCGTCTGGACCAGAAGAAAGACGAGCCGCTTATCCCGATTCCGGGCACGCCGCCGGATCTCATCAAGCCGCCTGCGGGCTGCAGCTTCTGTGCGCGCTGCGACGAAGCGATGAAGGTATGCGTGGACAACGATCCTAACTTGCATCCTATCAAAGGCAGCGAATCCCACGCGGCCGCTTGCTGGATGCTTCATGAATACGCGAACCGGGAGGTGCCGGTATGAGCAAGACCACCCCATTATTAGAGGTTAATGATCTTCGAAAATTTTTTAACCTCGGCAAAGGCAACATATTGAAGGCCGTCAACGAAATATCGTTTTCGATCGGCCGCGGCGAAACCGTGGGCGTCGTAGGCGAATCCGGCTGCGGCAAGTCGACCGCCGGACGTACGATTCTGCGGCTGTACGAGCCGACAAGCGGAGGCGTGACGTTTGAGGGCAAGGATATCTACAAGCTGCGCGGCGCGGAGCTGAAGGCGCTGCGACGCAATATGCAGATGATCTTCCAGGACCCGTACGCGTCCCTGAATCCAAGGATGACGGTAACCGACATCATCGGCGAGGCGCTCGATATTCACAAGCTTGCAGGCAGCAAGGCCGAGCGGAAGCGCAAGGTCGAGGGACTGCTTGATCTCGTCAACCTGAATCCGGAGCATGCGACGCGTTACCCGCATGAATTTTCCGGCGGTCAGCGCCAGCGTATCGGCATTGCGCGGGCCTTGGCCGTCGATCCGAAGTTCATCATCGCCGACGAACCGATCTCCGCGCTCGACGTGTCGATCCAGGCGCAGGTGGTCAACCTGATGCAGGAATTGCAGCGCAAGATGGGGCTGACGTATCTGTTTATCGCGCATGACCTGTCCATGGTGAAACATATTTCCGACCGCGTCGCCGTGATGTACCTGGGCAAAATCGTGGAGCTTGCCGAATCCGGCGAGCTGTACGACAACCCGCGCCATCCGTATACGAGAGCGTTGCTTTCCGCGATTCCGATTCCGGATCCGCAGGTCGAAGCGACCCGCGAGCGCATCGTGCTTAAGGGTGATTTGCCGAGTCCGATCAACCCGCCGAAGGGCTGCCAGTTCCATACGCGCTGCCCGCTCGCGACGGATAAGTGCAAGACGGACGAGCCGAAGCTGGCGGAAGTCAGCAAGGGCCACTTTGCGGCTTGCCATTACGCGTAAGAGCTTTATACATGAAGCGAAGCCCGATGCTTGCAAACTTGGGGCTTCGCTTTTTGTGTTTTGATATATAGAATCTTAAAGTTTTGGGGTGGAGCGCTAGTTCGGTCGTTGTAGCTACGGTACGCGTACCGAGTATGAACATGCCTGAGTTCTGCACACACCTGAGTAATAACACGTTTGAGTTCCGCGCACACCTGAGTAATAGCACGCCTAAGTCCCGCACACACCTGTTTAGTTTGGTCAACAAGAACGTTTTGTTCACGCTTTGTCGCCATAACGGCTTTGCTTTGCAAAGCTGAAGGTCGCGTTTATCTTCAAGAGAACCCTCGTATATCACATAAGGAAAATAGAGGGAAAAGCTCCCTATAATCCTGAAAAATCGGAGTGTCGGCTCCACTTAGAGGGAAAACCTCCCTCTAATCGGGGTGGCTCAACCCGAAAACAGCGATTTGCTGGGAATTAGAGGTAGGATTTCCCTCTAAAGAGCAAGCGAGGGCGGGGACGGGGTTAATAGAGGGAGCTTTTCCCCTTATTAGAGAAAGGGGCAGACAGGAGAGAGGACAAACAGGAGTAAACGCCGTTGTTTCTTTCTGACGCAAGTACAGGAAGGACCGTCAGGATGTTCTGCGAAAAAAATATAACAGACATCAGCGGCACTATTCGCCCGTTTTTTGTCTCAAATAAACTTTAACAGTCAGGAAAGACGCTATTTGATTGGAATCAAACAAAATGCTGCCGGGATCGTACAAATAGAGTCGATTGTGTCTGTTAGATTTTAGAAAATAGAAAAAATCCAAGAATAACGTCGCCCATGTCCGTTACGTGCCAGACAAGACATACTTATGAAAAAAGCCTTCCAGACCGAAGAAATATCGGATGGAAGGCTTTTGACCTTTATTTGATTATTTCACCGTTACCCGGAACGATGCGCTCTTGCCGCCGAAAGATGCCTTGATTGTAGCCGAGCCTTTGCTCACGGCGGTGATCTTGCCGTCCTTCACGGTAGCCACGCTTTCCTTGGACGAAGTCCATGTAGCGGCTGTAGTGGCGTCAACGGGGCTGCCTGTGAGATAGACGGCCTGGATCGTTACGCTGTAGGTGCCGCCGATCGCGAGCTGTGCGGATTTGGATGACAACTGCAGCGACTTAAGCTTGGGAGTAACGAGTACTGGGATTTCTACCGTCTTGCCCTGGTAGGTGCCCGTTACCTTGGTCGAGCCTACATTAAGAGCCTTGACGGAAGAAGTGCCGCTTACGGTTGCGATATTGCCGTTCGCAACGGTCCAGTTCATCTTGGTGCCGATGGAAACTTTTTTGCAATCCTTATAATAGCCGTATACTTTGATCGACTTGGAACGGTTCGGATTAAGCTCGATGATGCTAGGATCCACCTCGAATCTCACGATTTCTTCCTCGATCTTCACGCGAACGGAGACCGTCTTGTTCAAGTACGTGCCGGTCAATGTGACGGTGGACGCCTCCAAGCCTTTCATCGATTTCTCCAGCAGCAGAATGTTGTCCGATGTTGTTTTCCATTCGATCGACTTGGAAATATCGGCTTCCTCGCCATCCTCATAGATCACGCTCACCTTCGGAAGATCGGAGGACTTGCCGGTGATGATGCTCAAATCCTTTGTCTCGGCGATAAGCTTAACCGGTTTGAGGTGGACAGTCAGCGTGACTTCGGCTTCGTAGCCTTGCGCCGTTGCGGTGAAAGTCGTTTCCCCCAGCGCCTTGGCCGTCCACTTTGTGCCGTCCAGCTCGGCGATCTCGTCATCGGAGTTCGTCCACTTTACGAGCTTGGAGATGTCGATGGTGGAGCCATCGAACGTCGTTGCCGTAATCTTCGGCAGCTCGCCCGTAATGCCCTTGAATCCGTCGATTTCCGTTTTCTCGGCTTTGATCTTCCGGATGCTTGGATAAACGGTTACGTCGATGCTGCGGCTGATGCCTAGATGCGAAATTGTAATTTTAGTCGTGCCTACGCCCTTCGGCGTAACTTTGCCCTGCGATACGATAGCTACGGATACGTCCGACGAAGTCCATGTCCCTTTGGCCGTCACGTCATCCTTTTCATTTTTGTTGTCCAGTACTTCGGCCTTCATCTGCAGCGGACTATCCTGCAGAAGCATGTGGAATTCTTTCTCTGGCGAAACTCTGATGGATTGGAAAGGTGTCCTAACGACTACGTTGAGCGTGTCCGTGACGCCAAGATGCGATACCGTAATCGTCGTCTTGCCCGCTCCTACCGCGGTAACGACGCCTTTGTCTACCGTGGCTACCTTCGTATTGGCGCTTGTCCACTTTGCTTCGTCCGTGACGACAAGGGTGCCGCCTGTCTTCGGAGTAACCGTGGCGGTCAGGACGCGGTCATCCGACCCGATCTCCATATCCAGCAAGTCGCCGGGCTGCTCCGGTCCGATCTCGATCGACTTGTATGGCGATGTGATCGTCAGCTTGATCGTGTCCGACTTGCCTTTGAACTTGGCCGTGATCGTTGCCGTGCCGGCACCGACTAACGTAATGCGGCCGGCGTCGACCGTCGCGACGGAGGAGCTTGACGAAGTCCATGTCGCGTCTTCCGTGATGTCGATGCTATCGGCGGAACCTTTCTTGCCGTCCAGCGTGAATACGACAGTCTCGCCCAGCTTAATGTCCGCAATGGACGTCGGCGCAGTGCTGCCGTTCTGAAGCAGAATAACCTCGTCGTAGACGAAATCGGATTTTGCCTTAATCGTTGCGCTGTAGCCTTTATAAGTAGCGGTAATGGTCGCCGTTCCCGAGCCGACCCCCGTCAATACGCCTTTGTCTACTTTGACCGCGGAGCTGTTCGATGTTTTCCAAGCAGCTTCCGTCGTGACGTCCTTCTTGGACGTGGAGCCCGATATGGAAGCCAGCACCGTGACGTTAACCTTGTCGTCCTCCACGAACATCTCGAGCGAAGAGGTGACGGAATTGTAATCGGCATCCTCGTAATCCATCTCGATTCCCGTGACTGTATCCTCGGCCGCCTGCGCGACCCCGCCGAACGTACCCAGCATAAGGGCTAATGCCAACGTCGCTGCAAACCATCTGCGGGCGTCCTTGAACGACAAGCTCCAACTTTTCATCAAATTCACTACATCCCTTTCCTTTCTTTCGTGGAATCAATTGCTTCTCTATTGTTATAACGGCATTTTCCCTTCGAAAATGAACAACAACAGCTTCGTTAACGTTAAGTTAAGCTTAAGCTTTTTTTATGATTTGCTTTCAATCCTTTTAATGATTGGGGTTTATCGTTAGTGGAGGATGTTCCATTCCCTTGAGGAGGCTGCAATGATGAAAATAAATTTGTTCGTGCTGTACGGCGGCAAATCTGTCGAACACGAGGTGTCGCTGAGAACGGCGTTCACGGTATTAAATGCGATTGATCGGGAGACTTACGATGTGTACCCCGTCTATATAACCCGCGAGGGAGTCTGGTGCTGCGACGGCCTGCAGAAGCAGAAGCCGGGCTCCATGGACGAGCTTGCGTCTTTGGGCGGCAACGATAGGGCGGGCAACGCCGCAGCATCCATCGGAGGCGTGTTGCTTCATTATTTCTCCATCCCCGGCAAAAAGGTCGCGCTGCCGCTGCTGCACGGCTCTTACGGCGAAGACGGTACCGTTCAAGGAATGCTGGAGCTGCTGGATATGCCGTACGTCGGCAACGGCGTGCTTGGGGCGGCGGCGACGCTCGACAAGGACGTAGCCAAGCGTCTCCTGGATCAAGCGGGGATCGGTCAGACGCGGTACATCTCCTTTAGTCTGGAAGAGTGGCTGGAGCAAGGTCCGGCGCTGATAAAGAAGGCGGAGCGTGAGCTGGGGCTGCCGTGTTACGTGAAGCCGGCAACTCTCGGCTCCAGCATCGGCATCAGCCGGTGCCAGGATGTCCGGGAGCTTGCGGAGGGCATCGAGGAAGCTTTCCGTTATGATCGTAAGCTTGTCATCGAACGGGAGATAAGGGGACGCGAAATTCAGGTTGCGGTTATGGGCAACGATCGTCCGATCGTCTCGCTGCCGGGCGAATTCATTCATCGCCATACTTTCTTCGACTTCGAATCGAAATATATGGACAAGGAGCTGGTCATGTCCATTCCTGCTTCGCTGCCGGAAGGCGTGACGGCCCGGATTCGGGAGCTGGCGCTGCAGGCATATCGGGCGCTGTGCTGCTCCGGCCTTGCGAGAGTGGACTTTTTCCTGAATGCGGACGGAGAGCTTTATTGCAACGAAATTAACGCGCTTCCCGGCTTCACGGGCACCAGCATGTATCCCGTTATGTGGGAGAGGACGGACGGCACGACCTATGCCGAGCTGATCGGGAAGCTGATCGATTACGCGTTCATGAGACATGCGGACAAGGGGACCATTCGTTATACGAGGTGAGAACATGTACAGGGATACGGTTGCGCAAGTGGACTTAAGCGCCATAAGAGACAATATCGGGGACATCAAAGCCTCGCTGCCCGCCGGCGTTAAGTTGATGGCCGTGGTAAAAGCGGGGGGATATGGTCATGGCAGCGCGGAGTCGGCCGCGATGGCCGAACGGGGCGGAGCGGATATGCTGGCGGTCGCCTACCTGGACGAGGCGTTGGAGCTGCGGGCGAAGGGCATCGCCCTTCCCATCCTTATATTGACGCCGATCCATCCTGCCGAAGTGATGTTTGCGCTTGAGCATGAGCTGATGGTTACCGTAACGGAGGCGGACTGGTTCCGACGCATGGCCCCTTATCGCCCCTCCTCCTGCCTC
>Ga0160445_100825_pt1 | contig 11430 bp, 10 predicted proteins | sample HID1972M_E1MG_FD_108215 | JGI IMG/M metagenome (GOLD analysis project Ga0160445, IMG submission 108215) | Enriched pill bug-associated microbial communities from UW Madison campus, WI, USA - HID1972M_E1 MG | ecosystem: Host-associated > Arthropoda: Insects > Digestive system > Unclassified ... | reverse complement strand
GTCATACATATGATTTTGGCGATGATTCCGGCACTGATTGTGTACTTGTTGTTTAATGATTTTATCAAAAGCGTGCTGTTCGGATCCGGTCCGGTGCTCATCAGCCTCGTTGCCGGCGGCATACTGCTCATCATCGCGGCGCGGGTAAAACGTAAGATCACCGCCGAAGAGACGGACGACATTACGTACAAGCAGGCGCTTGGCATCGGCCTCTTCCAATGTCTGGCGCTGTGGCCCGGCTTTTCCCGCTCCGGTTCTACAATCTCTGGCGGCTTGCTGCTAGGGACAAGCCAGAAGGCTGCCGCGGACTTTACGTTTATGATCTCGGTTCCCGTCATGCTTGGAGCGACGGTACTGGATCTGTATGACAGCCGCGACATGCTGACCTCGGATGATCTGCTGCTGTTCCTTATCGGCTTTATCGCCGCGTTCGTAGTCGCTATGGTCGCCGTCGTGACTTTCCTTAACCTGATCAAGAAGCTCCGGCTGGAGTGGTTCGCGATCTACCGGTTCGTTATCGCTATTCTGTTCTATCTGTTCGTTATGAGATAATTCCTCTAAACGTAAGTTTTCCAAAGAAAGTACACATGCATGCAACACTTTGTTATAAGGTGTGCGGCGGATGTGTACTTTTTTTGTGCAGCAATCAAGTAAATGTCAAACAGCCCCCACCTAGTTATTAGGATTGGGGGCTGATTCTTTGTTGATTAGTTTTTAAACATCCGTCAAGTCAGTGGGAACGATGCCGACCAAGGAAGAAAGCTAGTCGAACGCATCTGGATCCTTTGGGTCGATCTGCCTTAATGCGATAGTAGCAAGATTGTTGAATAAAAACTGACTCCTGTTATATCCAGGGGTCAGATAAATGTTCTTATGTAAACCACTCTAAGTTTTGAATCTCATCAATTGTTATTTCATTTTCAGAACACAATTCGTTTATTGCTCCCAATGCCCATAATTTTCTGGAACTAGCTTGAAGTTCTATTGTCCATCTACCTTGATCCCTATCCGCATTAAAGGAGGCTTTAAATAAAGGCAGAATAGAAGCATATAAAGATAATGATCCAATTTCTAAATTTGCTTCAAAAGGTTCCAACTCACCAGTTGTTCCATTTATTGATGAGAGGTTGTTGTCTATCCAACAACTCCCGTCTTCAAATAGTATCAGTCTAAAATTTCCACCGGTAAATCCTATAGTTGTCCCAACTTGACCTACACGACTGTTGACTCCAAGACCTGTTTTTGAGATCGCTTCATCTGTAATATTTGCTCCTTTGCTTTCGTGTCGAACATCGCTGCGCTCTGTTCCTGTTTGAGATAGGAATCTAATATCACTTATTTCTAGAGAAATACCGTCGACAGTCACAGTGGAATTTTGTTTGCTTATTAGCCAGTAGAAAAACTCACTACTAAAGGAGTAATTATTAATTTCCTTAGACTGAACTTTCCCCCAACGACGGTGGTTTTCATCTGACAAACGCCCACCACCCATTAACACGGTTCTAATAAACCTAGTTTTGTAGTCAGAACCTGTTACAATAACGTAGACTCTCTCGTGTGACTCAAAAAAAAGTACTGGCATTTCGTTTGCGGCGATTCGGCGATCTCTTGGCAATGGACCGTAACCTTCTATTATAGCACTTTCTGGTGGAGCTGCAGTTTCGAAATATGCCTTGGCAATAATGAATCTTACAACATTACCCAGAACGTCCTGCTGTTGAATATTGAAACCGTGAGCCTGATCATATTCTATCCAACGATTCAACAATTTTTTATCTAATTCCGATAATTCATAATCGTCTAAATACTCAATGTTTCTTGAATAGTCTATACTAAGTAATACCGGTATTTGTTCAAGTTCTACCTGTGGATCAAGAGCCCAAATAGACATTTTAGTTTCTTTGGTAGCCATTAACGATTACCCCCGTTTAAAATGAACAACATGTCCACAATTTGAGTTGTCATATCGAATAATAGATGAAAGCCAGTATGGAGCTTTCCGCCCTCCGCACATTAAGTTAGGAATTATGTGAATAGTCTCATCGGTAACAGGGTTCAATGGCTGGTCACTGATCTTATAATCAATGACCTTGCTAAATATTCCTGACGGAGAATTATTAATAATGGAACTTAGGTAGCTTGAAATATCTAATATCAGGCCAGTCGAAGTCTCAGTTATATCTGATCTTGTTCCTGCAATATCCTTCTGAATTATGATGCCAGGAGTCGCTGGTTCAATCGCTATTTTGGGCTGATAGTGCTTTAATATTTTGCAGCAAATTACTCCCCAAATTGATTGTTTCCTTAGTACAGTGACCTGTAGGGATACAGTTCTTTCATGATCTTGTGTTCGTGAACGTCCCTTAATTGAAAATGTAGTACTCGATTGATTAAATCGTTTGTTGACTTGAGAAATTGTTATTACAACAGGTCTCGATACTATTACAGGAGCCAAAGAAGCAATAAAGTAAATAATTCCTATACTTAAGAAGAATAATAGTTCTTTGACTTTATCATTGAACCACTGTTCAGTCCCCCAAACATGTTTCAAAACAAAATAAAAGATTACAAGGGTGATAGCTTGTTTGAATAATTCCCTTAAAACAAATCCACGCTCCATCAGAATCTATCCGCCTCCTTTGATGAGGAAAATGGAGGAATGAATTTCCCTGATAGTACTCCGATTGGCTGGGTAGAGAGAATATTTTGAACGTGATTATCAGTGTTTTCCAATGTCAATACCGCGTCACGAGAGAAATTAATCAAATGATATCCCGGTATAAAATCATATTGGAAGGTTACTGTTTCAATATCATTATGGTTTTCGTACCTTTGGTTGTTAATAAATTCAAGAGTTCTTTCGATATTATGTTCCTTTAGAGATCGATTTAATTCATCTTCTTCATTAGGAGTCAACTCTTCAGTAAATTCGATAGCTAAAACATGTACTTTCAAATCGTTTGAAAAGTTTATTAATATGTCAAAATCATTTTGATTAACTTCAAATGGTTTTAACATGTATTTTGTCTCGAGTGAATGTAGACCATGTGATCGCCATATACTACGATCTAATGCCAGCAAGTTCCATTCGAAAGAGGGTGTAACACCTTCTGTCTCGCTAATAGTAACTTCCCTAGACAGTAACTTGTATAGGTAAAGTTTTATTGTCACAGACATTCTCCTCTCCTAATAGAGCTTGTTACTGAGTATTATGACATAAAATAATAAACCTTACCACAGAAGCGTAAAATTATCAATACGAATAACATCATTCAAACAAGATCAAGATCAATTAGCTCATAACGTTCGTTAGAACACAGTAAAGCCCCCTTACGCTCATGAAGCGAAAGAGGTGCTTCCTCAATCTGTAATTAAATATTAGACATAATATTAGGGATGGTGAAAGAATAAGTTGAGTATTTTGAATTCTTGAAATTATGCGTATGAACTCATTTTCCAATAAGCACCCTTATCACAAGAGTTAATTGGTGGAAAAACCTCACCGTTTTCAAGTTTAATTTTTCTTTCTTCTGCTGTTGGACTAGGTGAAAAAGTTCCGTCCGTGTAACCATCCCATTCGTAATAAGCATTTGCCGGAGACCTTTGTCCAGTTTTGTACCGATCACCAATTGCCATAAGCTTCACCCTCCAAATAGGAATATACGTTCGTATATATTGTATCATTTACAGATGTTTACTTCAAGTATTCTTGACAGTATGTTTTATCACGGTTGATTGCTACGATGATAATGTGAACCGTTTCACAAGTAAAGGCAAGTTTTCGTTCTAAATTTTTACTGTTGAGTGGTGGCAAAGCTCCTTACAAATAAATCTTGTTGGACGGTCGTTTCGCCGGTTTGGCATCAAACAAAGGAAGAGGACGACTAAAGTTTGCCATCCTTTCACATTTTTATATATGATCATTTGTCGACTGTGGCAACAACCATCTGCTTGCTTGCGACATTTAGTCGATTAAATAGGTTGGCTGTTGCAATACTGGCTATCATAGTCGCTAACACTTATTCTTCGTAATGTCGAGCAGCATCGTCGTAGATATCGTCAGGCATGCAATCTGCTCTGTCGTTACATGGCCTCGCTAAGTGAGAAAGCTGCCCGTTCCGAGCCATCGAAGTGAAAGTTTCACGCCATGCTAAAACTGCGAGGAACCGTTCTGGCGTCTCGCCTTCCACATCGCGCAAATGGAGATCTACACATACGCTGTCTCCGTTGATTTGGCCTCGCACGGAAGTGTTTTGTTCGGAATGCCTGCGTTCGCGGAGATTCGAACAAGGCTTTGCCGAGCGATTGTAGCGCTTGATTTACCTCGAGAAAAATATTGGTAGTCTTGTGCGTTGGTTTCACTGAAAACACTCCTTAGTTTGTTGTCATTACGGTCAACAATCCTTCACTATGAAGACGGATTGAAACTCGGACATGTGACACTTTTGGATAAATTTATTCAAATGAAGGAATCTGGGGTGAAGACTGCACAGTAGTGGTTGGCGGAGCATTTCGCGAGGCGAGACGCTCCCACTTACAGGCGGTGGCTTATCGCATACTCGGATAATTGAGAGAGGCGGAGGATGTGGTGCAAGAAACTTGATTCCGTTTAATCCGATCTGATACTAGCAATGTCAAGAACCTGAGAGGGTGACTGAAAAGAATAGTTCTTCGAGTGTGCCTGATATGCTTCGTTCGCGAAAAGCCAGGAGTGAAGAAGCAGTGGAAGCGTTCTCAAAAGAGAAAATCGTAAGCAATGAAGCTCGTGGCAATCCCTAGCAAAGAAGCGTTGATTGCTGAATCAGTTGGAATCGTGTTGCTATTTGTGTTTGGCAATTTGAACCCGGCTAAACGTGTCACTTTCGTGCTCCAAGATATTTTTAAAGATGTCCTTGCCGAGATAGCCACCATCGTTGGGAAGTCCGAAATGGCAATCAGACAGCTTGAAAGCCGGGCACACCGGCGCGTATATGGAGGTAGTCCGACCTTGAATCCCGATCTTGCATGTCAACACGAGCTTGTCGGCGCATTCCTTGCTGCGGCTTACGAAGGTGATTTCGATATGTTGATTGCAACGCTATATCCAGATGTCGTTCTATGAGATGATCGTTGGATGGAGCAGCAAGAGTGACTCGAGGCGCGGTAGCATTGGCCGAGTAAGTAGCGGGACGAGCGAAAGAGGCTCAGGTTGTTTTCGTGAACGGTTCCATCTGAGTTGTCGCCGTTCCGCACGGAAAGCTACTCTACGTACTTCAATTTACGATCAAGAACGAGTGATCTCCATAATCAATTTAATTTTCGACTCTAAGCGCGTACGACAATTAGACTTGTTGATTTCCCCTTCATGAATGTAAACAATAGCCACCATCTATGGAGCCACCGGCTCGGTCTTTCTTTGTCCTAGCTATATGATGGTGCGTCGTCTGCTGGATCAATCGGAACGCAAGGGTCGTACCAAGTAGATGTCCGAAGGGAAGGGGCATTAATAAAATTCAACGGCAACCGAAGCCGGCCGCAATTGTGGCAATTGTCGGAACAAATGTGCGAGAACAGACGTCAAAACAGGCAGGATGCAGGCCCAATCGGGCTAATGAAGCTTTCCAGGGACGTTTTTTTTTGTTTTTTTGGGAAGAAAATAGTAAATTCGTTTTGCTGAAACAAACAAATGGTGTTAGATAACGTACTGTATGGAGTGTATATAAGTTGAATATGAACATGATTGTAGATATATGTTATGTTGTATGACTCTATGGGTAACTAAATGTCGCTGAAATTAAGGCGGAAGAGGAATATATGTACATTTGCTAGCCGTTTTAATACCATTTTGTATGCGCTTCTTTAAGCCGGGAACTGATGTTAGGCGGTTGAAAACCTGGATGGATTACACTGATTCATTCGTCTTTTTAAATTGCGAAACAGTGCGTCTACTCAGTAAATGCAGATGAAAAATCAACATTTTTCAGGCGTTTTTATGCATCCGAAAATGGCAATTGAAAAAACGGTCATCACGTCGGCATTGCATCAATTTTCCACTGGCATTTGCTTCGGATTAGAATTGCTTACTCATGTTAGATTACCTGCGTTTGCATGATTTAATTATTTGTTTGCATAATTGCGATAGATTATTTAAAATAAAACGATATTATGAGGTAAATGAACTCATTTTCGGCAAGAGCGGCAAAATCTTGGCTAAACTCCTAAACGGGATTATAGGGGTGTGTGCTTTATTTTAGGAGGAGCAAAATGGAAACTGTGAAAGTAGGCATCGTGGGATACGGCAACCTTGGCAAAGGAGTCGAGCTGGCCATTAAACAAAATCCGGATATGGAGCTTGTTGCGATCTTTACGCGCAGACAGCCGGATCAGATGGCTTCGGGTGACGCCAAGTTTGAGCATATTTCGGCGACTGAGCAGTACATCGGCAAAATCGACGTCATGATTCTATGCGGCGGCTCTGCGACGGATCTTCCGGAGCAAACGCCTTTTATGGCTAGCATGTTCAACACGGTAGACAGCTTTGACACGCACGCCAAAATACCGGAATTTTATGATAAGGTTAATGCTTTAGCAGAGCAAAGCGATAAACTGAGCGTAATCTCAACGGGCTGGGATCCTGGACTGTTCTCGCTTAATCGACTGCTGGGGCAAGCCATCCTGCCGGAAGGCAAGGACTTCACGTTCTGGGGCAAGGGCGTCAGCCAAGGTCATTCCGACGCGATTCGCCGCGTTCCCGGCGTAAAAGCAGGCGTGCAGTACACGGTGCCCGTGCAATCGGTCATCGAGCGTATCCGCAACGGCGAGACGCCTGAATTGGAGACGCGCGAGAAGCATCTTCGCCAATGTTACATCGTTGCAGAAGAAGGCGCGGATCGCGAAGCCATTGCAGAGACGATCGTATCCATGCCGAACTACTTCGCCGATTACGATACGACTGTCACGTTCATCACTGAGGATGAGCTGAAGTCCGAGCATAGCGGCATGCCGCATGGCGGCTTCGTCATTCGAAGCGGCGTAACGGGATCGGGCACGAAACAAATTATCGACTTCGGCCTAAAGCTGGAGAGCAACCCCGAGTTTACAGCAAGCGTGCTTGTGGCCTATGCAAGAGCAGCTAAGCGGATGAGCAAGGAGGGCCAGACGGGAGCGCGCACAGTATTCGACGTACCATTGTCCTATCTGTCGCCGAAGTCGGCCGAGGAGCTTCGCCGCGAGCTGCTGTAAGGCATACCGCATGAATCACGATTGTCGCAATATATATGCTTTACCCTATTCATAGCGCAAACTTCGGATTACCTGTACTAAGGTCCGACGTTTGGAGCCAAAGGAGCGACCACATAAGTGAATGAGTTATTGACCAAGCAGCAGTCGGCGAAAGACTATGTACAATCCGTCTACGAGTTGATTATCCACCGCAATCAAGGCGAAAAGGAATTTTTTCAGGCGGTAAAAGAAATTCTGGATTCGCTTGTTCCGGTTCTGGAAGCGAACCCGCATTACATCGAGCAAAACATTCTGGAGCGGATTACCGAGCCGGATCGTGTTGTCTATTTCCGCGTGCCATGGGTGGACGACAAAGGCAAGGTGCAAGTGAACCGCGGTTTCCGCGTACAGTTTAACAGCGCGCTAGGTCCGTACAAAGGCGGACTTCGCTTCCATCCTTCCGTTAACACAAGCATTATCAAGTTCCTCGGCTTCGAGCAGATCTTCAAAAATGCGCTGACCGGCCAACCGATCGGCGGAGGAAAAGGCGGCTCTGACTTCGATCCGAAAGGCAAGTCCGAGCAAGAAGTTATGCGTTTCACGCAAAGCTTTATGACGGAGCTGTATCGTTACATCGGGCCGGACATCGACGTTCCAGCCGGTGACATCGGCGTTGGCGCGCGCGAGATCGGTTATATGTTCGGTCAATACAAGCGGATTCGCAGCGGCAACGAAGCCGGCGTTCTGACGGGCAAAGGCCTGCAATACGGCGGAAGTCTGACGCGTAAGGAAGCGACAGGTTACGGCTGCGTGTACTTCGTTAACGAAATGCTGCAAGCAAAAGGTTTGGAACTGGAAGGGAAAACGGTAGTTGTCTCCGGCTCCGGCAACGTATCCATCTACGCGATCGAGAAGCTTCAACAAATGGGCGCCAAAGTCGTTGCCTGCAGCGATTCCGGCGGTTACGTGCACGACGAGGAAGGTATCGATCTGTCCCTCCTGAAACGCTTGAAGGAAGTTGAACGCAAGCGGATTAGCGAATACGTTCAGTCCCGTCCGAACGCGACTTATACAGAGGGCTGCGAAGGCATCTGGTCCATTCCTTGCGAGATCGCTCTTCCGTGTGCGACTCAGAACGAGATCGACGAAGATGCGGCGAAGCTGCTTGTCGCTAACGGTGTTATCGCAGTAGGCGAAGGAGCGAACATGCCTTCTACGCTGGCGGCGATCGACGTATTTATCAATGAAGGCGTACTATTTGGACCTGCTAAAGCAGCCAATGCCGGCGGCGTAGCCGTATCGGCGCTGGAGATGGCTCAGAACAGCATGCGTCTGTCGTGGTCCTTCGAAGAAGTGGACGCGAAGCTGCATGACATCATGCGCAACATCCACCGCAATGCCGAAGCGGAAGCGGCCAAATACGGCCATCCGGGCAACCTTGTCGTTGGCGCCAACATCGCTGGTTTCGTCCGCGTGGCTGATGCTATGATCGCTCAGGGCGTTGTTTAAAACGACTACGCTATTATATTCTTTTACAACCATATGAAAGCACCCCGCAGCTACACTCTAAAAAGTGCAGCTTGCGGGGTGTCTTTGCTTCAAACAGAGATTATCCGGGTAAAAGAACGAGTTGAATTCCTTACAACCGGGAGGTGATTGGCATGAATGCGACTTGGATCGGAATGGCGATCGTTGCATTTTCTCTGCTGACTATACTGTTTATAACGATTCCTATACTGCGACGAGGGCTTCAAAATTCCGGCCGGGAGGAACGCGTTGCGGCTAAAAGAGTCTTGGCGACAGGAACGGAGGCAAGAGCTGTCATTCTTTCCATTAAGCCTACAAATGCGAGGCTTGGCGGCGAGCCCGTCGTGATCTTGGAACTGGACGTCTTTTTGACGGACGGCAGTACCAGACGGACCGACGTCAGAACCGCCATACACTCCGTTCATATACCCGCCTTTCAACCAGGCCAAGTGATTGGCGTCAAATACGAGATGGGAACTGGCGGGTTCGTCGTTGCAGTGGAAGGCGCTTATTTGCCTTAAGAGAGATATGCGAATAAGAGGGAATGCCGCTACAGCCCACCCTGTCCGTTGGACAGGGTGGGTTGTTTGTGATATTGAGGTATCGCTTAATAGGGAAAAGTGACTTTACAACATTCGTGTATTACGCATATAATACAAAAATAGAAAGGATCGGTGACGGAAACGTGCTTTCATTCCACGAATTGGCGCTGGACGGCAAGGAGCCGGTCTATATGCAGATTGCCGGCTACATCAAGCGTCAAATTGTCCTCGGCAACGTCTCCTCCGGAGAGCGGCTGCCGTCCAGACGAGAAATCGCCGCGCAGCTGAACATCAATCCCAATACGGTACAAAAAGCTTTTAAGATGATGGAAGACGAAGGTTATGTCCATACGAGCGGCAATCAGGGAAGCGTCATCTTCGCTGATGCGTCTATGCTGGCCAGGCTGGAGGAGGAGTTGACCCAGGGGCTCGTGCTGTCATTTATCTCATCCGCCAAGGAGATGAACCTGTCTTTTAAGAAGATTATCGACTTGGTGAGCGAGCATTGGGAAGTAGAATGAGCAATTTTTTTTGAGTAACATGTATTAGTCGAGTAGTACATGGAGGGATAATATTGAAATCATGGTATCGGTTATGGCAATACGAATTCAGCCTGCTGTTTCGCGGGACGCTGTTGCTCGCGATTGGAGCGGTCGTGACGCCGCTGCTGTTTCTGCATGCGGAGATGGGCAAGGACTATGCGGAAATCCGGCGGTACGAGCATCTTTTCGCCGAATCGGGGGCGCTTGCGTCCCTGCTTGTCTACTTTGTTGCCTTGCTCGCTCTTTTTCTGAAGTCCATTTATTCCGGCTATTGGGGCGGCAAAAGCATGTACGCAATGCTAACGTTGCCGGTCCGCAGAGAAAGCTTGTATTTGGGCAAGCTGGCGGCCTTCGCGGTTAGCATGCTGGTGTTCTGGGCGGCTTCGGTCCTGGGGATCTGGCTCGGCTTCGGGCTGCTGGACGACAGGGTTCTGCATGCGACCAACGGCATTGGCGTTCCTGCTAATGGCATGTTTCTGGCCGTTATTCGCTCCGATTATTTGCGATTGATAATACCTTATGGCTGGCAGGGGCTCCTGTCCACGATCAGCATAGGCACGGCGGTGACGACCGGCATCTATTATGGCGTTTTGTGCGAGCGCAGCAAGCGGTATTGGGGGCTCTTCCTTGTTGCCGGATCGCTGTTCCTCGTTATCAGAGTGCTGATCTATCGTATCGGTTTGCCGCATCCGTATTTGACGGATTTTAATTTGAACGCCAGCAGCGTAGCCTTGCTGATCTTTGTCCTGTGGTTCGCCGGGCACAGCATTCGGTTGATGAGAAGGGGGGCGATCGTATGAGAAGGGATGGAGTTGCAAGAGTAAAGCTCCTGCTGAAACGGCATGCCGCTCTGCCGCTGCTCGCGATAGGACTGGCGATATTGATCATTCTCTACTTTCAGATCTCGGGGGCCAGAAATAACGGGAAGCTGGAGCTGGTCGATCTTTACGGTGATCGCTCTGCGCTCCGGGACGTTGTATTGTCCGGTTATGTCCAGGATAGTTATCACAGGATGAGCTTCGAGCTTACCGAGGACAAAATAGACAAAGAGACAGTCGTGTTTGGCAAGCCTAGCCAGCCGATCGCGAATTATTCTCCCGGTATGCCGTTGCCGAGAGGGGATATGGCTTATCAAATTTTTCCTGGTTTCTATGCCGGAATCGGGTTTGAAATTCAAGCTTGGCGCATGCGAGAAGGCTACAGAATGAACGTGGAAGGAACGGCATTGGTGGAAACGGCTCTGCAGTACAAAGGGACGGCTGACGGCTATTCGTTTTCCAACCATCAGGAAAAGGGGCTGGCTTTCGTAGGAGAACGTATCTTTTACGTTCCTCCTACAACCCGGTACTATACGGGGAAGAGCGGTATTTACGAGGTGCTGCGCTTCGGGGATCGGAACAGCATGCAGAAGCCCGAGGAAGACGAGACGCGCGTATTGGTGGAGCTGAACATGGAAGGGAATCGGCAGGAAGCGTGGCAGGGACTCGAAATTCTGGGATTGGAGGCTGTCGGAGACAAGCTGGCGCTTATTGCCTTGGAGGATGGAGAGATCGTGGTAAGCGGGTATGACAGCGAGACGGGAGATTCGCTAGGTCGGGTTCGGCTAGCCGAATATGTGT
>Ga0160445_100822_pt1 | contig 11446 bp, 8 predicted proteins | sample HID1972M_E1MG_FD_108215 | JGI IMG/M metagenome (GOLD analysis project Ga0160445, IMG submission 108215) | Enriched pill bug-associated microbial communities from UW Madison campus, WI, USA - HID1972M_E1 MG | ecosystem: Host-associated > Arthropoda: Insects > Digestive system > Unclassified ... | reverse complement strand
CTCATCCTGCAACTGTTCTTCATAATCTTGAATGTTCTGCTCGTTTATAAATTCTTGAACTTCTTCCTGAACTCTTTTAGTCAATTCAACATTAATTTCCCAATTGTAGGAGTAATAGGTTTTTCCAGAAGTTGATTGTTGAGGGATGCAGGCTGTGATATTGATCACATGGTTTACCAAAGTTTCTGGTTGGAATTGCATTTTTGGACCATTTGAGTCTGGGTTGAATAGATAAAGGAGGTTCACGTTCTCAATGTTACAAACTCCATTTGACCAACAACGAACTTCTGCAATATATTGAATCCCCTTTTCTCCTTGTTGTTTTCTTACACTTAGAACATCGTAAATCCCTTTTCTTAAAAAGTTAATTTTACCATTCATTCCGTTTGCATCATTTGTCAAATTTTCCATTTTATCTTGTTTTTATTTGTTAATGTCTCACCGCCATGGTGCGACTGTGATACAAATGTGCCGCTAATGGGTACGGTAGAAAAAGGATTTAAAATTCAGATTTACCGTGAAAATTTTATTAAGGGGGGTTGTTCAACAGGAAAACTGTTGGGCTAATTGTTCTAGTAAAACGAAAAATGGATAGGTAAAAGAAAGAAAATTAGATGCTTAGCTTTGGATTCTTATGCATATCCCTGATATAAGCGGTTATATCACTTTCTTTTTGAGGCTTGGTAATAACTTTAAAAATAGAGAGTATATAATAGATTACGGTTGCTAGTGGCTTGGTCATTTTTAGGTTTCTGGGGTTGAGGCCAGTTTCATTGTTCAAATAATCCAGAACAACCTGTATCATTTCTTTCTCAAGATTGATCCTATACGATTTATAATTAAATTCACTGCTTTCTAATTGCTTGGTAATTTTAAGTAGTTCCGTTGTTGTTATGCTCTCTAGATTGAGTTCACGATTAAAGTAGCTAAAGAACAGGCGTTGGAAGTTGGTATTGAAATAAGTTTTAAAATCCCTTAAAAGACCTTCAATTAACAGCCTGTTGAGTTCAATTTCCGATATAATAAAATCAGAATTCAATGGGCTGGTTGGCTTTTGATTTACGATAATCTCCACCTTTTCAAATTTGTTATCCGGACTCTCTATGATCTTTTGTAAAAAATGCAGCCGTTTTAATTCTGCATGAAGAGTTATTGCAAGAAAAGACTCTTGATTTGCATCCTGTTCAGGCTCCATGTAATATTCCATAATACGGAATAGATCTCCAATGTTGCTTTCAATTTGGGGTACTTCCCGGATCAGAATTTCAAGATGCTTTTCAAATTCCGGATCGTATAGGAATGAATAAATTTCTGTTTCAATATTATCAGATTTACCGGAATCCCAAATCCCATTGGAACAATATTTATTTACAGTGGTTTTATTGAACGTATACTTTCTTTTCATCTATTTAAAAATGCCGATAACAAGATGCCATTTTCTTTTTAAAAGCCCTATGATTTATAATAGGTGTACAGAACTTGATTTTATAATTGTCTCTTTTGATTATGTGCTATTGTTAACTCTAGTTTTTCATATTCCATAGCCATAAGTTGTATAAGTGGCTTTTTTAGTCGTTTTGTCTTGCTCTATTTTCGTGATATACTTTCTGAATAGCTGAATAGAAGTAATATCACTTTCATATATTTTCGTTTCTTTATACAGAAACTTATTTTTGTGATTTATATACTCTATTTTAAATTGCTTGTAATTTCCATTGTTGTCAGATTTGAACTCTGTGCTTAATTTTTTATATACTCGGCAGTAGATAAACGCAATTCTTTTATTACTATCCGGTAAATCTTTAAAATGAAAAATTGTGGGCTCTCTGGGAAATTCAAAATCTCCGAATTTGTCTTTCAATATTTTTACTTTTTCAGCATGATACCGTGGTTCTGATTCATAATTGTCTGAATAACAATATCCACATTTTTTAAAGTTGAGTTGCTCAAATATTTTCTCATTTATTTCAATATGGGAATTAAAGAAAGCTTTAAAATACTGCTTTAAATAAAAAATTGTGGGTGCAATAAATAAAGAATAGTACTCTTTTAAAATTGCTTTCAGGTCTTTATCAGAATAACCTGTATTATTGTCACTTATCTCTTTTCTCTCGAATGCTATAAACGTTTTAGTTTGATACCGTTTAATAGCCTTTTGTCTTCTTTCATCTTCTTTGTAATATTGAGCAGCATTGTAAAGCAAGCTATCTATCCTTGTTTCAATTTCAATCAATGAAAGGTTTTCCTTGTATACATTACCACTGTTTTTATAATTAACCTTTTGTATGCCTTCGACTATCCCGAATTTTGTTTGAAGACGCATTTGGTAAATGTCTGGTCGTCCGGAGAAAATATTTTCATTTTCCTTAAACCACTTTCTATATTCTGCTATGGCCTCGCTACCACGTGCCTTTATCTTTGACGGAAGTCGATAATTTATAAAGTTAGATGAAAGACGTCCGCAATTTTCATACTTATGATATGAAGGATTTAAACCTTCATAAACAAATTCTTGCGTATCTTTTATTTCAATTGGTTTATAAATTGTTTCAATATTCTCTATTGGATTTTCACAGAACTTTTTGAAGCATTGAAGGGCTGTTTTATCTAGATGGTTTAAAAAGTATATGGGTTTTTTATAAGGTTGCCATTCTCTAATATTATCAGAGGGTTCCCCAATAAGTTTTTTTAAAACTAAATTTGTGTTGTATTCAGTTACGAATGGCATCTTTTTTTTAATGGCTAACGGTCAAGTAAGCATACTGTGGAATTAGAAGTACTTAACTTCAGTTTGTCGATGTAATTATTTAAAATTAATTTCATATTATCTCTTTTGCTCGTATTACGCTTAATACATTGTTGTGTAGCGTATTTCTATTTGAATTCAAATTTTTTTGACCTGTTCATTAATGTGATTCCTTTATAATATCCATCAAAATTTAATAATGTCTGATTGTATTTGTTTCAAAATCTTGAATGCTCTAAAGTTATTTAGATAAAACCATCAAAATCCATATCATCGTCCATAATGCACCAGTCAATTTCTCCATTTGAACCTTCAATAACTAGTCTAAGGTTACAGCTAAATCTAAAATTACCTTTTTCACTTTTTCCAGTTAATCTATCTTCTAAAGTACTATAAAGAACGGAACTTGCAGCTATCACAAAATAGAAAAACAGAAGAGCTTAAAATGTTCATTTATTGAGACTTTTTTCTGACAGATTTACGTTATCTTCTATATTTAATTTTAAATTTTGAAAAGCAAAATCGAAATCTTCTTCATAGGATATTTCAAAGAAAGCTATCTTATTTTCCTGACATTTTTCTTTCTTCTTTTGATCTAACTTTTTCCTCAATTCAAGACCTTCTTCTCCACCAAAAAAATCAATAGGTAAATAATGCTGTGCTCCATGATACTCAATTGCTAAGTTACATTCTTCAATATAAATATCTAACCGTTGAGGACGTAACCATGAAGGCGAATATTGTGTATGTAAAGTTAAATTAGGAAAATCTATTCTTAGCTTATTGTATAGAAATCTCTCCATGAAATATGACCCAACACCTTCATAGCCTTTTCCTTTCCGAATTTTATTCTCTAATGCTCTAAAGTTTCGTTTTAATATTTTAATATAATCCTTCTTATAAGTTTGGGTTTTAAAGATCGAATTTCCTTTATCCCGCATGTAGTATAAGTTATACATACCATCAACAAACATAGGATAACGTTCATTTGCATCAATCTCCAACAAGTCAGCAAAATATTCATCATTTATTATATCCTGTTTAATATGTTGTGCGACATCTTCTATTGCTAAAACATTCTCTATTTCACTTTGGGAAAGATTTTTAAAGACACTATTTACTTCCTCGAAGGATAATATTTTATTTGTGCTTTCAGAGAGTGAAGCGACAAAGTATTTCAAAATACGCTCATTCTTAATATCAATATTTTTGTAAATCGTATAAATTGCAAATTCTAAAGGATATAATAAACCAAGTTCATATAAGTTTGTAATTTTTTGTCTGTAATCCCAGAATTTCACCAATCGGACGTACAATGACATGGAATAGATACGCTTAAACCATTCACATTCCGAAAATGTATAAGTTAATTGATTAATGAAAATATAGAATTGCTTTTCATTTGAAATGTGAGGTATTAAATTCGAAAACAAGGATATTATTACGCCACTTTTTCTGATATCAGTTTCTCCATTAACTTTTATATTCACTGGCATCACAATGCATGAAACCCAATTCAATTCAGAACCATATGCACTTTTAACAACATTAGAACATGGGTAACATGTTCTATCGCCCATTAAATATAATAAGTTATTATGTAATTCAAGTTTAAAACTCGTGCTTACTCCATCATGGAAAATAACTCGGTTGTTATTGTTCAATTCTTCCACTAAAAGAGCTTCGTCATCTTGAATTTGGCAGATGCTCTGATGATAGTTTTTAAGGTCTATACTAAAACTGTTTTCGTAACAGCGATTTATTAAAAGCATGTTTATAGCAAAAAAGAGTTTAAAATATTTAGTGGAGTGTAGTTATTTTTCTAAGGTTAGTATCTCTCCTAATAAAAGATATGTGTTAAAAAATAAACTTTTAGCTTCTTGAGAGTCTACGTCAGAGTGGACTCCAACAGAAACCCTTTCATATAAGTTGGATAAATTTTGTCTTAGCTTTTTTTTTCTTGAATCACTTTTGCAATTGTTGTGAATGTAAGCGTTGATTCTATTTTGAACTTTGTCCTTCTTTAGCGATAGTTCATTTCCGCCAATGTTTATAGTTGAGTCTGTTTCTGGAAAAATATGGTCTGCAAAAGAATCAATAATTCTACGGCAAGTTGTTAATGCTTGGCTAATCGATTCTGAGTTATTCTCTGCAAGTCGTGAGATTACTGAAGGTATTTGTTCAATAACATCGCCTAAGTTTTCAGCAATTAGAAGATCAATATCTTTTTTATAGTTGTCAAATATATTTTCGGCTAAAGAGTCAAATGTATTTTGGTAGTAAACACTTGTTGCAAAGTCGTGAATTAATGAAACTACTCGAGATTTTATGCCTTCAAACTTAGAAATATTTTTAGTTGCTCCATTCATCTGTGTGGTTACTCTATCAATTACGAAAGTTGCCCTGTCACCACTTGTATCAGGAATTCTAATTAAGCCTAACTTTTGCTTTTGAGCTTCGCAACTGGCTTCGATTTGCGCTAAGGGAATCCAATATCCTTCAAGTTTATCTTTGTCAGTCCACCTACCAGTAGTCGACATATATCTTAAAGAAATATCTTCCTTTGAATTATAGCCTTGCATTTCAAATCGCAGCCATTTTCTTACATCTTCATTATCCACATAACGAGCTAATCTAGTTGCTTTTAACAAAACAGCCTTACAGTCAAGTCTAGAAAATTCAATATCGTCTATTATTTCTTTCGCTAAAGAAATCGTATGTTCAGTTCTTGATAATTCCATGAGTTAATTGGTATAATTACGCACAACGTTTCTTGCCGAAGTGAAAAGATAGAAACACAAATGTATAATAGAACTCGAAATGCTCAATTTATACTCTACCATCATTTTTGCAAACCTTTGTTATGCACAGTTTATCTTCATTTCAAACTGATTATATGTGTCGAGTATGAATTCTCACAAGTTTATCTAGCCATTCATTTGCTGCATAATATATGAGGATAGCATCCTGCAAGTGCTATGATTTCATACACTTTTGCTATACAGGCTTTATTTAAATTCTTCGGGTAAATACTCTTTGTATTTGTTCTTTAAATAATCAAGTCCTTGTTCGTTATCCTTTAAATTTAAGTTTAGCTTATCTCTAATAAATTCGTGTCTTGTTCGTGCTTCTGAGAGAATATGTCCCCACGGCAATACGTATACATCAAAATTTTCACCTTCGGAAACGTGACCATATTTTCTGTTTTTTTGATTTAAATGTGGTTCAATTTCTGGCTTTATGTCCTTAGTTATTAAAAGGAACTTCCACCTAGTTTTATCCTTAGGAAATCTTGGATCATTAGAAACTTTTGTCGCATATGATTCAATTTGGCTTTTCTCTGTAAATCCTGCATCCTTATCAGGCTTTTTTAATTCAATAATTAGATTTTCCTTTCCTGCACTTCCCATACTAAACTGCTGCCATAGGCAGACATCTGGTATAGTTCCCAATTTATCATTATTTTCAGAATTGATTATTTCTTCAAAATCTTCTCTTCCAATTGAATCTTTTAAATATGCTTTTAACACATTCTTTAACGTCACGTCATCTGCTCCATAAGTATACTTGTCACCGAAAATCCAAGTTTCGTTTATTATTATTTTGTGTAAATGCTTGCGTTCTTTTACTTGCTTATTAAGGTCTTTGTCATAAATTAATTGCTCAATTCCATTCAGTAGATTTAAACGATTCTTTATTTCCGTCATAGCATCTATTATATTGGATAAAGATGTTTCATCAAGAATGTCAAAAAGATCCTTTCTTTTATCTTCGGGCAATTCTATTATTTCGGTTAAAATCCTTTGTAATGAAATTGAGTCATTTTCGAGTGCTTCTTTGATTAGGGCAAGGGTAAGCCGTTTACTTTTTTCATCTTGTGCTTCAAAGTCAGGTAAATATTCATTTACTTGTAATGCAACTATATCAAATACCTGTCTTTTACTTTCTTCGATTAGAGTTTCGGCTTTATCTTTATAAGGATAAAGTCCTTTCTCTTTTAATTCATTAATGAACTTTCCTGAGTATTGGTGCAATCTGCGTCTTACATAATCCCTTGCTATTGTTTTTGAATCTCTAATGATAGAGTTCAAAATTTCATCCAATCCTTCTAAAGCAAGTTTATTCTCCCGATGTAGTTTTTCTATATAATTTGATTGAATGAAAATTGAAATAGGTAAAGTTGAGCGAATTCCAAGATTAGTTTCTTGAAACGGTATTCCTTTTGTGTTACATAAATAGGTTTGCTTCTTAATGTCAAAGTTCCATTCAATTACTTTAATGGTAAAACGATAATCTACTTCACCATCTTTTACAAGGATGTCTTTTTCTTCGCTGTGTTTTATTAATGACGAAAACTCTAATTTATTCCCATTGAATAGAATTGTAAAATCTGGATAATTTATCCAATATGAAGCAAACTTTTGTTCGAGTTCTTTTCTTGATCTGATTTCAGTTATTTGTAAGGCATTCTCTTGATTTATGTTGTCAATCTTTATCTGAAAACCTGTTTCATATTTACCTTTTGGGAGTGTTTTCAGATCACTAAAATCAGAATATGACAAATGGTTTCTGTCTAAAGTAATTGTATATTCTTTGAAGAATTCTCCATTTTCAAATAGACTGGTAAATTGAACTAAATCGCCTAATGCAAGTGATTTATATCGTCCTTTTCCTTCTTTCCCGTGATAATATCTCCCGCTTGGACTAGTTCGAGTAGTTTTTTTTTCAGAACCACCTAATTTCCCAAAAACTTCTTGGGCTTTTTGATAATTTAATCCGTGCCCATTATCTTTGATTAATATTTGATTGATTCCGCCTAATTTATTTAGTTCATAATCAATATTAATTTCAGACGCATCAGCATCTAAAGCATTCCAAATTAACTCTGAAATTGCCGTTTTACCATTCGCTCTTGTCAAAGAATCTATGTGGTCAATTTCAACTCCTATGTCAATTTGTTTTGCCATTATTTGTTTTAGCTTATGTATAATGAAGTGACACTTCGCCAATTCAATACTATATATGTATTCGGTTTATAACTATCTAAAGATAATAAAATATTGATTTAATAAAAACTGTTATTAAACACTTAATGAGTAGTGGAGCAATTAGGTACTATTTTTATTTAAGTAAGTTGCTGATAACAAAATGCCCACTTTCTTTATTAAAAGCCCCCTTCTTCCCTATAGAAGGTAAATAGAGAAGTCTTTTTCAAAAAAAGTGGACATCTCAATCTTCATTAGTAGATAAATATTTTAACACTCAATGGGTTTAATTGATCTTTAATTGCAAATACTAACCGCTTCCATTTATTCTTAAAGTGATAGATAGGTCTATAAGGTTGTATACCTTAACTTTTCTTTATTATATTTACTTTTAAGCAATAAATAAACCTCAATATCATTTTAATACGAAGGAGATATCTAAATAGATTATGTGCAATTTGAATAGAGAATATTGATTGTAATTATCAAAAAGAACTATGAATAAATTAGAGAGTTTTCTTTTAGAAATAAAAGAAGCTAAAGAAAAAAAGAGAATTTCAACTAGACAAGTATTAGAATACTATGGGGTTGCTAGAAGAGGTTGGAGAGTTATTGAAAAAGTAAACTCTTGGTTAGAAAAACATGAACTTATAATGGAACCAGAATTTTCAACCGCTAATTTCTATGGTTTTGTTGAAATTTCAAATAAGCCTACCATTGCATTAAATGGAGAATTAAAAAAACCAAAGTACAATGATACTATTCCCGGATTAAATATCATAAAGTCATCAGATTTAAATAACTCAGAGGAAAATGAGTTTAAGTTGATTTCAGTAAAAAAAGAAACATCTCTTATAGAAGCAACTTCCTTAATGCTATTGCATAATTTTTCTCAATTACCAATTCTATCAAGTAAAAGAGAAGTAATAGGCTTGATAAGTTGGAAAAGTATTGGAAAGGCTCTTTCTTTAGGAAAAACTTGTATGGTTGTTTCAGATTGTTTTGAACAAGTTGATATACTTAATTATAATGAGCCATTATTTAAAGCCATAAAAATTATTCTAGAAAAAGAAGTAGTCCTAGTTAGAGACTTTAAAAACGAAATTTCTGGAATTGTAACTTCAACAGATATAGGCGAACAATTTCTAATTCTTTCAGAGCCGTTTTTATTAATAGAACAAATAGAAAATTTTATAAGAAATCTACTGAATGGCAAATTGACTTATGATGATATAAATAAGGTATTAGATTTAGAAAAATTTGAAAAAGAAATAAAGCATTTATCAAACTTATCTTTTGGACATTATGTAAGAATTTTTGAGAATGAAGAATTATTCAAAAAAATACAAATTAATGTTGACAGAGTCATCCTCCAAAAAATGTTAGTTGAAGTAAATATAATAAGAAATGAAGTAATGCATTTTAGTCCTGAAGCATTTGAAGAAAAAGATTTAATAACACTAAGAAGAACTCAGAATTTTTTATCACAAATACTATTAAATAAATAACTACAATTAACAAGGTATTAAAGCGATAAATCGCTAACCTATAACATTGGCAAAAGCCACACTCTGACCTTACAAGAGAACAAAAGAATTAGTTGATATCACGAAAGAATAAATAAGTGGCGACTAATGAGTAATATTACTTTTGAGCAACAGAAAAAGATATGGTGTCCTTAAGAGCAGATTTATAATAGTCAAGCTAAACAGCTTCGTATCAATAGAAGCACAAAGTTCAACTCTCAATTTAATTTAACTAAATGCTACCCCTCGTCAGATTGTAATCATTATCTTTAAATGTCCACTTTCTTATTAAAAGCCACCTTTCTTCCTATAAAGGATATATAGAGGAGCTTTTTTCGAAAAAGTGGACATTGGTAGATTTTATTATAGTTTAATAGACGTATAACTGTTTAATCTTGCAATTCAGCCTGTCTGACGTAAAACCTTCTTTATGCACAGTCATAATTATTGATAAAGGTTGTAAGATTTGTATTCTTTTAAAAACACAATGATCTCTGTCGTAATTTCTGATATAGGAATAAGTTTCCCGATAGTTTTTATACTTTCAACTCCTTGATAATAAGCTAGAATTGCGACAGCCATTTCTTTTGTTTCTAATTCAATATTTCTATTTTCAATTATTTCAGTGAGGTATGCTTCAATCTTACTAATATTTGATAAAATTGCTTCTATTGATTGTCCTATACTGCCTCTCACTATTCCTTCATCTGAATCAATACATCTTAAAAGCTTTAAAACTGTTTCTTTATTTAAGTTTTTGATTTTTTCTTTGGCATAATTTCTTACTTCTTCATTTTGATGTTCACCATAATGAAAAATGTCTGGATGCCAAGGAATATGTGAAATAAAATAAATAACGTTCAGATTAAAGTTTTCAAGCTCTGTATTCTCTAAATAGGTAATAAGTTTATCCCATGTTAAATGCTTGTTTTTATATCTTCTGAATAAAACTTTTGCACCAAGATATGATTCTTGGAGTTTGGTTGATTCAAAGAAAGAAACAGCCTCTTCAAAACTAATTATTGGGCTATCACCTAAAATACGAGGAATAAATATTTCTTTAAAACTTTTTAAATCAATTGTGTTGCTTCTTGTACAATCAAATTTTATAAATTTATCTTCTTTGTTGTTTTCTAAGTAGTTTTTTATATTTACGAAATATGCTTTTTGTAAATGTGGAACAAATACAAATCCATAAACAGGTAAAGGATATTTCGTCCAATATTCATAATGAGAATTAACAGGAATTTTACATTGATTATTTTGGACATCATAATAAGATTCACCGGATTTTATTTGTCCAGCAATACTTTTATGCATTGGCTTTTCGTCTTTCGTAAATTCAATTATACAGTCTATTCCTAAATCGTTTTCTTGTTCAATTTTATGAAATAGACACGAAGTTGCTTCAACAACACTTCTTATATAATTTATTCCATTTTTGGATGTTACATTAGTTTGTTTGTATTGCATTGGTTTTGGAATGATTACACATAATATCAGTATTAACGAAATGACACTTCGCTAAACCAACGCTATATATGTATTCCAGTTTATAACTATCTAAAGATAGTAAAATATGGATTTAAAGAGAATTATTATTAACAATATAATGAATTAGCGAAGCAAGAGTAAGTAGTGCTTTTGAGAACGTGCTGTAACAGATATCCACTTTCTTTATTAAAAGTTCCCATTCTTTCTATAGAAGGTAAATAGAGGAACTTTTTTCAAAAAAGTGGATATTTTAAATCTTAAAAGTTTCCTTATGCCCTTAATGTATTTATTTATTTGGGTCTTTTCAATGGATGTTGCCTAACGTCAAAAAAGGTTAAGATGATTATTCGCTCATTCTTTATTCTATAGAAAACCCTTGTTTGCTTAGTCAATTGAAAGCCTCTTATTTGTTTTGCTGAAACTTCAAGAGATCCCATTTGTGGAAAACTCTCTAATAAGTCAAGAAAATCAATGGTTTTTTGTTCGAATGCATCTGCCACAAGTTCTCCCCATTCTTCTGCAATGTATTCTTTAATAGAACGGAATTTGTTTGCAGCACGTTTGGTTAGAAATACCTTCATTTAGTTCTTTTGAAGAATGACTCTCTATCAATTAGATTGCTGTCGTCTTCCGATTCTTCAAAAGAAAGGTATACTTCTTCTTTCTGCTCTTTGGTCAATGATTCCCAAAGCCCG